>Ga0137403_10003997_pt1 | contig 17495 bp, 2 predicted proteins | sample CZOMad2_1_16fung_FD_122057 | JGI IMG/M metagenome (GOLD analysis project Ga0137403, IMG submission 122057) | Vadose zone soil fungal communities from Angelo Coast Range Reserve, California, USA - CZOMad2_1_16fungal (Hybrid Assembly) | ecosystem: Environmental > Terrestrial > Soil > Vadose zone...
AGGTCCACACCGGTGATTCCCAGCTCCGGCGTTCCGGTATCCGCGCGCATGCGTCCGAACGACGCCTATTTTGAACTGATTGCCGACACGCTCGATGGTTTAGAGTCGAGCGCCCGCGCGCAATTTCTCCAACGTTTTTTTGTCGCGATCGCTCACGTCGAAATTCCCGAAGACAAAGCGGCGGGCCTTTGGGACGAAGTGCTTTCCCGCAAAATGTATCTCTCTGAACGCACGGAGTCCCACGTCTCCTTGCAGGCGGCACTTGTCGACGTCCTTACCTCCTCGGGATTCCTTCGTGTTCCGGTGGTCCTCGAGTATGAGGACCTCAAGAATCTGCATCGCAACGCGATCACCGATCCACTCACCGGACTCTACAATCGCCGCCTATTTATTGAAAATTTTGACAAGGAACTCAACCGCGCGCGCCGCTACACTCATCCGCTGAGCCTGGTTATCCTCGATCTTCATCGCTTCAAGGAAGTGAACGACAAGTACGGCCACCCTCGCGGTGATGAAGTTCTCCGCGCAGCGGCGGCAACTCTAAAGAAAGCTCTCCGTACTTCGGACTCCGCTTTTCGCATTGGCGGCGATGAATTCGCTCTGCTCCTTCCGCAAACCGATTCCGCGCAAGCCTCGGCGCTAAGCCGGCGCGTCGGCATCGTCTTCGCGGAAATTCTTCGCCCTCTCGAGATTACGATCTCCGTCACTATGGATCATGGTGTTTCGACCTATCCGCAGGACGGCGAACAACGCGAGCAATTAATTCGCGTTGCCGACGAACGCCTCTATGGCGCAAAACAGGATAACCACCGCAAGGCGGACGCCGAAGCCGCCCCGCCGAGTGCGGAAGCGCCCGCTACAGACCGGCCAGGCGAGGCACGAAGATCCGCGCCCTCCGCAACCGAGACTGCCGTTCCGCCTGCGGAACCACCCATGGAAATGTCCGCCGCGCCTCAAGCCACTGCTCCTGTTCCCGAGCCTCCCGTGTCCCCGGCTCCCGAGGCGACGTCTCCGGCCTCGCCTCCCCCATCACCACCGGTTTCGCCGTTACAAGCCTCGCGGCCCTCGTTTCCCGTGGCGCCCGAGGAACCGCGGCTCTACACCGTACCTCGCAAGGCGGAGCGCGTTTCTATGGCGGGCACAAACGCCTACGCCGTTCTGGGTGATCAACCCTCACATCGCGCCCGGGTCGTGGACCTCGGTTTCGGCGGCGTCGCGCTCGATTTCCCCAGTGAAGAAGGCATTCCGGACACGCTTCTCGCCGTTCTTCACGTGCCAATCCTTCCACCCGTTCGCGTGAATCTCAAACGCGTGTGGACCAAGCAGCTTAGTGAAAACACGTTTCGCGTCGGCTGTTGCTTCGTCTCCTGAGCCTCTTCGCTTCTTTCCTCGCTCCGAACGGACCACTTCCGCAGCTTCTCCTCTGCCCCCACGTACAGGTTTACGCCCTGGCCTAAAGCTGTCCTTTGAACAAATTGTAAACGGTGCATCCCGCCGTCTACATTCCCAAACATGCATGGAAAATCGTCTCGACTACTATTCCGCAGCCTTGCTCTTCGACACCTAGCCACTTCTCATCAAATTCTCGTCGCCGCCGTTGTCATTTCCGCGGCAATCTCCGGTTGCGCTTCCGTTTCCGCGGACAAATCTTCTGCCGCACTCGGCGCAAAAATTTCAGTCGTTCCCTCGATCATCGATTTCAAGTCTGTGGTGGTAGGTCAGAAGAATTCGCAGACCATCAAAATCACTAATTCCGGCGCGGAGCCCATTGGTCTCGAGCAGCTTCGCGTTTCCGGTTCAGGATTTACACTCTCCTCTGCGAAGGTTCCCGTAGTGTTGCCGGCAGGGGCGCAGGCTAGTGTTAGTGTCGTTTTCGCTCCTTCCAGTACCTCAGGCGCCTCCGGCTCGCTCGTCATTTCCAGTTCTGACTTGAAGGCCCCCGTCAGCGTCCCGCTCTCCGGCTCCGGAGAAAAAGCAACTCCAGCGCTCGCAGCTTCTCCGGCTTCCCTGAATTTTGGCACCCGCGCGGTGAAAAGCTCCACCTCGCAATCGGTTACGCTTAAAAACACTGGGAATATTGCCCTCGCCATTAATTCGGTCAGTGTGGCAGGTTCGGCGTTTTCCACCACCGGTCTAGCCAAAGGCATCTCGTTGTCGCCTGATCAGCAGGTCGAGTTTCAAGTCTGGTTCCATCCCACCGTGGCGGGCAATTCCTCTTCAACGATCACTGTCGGAACCTCTTCCCTTCCCACATCTGTGACACTCAGTTTGGCCGGTTCGGCTACAAACTCCACGGTCACTTCACCCAGTTCTGTGCCCTCTCATGCCGTAATCCTCGATTGGGATCCCAGTACCAGCTCGGTCGCGGGTTATCACGTCTATCGCAGCGAGTCTTCAAGCGGCCCGTTCCAGCGTGTCACTAACTCTGTCATCGGTTCGCTCAACTACAGGGACGCCACCGTTCAGAACGGCGGCCACTACTATTACGTGGTCACATCCGTCGAAGCAGATGGTTCAGAAAGCACCTACTCCAATGAAGTTGCCGCGGTAATCCCCAGCACCTGATCCGTCGCCCTTTTTGGTAGTGGGCGGTTTCAGGCAACCGCGTCAACCGGGCATGGTTATCTAACCATTGGCTCTCTAAATTTGGCTTAGAATTTGTAGGGGGCCACACGGGAAAGTCTCGCGGCCATACTGGCAGTTCGTTGATTGGCCCCTCGGGAAAACGAACTCCTGAGTCTGGTTACCGGACGTCTCTCGAGGCGCGTGAACCAGGACCTGACCATCGCTCTTGCGGCCTACAGCGTCCCATTATTTTCTTGGAGTGGGCGCCAGCGGCTAGCACTTGCCTAACCTAAATAGAAGGTCGTAGTAAGTGCCAACCCCCGGAGACGACATGAATGCATCCCTTCTAACTTCCTGGAATCCGTGTTGTTTCATAAACGGCAAAAGCTCCGAGAGTTTACAGCAACCAAGGTAAGAATCGAAATCTGCAACCTCCGTCTTCACATACTTAAAGCGATGCAACAGGCCCGTGGCTCCTTTGAGCACCAGCAGCTCCGAGCCTTGAGTATCAAGGACCAGCGCGGTATTTGTTCCCAGCTCGATGGACTGTGTTCTTACCAGAGTGGTCAGAGTTGTGGATTCAACAGGTATGTCGTGGGTGAAAGATATCTCAGGCCACAGCTGTTTGTGTTCAGCCAATTCGAATATCGACGAGGATGCGCCAGCATTACTGGCCACATGCAACGTGCAAGTAGTGCCGTCGCGATCAAGAACCAACGCTTTATATGCCTTTTGCTTTGGAAATGATTGCAGAGTAGTCCGCAACAGTTCAAATACCGAAGGGATCGGTTCTATCCAATGAACGTTCAAGTTAAATTTCGCGTATAGCTCACGTTCCTGCCCCTCGTTTGCCCCCACATGCACGACGGTGTCAACATGCCGTAGAAAACCGTTCTCGGGCCATAGAGTACGGCGCACCTTGTTTAGCATACGTTTTGCGAAATTGTGAATCATAGGATGGTATTTTTCGGATCCGCTTACTTTCCCGCTAGCCGCAACCCGGATATCCGTTTCGCTCTGGTTCTCGAGTTGCCGACAACTCGGGAGTTGACGCGATCCTACCACGAGGTTTGCAATTCGAACGTCGCTCGGCTGGATGATCGGAAACTGACTCACTACCCCTTTTTGCGCTTGAACAAGGGTTGGTCAGTGTTTGTTAGCGATGGTCAACTGCAACGGCGTCGAATGGGTCAATGAGCCGGAGCTTCCTACGATAGCGATCGTGTACGTACCGGTCTGAATCGCGGATGGGTCGGCCGATATTGTCAAGGTCGAAGAGCCACCAGCGGCACCCGGAGCGACGCTAACGGGCGAAAACGCGCAACTGATCTTCCCTGGTATGCCGGAGCAAGAAAGGGAGATGGAATTCTGGAATGAGCCGCCCAGAGACGCGAAGTTCACAGTGAGAGAGTTGCCGCTGCCGCGAACAACATTCAGCGAGGGCACCGAGGTTGCAATCGAGAAGTCTGTGCCCGAACCGGTAAGCGCGACCGAATAGGAAAGCCCGTCGACGTTATCCAGGATGCTTAGGGTGCCTGACGCGGTCCCGTAGGCCGCGGGTGCGAAGGTGACCGAGACGGTGCAACTGGAGTAGTTCGGCAAAGTCGAATGGCAATTGTTGGTCTGCGCGAAATCTCCGCTAGCGGCGATGCTCAGATTGGTGACGGCCAGAGCGGGACTGGCGTTGGTCAGGGTTACCGTCTGCGAGGCGCTGGCTGTGCCGACCGGCTGGCTGGTGAAATTCAGGCTCGGCGTGGAGAGCGAGAGAGTGGGAGCGGAGACGATGGTGACGGAACCAGAAACAGAGTTGTTAGCGGTAACCGGATCAGGTTCGGTGGCGCCGCTGCTGGCGGTGAAGCCGAGCGTGCCAGCGGCTGTCGGAGTGAAGACCATTGTGGCGCTGGCCGTGACGCCAGAAGCCAGATTGCCGAAGGTGCAGCTGAACTCCACAGTGTTGTTGCAGGTTCCCTGGGTTGACGTGAAGGAAACGATGTTGGCCGAACCGGACAAGACGCCGGCGACAAAGACCCCGGTAGCGGGTGAAGGCCCGTTGTTCTTCACGAAGAAGGTGAGAGTGAGATTGTTACCAACAGCACCTGAAGCCGGCAGGGCGGAAGCGGTCAGAGCAATGTCCGCTGAAGCGGTGGCGGTGAGGGTGTTAATGGCGGTGTTGTTGGAGGGGAAAAGGTCGGGTTCGTTGGCGGAAACGTTTGCAGTGTTCTTGAACGAGCCGGGAGCGGTCACGCTAACGACGATGGAGAGGTTCGCGGCAGCGCCTTTGGCGAGGTTGCCGAGGTTGCAAGTAAGGTTGGGCGCGCCGGCGCAGACAGGTGGCGCGGACGAAACAAATGTGAGGCCAGCGGGCAGAGAGTCTGTGAAAGTGACGCCGGTGGCGCCAGAAGGGCCGGCATTCTGAATGGCGTAGGCGAACGTGATGCTGTTGCCGACGGAAGCGGATTGAGGAGCGGTGACGCCGAGGGAGAGATCGACGGCCGCGTTGACGGTGGCGGTTGCGGAGGCGGTGTTGTTGGCGGGGTTGGGATCGAAGCTGCTACCCGAGGAAACGCTACCGGTGTTGGTAAAGGTGCCGGTGGCGTTTGGAGTAACGAGCACATTGAATTGAACCGAGGCGCCCGCGGCCAGGCCGACGATCGGGCAGGTAAACGTGTTACCAACCACCGGTGTGCAGGCCACGCCGCCAGCGGGATTGACGCCCACGAATGTAACGTTAGGAGGCAGAGTGTCCGTGAGGGTCGGTCCGGAGACAACCGCGGGTCCGTTGTTGGTTACGGTCAAGGTGTAGGTCAGATTCCCGCCGAGCAGGAGCGGAGAATTCACGGTTTCGGTAAGAGCGACGTCCGAGACTTGCTGGACCTGAACGGAGGCAGAAGCAGTGTTGTTCGTGGGCACCGGGTCGGTTTCGTTTGCGGCGACGGTAACGGTGTCGGTCAAGGTGCCAACTTGCAGGGTCGGGGTCAAGACGATAGCAACGCTAGCGGTGTTCCCATTGGCCAGATTGCCCAGGTTGCAAGTGATGGCGGTGGCCACGGCGCAGATTCCCTGGGAGGGGGTGACGGCGCCGACATTGGTGTTGGCGGGGATCGGGTTGGTTATGGTGACGCCGGTAGCGGGAGAAGGACCGTTGTTGATGATATTGACGGAGACGTTGAGAGGATTACCGAGGCCGTCGGGATTGGGCGAGGCGGTTACGCTCGCGGCGAGATCGGCGGCAGCTGTTGCTGAGAAGGTGTTAACGGCGGTGTTGTTGGCAGGCTGGGGATCGGATTCATTGGCGGAAACGTTCGCGGTATTGGTGAAATTGCCCGCGGCGGAAGGCTTAACCACAAGGGTGATCGCCTGGAAGGTGCCGCTAGTGATGTTGAGAACGCTGCACGTGAGGGCGGGGGCCCCGGTGCAGGTTGTGCCGCCGGCTCTTACGAAAGTCAGGCCGGCTGGCAGAGTATCCGTGAGGGTAACGCCAGTGGCTGTGGAGGGACCGTTGTTGGTGATGGTGTAAGTGAAGCCGACCTCGACGCCGGCCAAGCCGGACTGCGGCGCGCTGACCTGGACGGAGAGATCGGCGGTGCCCAGAATCTGGACGGTGGAGGTGGAAGAATTGTTGGCGGTGTTGGGATCCGTTTCGTTGGCGGCGATCGTGGTGGTGTTGACGGCAGTGGCGATGGCGTTGGGCGTGACGCTGAGAGTTATGGTGGCGGTGCCACCGTTGGCCAAGTTGCCGAGCGCGCAAGTAATTGTTGTGGTGCCGGTGCAGGTGCCCTGAGTTGGCTTTGCCGAAACAAACGTGACCGAGGCCGGGAGTGGGTCCGTGACCGTTACACCGGTGGCTGCGGTGGGACCGTTGTTGTGCGCCGTGATGGTGTAGGTGAACGAGCCTGCAGCGAGATTGGTGGTGGTGACGGAAGCAGTCTTGGTGATCGAGAGATCAGCGCCAGTGGGGGTGCCGACGGTGAGCGCGACAGAATTGGCGTTGTAGGTGGGCGTGAAGGTTAGTCCGCCGGGGAGGGTGGGGAAGTTGGTGGTGGTGAACGTGCCGGTGAGGCAAGTGGGGGTGCTGGAGCAAGTCAAAATCGTGAAGCTGTTACCGGTTGCGGGAGTGAAGCCGCCGCCGAGAGTGACGTTGAGAGTGCCGCCGAGAGTGACCGGTCCGGCAATGTTCATCTGGCTGAAGCCAGTGCCGGGAGTGGTCCCGTTGAGGTCGACGTTGAATGCGCCGTTGGCGCCTTGGGTGAATGCGCCGGAAGTGGAGAGGATGCCGGGCGAGAGGCCGGGATGGACGATGCCGCCGGTGTTGGAGATACCAGCGTTGATGGTGGGAGGTGCAGGTGCATCCACGCCCTGGAGAGTGCCGCCCTGAATGGTAAGAACGCCGGTTGAAGTGATTTTGCCGCCGTTGACGCGAGAGATGCCGGCGGTTTGTGTGTAGGTGGCATTGAGGGAGACGCCACCGGAGAGCACCTCGAACGTGCCGGTGTTCGCGAAGGGGACACCAATCGTGGTGGTTCCGGTGTTGGAGGCGGCTTTACGGATGATGCCGTCGTTCAGGACGGTACTGAGCGTGCCGCCGCCGTTGATGAGGCCCTGATTGTTGGTGAGGCCGCCGTCCTGATCGAAAAGCAGGGTGGTGGTGGCGGGGATGTGCACGACAGCTCCGGTGACCAAAACGATGCTGTTGCCCAGGCCGGAAAGGGAGACGGTGCCGGCGGGGAGATTGAGGGTGCGTTGGTTAAGTTGGTGCTGCGAGCCGTTGGCATTGGCACCGTTGAAGTCGATGCCGCCGTTGGGGTTGAAGCTGGCGTTGGGCGTAGCCGTACCTGCCAGGACGCCGCCGGTCCAGGTGAACAAGCCGGAGGGAGTGATGTTGGCGGTGCCGGTGAGAGAACCGCCGGTGAGATGGACGGTGTTGATAGCCACGGGAGTAGCATTCATGGCGAAGGTTCCGCCGCTGATGAGGGTGTCGCCGGTGACGTTGTAGGTTCCGGTGATGGTGACGGTGCCGCTGCTGAAGACGTAGTTGCCGGAGCCGGTGAAGCTGGTGGCCGCGTCGGTGGCATAGCTGCCGTTGAAATTCAGTGTCCCCGGGGAAGTGACCACGAACGTTCCACCGGTGCTAGCACCGGTGGCGCTTAGGGAGATGGTTCCGGAAAGGACTTCGAGACGGCCGGTGGCGGACATGTTGAAAGCGATGCCGCTGTTGATGGTGGTGGATCCGGTGTTGGCGGCGGCTTTGCGGATGATGCCGTCGTTCAGGACGGAACTGAGAGCGCCACCGCCGTTGATGAGGCCCTGATTGTTGCTGAGGCCGCCGTCCTGATCGAAGACCAGAGTGGTGGTGGCGGGGACGTGCAGGACGGCGCCGCTGACGAAAACGATGCTGTTGGACTGGCCGGAAAGGGAGACGGTGCCGGCGGGGAGATTGAGGGTGCGCTGGTTGAGCTGGTGCTGCGAGCCGTTGGCATTGGCACCGTTGAAGTCGATGCCGGCATTGGGGTTGAAGCTGGCGTTGGGCGTAGCCGTACCCGCCAGGATGCCGCCGGTCCAGGTGAACAAGGCGCTGGCTGTGATGTTGCCCGAACCAGTGAGCGTGCCGCTGCTGAGAGTGGTTGCCCCGCTAAGAGTGAGAGCGCCGTTGTCAGTCAGGGTGCCGCCCGCGATATGGGTGACTCCAAGCTGGCCGCCGGACGATAGCGTAAGAGTGCCGCTGTTGACGTTCAGCGCGCCGGAGAAGCTGGTGGCGCCGGTGACGGTTAGCGGGCCGCCCGCAAAGGTAATGGCGGCGCTGCTGGTTAGGCTGGCGATGGTTTGATTGGCGGCGGCGAGAGAGCCGATGGTGATGGTGGAGCCCGAGAAAGCGGTTCCGATGCAGACGTTGTCGGCGGCGACGGGAATTGCGCCGCTGCTCCAGTTGCCTGGGGTAGTCCACAGCAAGGTGCCGCCCGAGCCGGTCCACTGATTCGTGCCGCCAGCGCATCCCGCTGCAGCCGTCGTAACGGACAGGACCACCGAGGTCGGGTTGTACGTGATGGTCCACGCGAGGCCGTTCGGAAGCGGCGGGAAATTGGTGGTGGCGAACGTGCCGATGCGGCAGGAGGCGTTCCCGTTGCAGGTGAGAATCATGAAGCTGTTCCCCGCGACGGGCACAAAGCCGCCGATCAGAGAGACGTTGACGATGCCGCCAAGAGACGCAGTGCCGCTGGCTGGTCCCGTGATCTGGTCGTATTGAGTGCCCGCTGTGAGACCGCCGATCTTGGCGTTGTAGACACCCGTGGCTGTCTGCGTGTAGGGACCGACGACGCTGATGGTTCCCGGGGAGAATCCGGGCGCTCCCAGGCCGCCGCCGGAATTCACTGTGACGCCGCCGTTAATGGTTCCGGTTCCGCCAAGGACGCCGCCGTTGATGGCAAGCGGCGAATTCGTCGAAATGCTCGCAGGAGTGAGCAGCAACGTGCGACCCGACGTTTGCGTGTAGCCGCCGGTGAGGTTCAGGACTGCGCCGACACCTTGGACTACTACGGTTCCAAGGTTCGTCACCGACGCCGAGATTGTAGAGGCACCGCTGACAGTGATCGTTGCACCTAAGCGATTCGTCAAGGAAGTACCCGCGCCACCAGCACTGATAGAAGAAGCCTGAATTGACAACGTGGAGCGATTGTCGAAGGCCGCGCCTGGATTGAGCTGGAGGTTAGCTCCTCCGCCTAGAACCGCAGGACCGAAGTTGACCAGCCCGTTGCCGGTGACGGTCAACGTGCCGCCGTTGATGGTCACGCCGCCGTCGACAATGAGCCCGGAAGCCGTGCCACCGATGGCCGAGTTCCCGGAAGATGTGAGCGACCCGTTTATGGCCAACCCCGGAGTGACGTTGATCGCCGCGTTGTTCAAAATCAGGTTACTTGCGATGTTCGAAGCGGTGGTTCCATTGATCGTCAGCGTCGTCGTCGCCGAGGAGCCATTCAGCAACAGCGAACTGGCGGTGACAAGTTGCTTGATGGTGACTTGACTGCTGGCTAGCGTAATCGTTGCGCCAGCGAAGGGCGTATCGATACAGACGATGTCGGCAGCGACGGGTACCCTGGCAGGATTCCAATTCGCCGGCGTCGTCCATTGGTTGTCTGCAGGCGCGGCGAGGCCGGTCCACTGAATCGTGGTGCCAGTGGGGCAGACGCTCGTGTTCGTGACCGTGATTTGCGCGGAAGCCGAGGAGTTAGCGCTTGGATTGGTCTCGTTTTCTGAGGCCGTTGCGGTGTTGGTGAACGAGCCGAGTGTGGTGGCCTTGGCCACGATGGACGCCGAGGCTGAGGCACCGACAGCAATTGTGCCGAGGCTGCAACTGATGGTGGTGGTGCCGTTGCAGGTGCCTTGGCTGGGTGTCGCAGAAACCAGGGTCAGGCCGACGGGTAGAGGATCCGTGAAGATGACGCCAGTAGAGGGCGCAGGACCGCTGTTCGTGACGGTAATCGTGAAGGTGACGGTAGTGCCCTGAGTGACCGTGGTGGGCGTGGCGGTCTTGGTGACGGACAGCGCGGCGACGAGCGCTTGACCGGGGCTGATGATGATGGCCGAGGGACTCAAGCCTACGTGGAACTTGGTGACCAGCGAAGTGGGACTGCTGGCGAGGAGCTGGGTAGTGTCGATGACGGCGACGGAATCGTCTTGATCGAGATTGGCGTAAAGCGACGCGCCGTCCGGAGTGACCGCGAGGCCGCTGGCGAAAGCGCTGGCGATTCCGGGGATAGTGAAGGAGCCGAGCGGAGAGAAATTGGACGCAGCGCGGTTGAAGTTAAAGGCTTGCACCACGCCTTGGGTGCCGTCATAGGCGTACAAACGATTGCCGACGACGCGGTAATTGCCGAAGAACAGGGGCTGGAGGCCGGCGGGCGGCGTGCCGGTAATTGTGGTGACCAGAGTTGGGCTGATGGGGTCCGCGCCAATATCGAAAACGAGCAGGCTGCCGGTGGCGGATACGAGGATCAGCGACTTGTTGTCCGGAGTGATCTCAATGTGCGCCTGGAACGCAACGGCGTTGGCCAGCGCACTCACCGGAACCACGGTGACCGCACCGGTTTGTATATTGAAAATGATCAAGTTGCCGGTATTCCCGTCATTGGCGTAGGCGAAACCGCCGTTGGACGGCACACCAAGTGCGCCGGGAAGCGCGTTGGTAGTCAAACCAGCCGGGAAGGAACCGACGATGGTGTTGAACGTGGACGAGGTGGGATCGGAATCGATGATCACTACGCGCAGATCTTGGAGATTGGTAGTCGCGTTATTATAACCAGTGAGCAGAAATTCCCCGGGACCGCCAGTGGCCGGATTGGCATTGGGAGCGGTCACGATGGCGTCGATCTGGCCGATGCCTAAGGTATCTGCCGCCAGCGGGATAGTGGTCTCGAGAGTTTTGGAGTTGAGGTTGATTACGTCCACGCCGGATCCGCCGTTGCGGAAGGAACCCACGTAGGCGCGCAAGCCATCCACGGAAATCGCTTCACCAAAAGGCCTGGGGGAAGTCGGGATATTGGTGATGGATTGGGTGACGTTGTTGAAAATGACCACGGCGTTGTCGCCAAAGGCGCTGACGGTGACTTCGTTGTGCGGCTGGAACGCAGGCCCGTTGGTGATGGTGAGGGCACCGCGCAGGATGCCGCTGGCTGGCTGGCCGGCGATTCCGCCCGTGGCTGGATTGGTCACGATGATATCGGCACCATTCTGAGCGGGCATGAACTGTGGCAGGGTGACATCGAGGGAACTCGCGGAAATGCCTGTGGCCGCGATGGGGTCAAGGGATCCGACGCGCACCACCGCTCCGTTCGCAAAGTTCGTGCCCGTGATGTGTATCGTTCTCGGAGCGTCGTTGACGATCGCAGTCGGACTAACGGTGGTGATGGTCGGCGCATTCGCGGGCGGCTGTACTTGCACGAAGCCCACGCTGATGGCGTCGAGGTTCGGGAGAGCATTGCCGGACGCAAACTGTTTGAGGATCGCGCTCGGCGAAGACGTGCGGAGCAACTGAGTATCCAGAACGAACAGATTGGCGGGCTGCCCAGCCGTTGGCGTCAGAAAGGACGCGACGATGGCGTGTTTGCCGTCGGCGGTGAGGGCGATGTGTGACTGATTCAGATTGGTGGGAAGAGTGACCTGCGCGCCGGTCAGCGTGCCAAAGGTGGCCTGACCTGGACGCAAATCCAGCACGGTGACGGTCCTGGCGGCTCCTCCTTGCGTGATGTATCCGAACACGCCGGCGGGGTCGTTGGCATCGCGGGTGATGGCGATCGCAAATGGGGCGGTCAGGGTTGGCGCGGTTATGATTTGGCTAAGCGTGTTGGTTGCGGCATTGATCATGAGCAACGCCCCACCACTCGCCCCGAAACCCCGGCGCGGGACGACTACAAACTTGCCGTCCGGCGTGGCAGCGATCTGATCGCGGGCACCGCCGAAGCCAATGTTGGTGCCCGGCATGCTGGACGCGGTAAAGGTAGTGAGATCGATCACTGCAACGCGCAGAGCACTTCCCGTGGTGTTGCTGCTGGTAGGGATGTAGGCGAAGTTGCCGGCGGTCACTACTCCTTGCTGGCCAATGTCGGTTGGATTATTGGGGTCATCGCCCACCAGCCCGTCGATGGACACGCGCTTGAGAATCTGGAAGGTCGAAGTGTCGATAATGTCCACTTCATCGGAGTTGAGATTGGGAACGACGAGCTTGCTGCCGTCTCCGCTGAGGGCCAGGTGGAAAGAAGCCCGCACGCCGCGAATGCGCGCGATTTCCGCATCGAGCGTGAGATCGATCACCGAGACATAGTTGGAATTGACATTGCCTACGAAAGCCAGCCGCCCGTTGGGCGAGATGGCGGCTTCGTGGGGCGTAGTGCCGGCGTGAATGGTGGCGTGCGGGCTATCCGTGGGCGTATCGAATTGCAGGACCGTTGGAGAGTTGCGATCGGTGAGGAAATAGCGCTCGGAGCTTCCCGCCGCGGGAAGGACGGTGGCGCTGGCGGAGGCGGTATTGTTGGCAGGGTTGGGGTCGGTTTGGTTGGCGGAGATGGTGGCGGTGTTAGTGATCGTGCCGGTGGCCGTCGGAGTGACTACGATGAGCACATTGAAACTTGCGCCGCTGCCAATCCCTCCCACGGGGCAAGTTACCGTCGGCAGCACGGTCGTGCATGGCGCGGCGGCCCCAGGCGCCGACACAGAAACCAACGTTACTCCAGCGGGCAGCGTATCCGTGATGACGACGCCGGTCGCCGGTACTGTGCCGACGTTCACCGCCGTGACGCTAAACGTGAGATTGGAACCCAGGATCACGGAGTCGGGCGTCGCGGTGGTGAGCACGGTAAGGTCCGGGCTGCCGCTGATGGCGACCGTGAAACTGGAGGAATTGTTGTCCGGGAGCGGATCGGGTTCGTTGCCGCTGACCGTGGCGACGTTTGGCAACGAGCCCGCTGCGGCGGCAGTAACGGCGATGGAAATGTCCACGACGGCACCGTTGGGAATGGTTCCGAGCGAGCACACCACGGGCGACGCTGGCGAGGCGGGCCCCGAGCACACGCCCTGGCTGGTGCTGGCCAGAGAGAAAGTGACCGTGGAAGGCAGGATATCCGTGACCAGCACACCCGTGGCGGTGCCTGGACCGTTGTTCTTGACCGAAAGGTTGTAGAAGAACTGCTGGCCGACGACGGCTGTGCTTACCGAGGCGGACTTGGTAATCGAGAGGTCGGCGCTGGCCAGGGTCGAGCCTTCGCTGATGGTCACCAGATCATTGGCTTTGCCGTTTTTCGCGGAGATTCCGATAGCTTTGGTCGGAGAGACCAGATAGGAGACGCTGCCGGAGCCGCCCACGAGTCTGCCATTCGGGGATACGACAAAGGTATCGGTGAAGACCGCGTCGGCGAACAGGGCTCCAGTGGCGGTCACTCCGTCCTCGGTGGCCACGAAGTTGCCTGCACCATCTGTGGAACCTTCGCCGATGAAGGGACCGACGGAGAGGGCGTTGGGCGTCAGACTGCCGAGGAATGACGGGCCTGCGACGTTGGCATTGCTAAACGGCCCGCCTACCTGTGGCTCGACGGAGCCAACTCCAGCGCTAACATCGGTGCTTACAAGAAAGCCCCTGTTCAGATCGACCAGGTACAGCACAGGATTCGTCGTCCCGCCGGTGAACGTGGTGCGTCCGGTGGCGGCCACACTGTAGGCCGTGGTCGCGCCGGTGTGATTTAGCGCGAGGACGCCGGCGCTGTTTTCGTCCGAGAGTATGGTGATGTTGCCCGCGCCATCGGTGGTCGCGAGCCCGACGATGACGTCCGTCTCAGTATTTCCGGTAGGCGTGCCGCTCAGGTTGAACACGCCGGGGCCGTTGAGCCAGGCGTTTGAGAAATTGGCGGTCTGCTGCCGCAAGGCCTGGCCGCTGGACAATACGACAATCGCGCTGCGCTGATCCGTGCTGATCGTGAATGCTTCGTTCGCGGAAATTATATAGATCGCGAAGTTGCTTGCCGGAGCACCGGGAAAAGTGAACGCCAGGGTTCCCCGGCCGGTGGAAGCCACGGCGTAAGTGCCCGTGAAAGCGATCGCGGCGTTGAGGATTCCGTGGGAGTTCGCGTCTTCCAAGCCGCCGGTGATGAGGCTGACCCCGTCGGCCGTGAACCGGCCCGCCGCTGCGAAGTGATTGGCATTGGCGTCTTCACCGGACACGCCGAACGCGAAGTTTCCTTTGATTGCGGCGGCAGAGAAGGCGGTCGGGTCCTGCATTTCGATGACGCCGGCACCACCCTTGCGGCCGGCGTCGAAATCAACGAACCTGGCCTTGGTCGCAACGCCCTGCGCGTTGAACGCTCCGAGGGCGAAGCGGTAGGTCTGAGGAGGTGCTCCAACCTGCGTAATAATCATGGTGCCGCGGTTGTCCGAACCAACGCTGTAGGTTCCCGTGAAGGATTGGTTGATCAGCAAGCCAGAGGTCGCGTTGGTGTCCGAAATGCCGTTGGTGAGATTGCCGTTGCCGTCCGCGACGAAGCTTCCGGCAATGGCCATCAGAGAGTCAGCCTCGGCTCCTTGAAAGAGGAAGGCGTAGTTTCCCTTCAGCTTGGCGTTGTTGGCGGCGTTCGGCGGGGCGATCACATCGGTGACTTGCCGCAAGGTGTTCTTGCCAGCGCTGCTGTTCACCTCGTTGGAGGTGACGGTACTGTTGTTGGTAATCGTTCCAGCGACTGTGGGCGTGACGACGATCTGTACGGTGGCCGTGCCCGCAACGGCTACCGTGCCCAGCGCGCACACAACGGTTGTCGTCCCCGTGCAGGTGCCCTGCGTCGCTCCGGCGGAGACGAAGGTCACGCCTGCTGGAAGCGTATCGGTGAGCGTGACGCCCGTGGCAGGGCTGGGTCCCGCGGTGTTGGTCACGACCAACAGGTATGTCAGATTGGTGCCCACGAGGACCGGGGCAGGCGAAGCGGTCGCAACGAGTTGCAAATCCACCGCGCCGAGAACGTTCACCGTGGTCGTGGCAACGTTGTTGGCAGGCGTGGGATCGGATTCGTTACCGCCAACGCCTACTGCGACGGTTTGCGTGCCCTCCTGGCCTGTGAAGGTGTTTACGACCATCGTAACGGTAGCCGAGGCGCCGGGTGCGAGCGTGCCGATGGAGCAGAATTCGTTGGTATCGCAGGTGCCCTGGGTCGTAGTGGGGTTTGCGGGGTTCGGTGGCGCCAATGTCTTAAAAAGGTGAATCGTCGAGTTCGGCACCTGCGTTGGATAAAAAGTGACGCCGGTGGCGCTCGTAGTCGCCGAGTTGTTCTTGATTGTGGCGGTAAACCTAATGTCCTGGCCGATGGTGACGGGGTCCGGAGTGTGGCCGAGGGTAATGGACAAATCCGCGAGCGTCGATGTCGTAGAGAACTTTGAGACAAAGGCGTGTTCCCCGGCCGTCGGCGTGCCCAGCACCGTCGGTTGACCCAAACGGGTAGAAGTCGCGGTTCCCGCGATGTAGGCGTTGCCTTGAGGATCGACGGCCAGTGGATCGTTGATGAAACCTTCGCTGGGAGCCAGATAAGTCGAGAACAGCAGTGTGCCGGTGCTGCCAAATTCGGAGACAAAAGATCCGAAAGTGCAGGAGGAAAACGAGGTAGGGTCGCAGGGAGACGTAGCGCGGATGGGATTAAGCGTCGGGAAATCCAGCGTCTCCGTAAAACCGGAAACCCAGGCGTTCCCATTGGCGTCCACAGCGATGCCGCTCGCTTCTTCGAGCGGTAGGCCGATGATTGCTTGTGATCCCCCCACCACCGAGCCACCCAAAAACGTCGAGTAAGTGAGCGAACTCCCAGACGGCGCGAATTTCGTTACGAAAGCGTTGCTTCCGTGATTGACGCTTTGGAAAGGACTGGCCAAGGGAAAGTTCGACGCCGTCGTCTGTCCGGTGACATAAGCGCTGCCCAAACTATCCACTGCAATAGCGAAACCGTCGCTGGTGCCGGCTGTGCCGCCCAGGTAGGTCGAATACGAAAGCGCCGATCCTGCAAGGTTCAGCTTGGTTACGAAGGCATCAAAAATCCCTTGCCGCGACGACTGAAACGCTCCGAGCTTTGGGAAGTCGCGCGATGCCGTAGCCCCGGTGATATATGCGTTGCCCTGACTGTCAACCGCGATGCCCCCGGCAACCTCTTCGGCCGAACCGCCTAGAAATGTGGAATAGGTTAGCGTGCCGGCGGAAGTAAATTTCGCCGCGAAAGCGTGCTCGACCAGAGATCCTGCATAAATCTTTGCCGAAGCGGTTGGATCGACGGCCACTGTGCCCACCACGAAATTCGACAGTGCATTGTTGAACGTTATCCAACTCGTGCCGCCATTTGTGGTTTTGAACACGCCGGAGCTGAACGTTCCCACGTACACCGTACCCGAAACCGAAGGATCGACTGCGATTCCGAAAGTATTGAGGTCAATCAGACCGGTGTTGACCGCGCCCCAGTTGCTTCCTCCGTCAGAGGTCTTGTAAACGCCAAGGCCGTTTGAGTTTGTGGTCTGGTTGAATGTCGTTGCGTAGAGATTGTTGGGGGCCTTCGCGTCGATCGCCAAGGCGCGTATGTCGAGCGCTGTGGTGGTGCCAGGGATAACCAGCCCATTCGAGACGCTGGCCCAGGAACTTCCAGCATTAACGGTCTTAAATACTCCTCCGAAAGTACCGACGTACAACGTCGCGTTTGTGACCGGGTTGACTACTAGGCACTGTATACCCCCGGCTTGAGGAAACGTGCTCGTCAGCGAAGTAACGGAAGTCCAGGTCGCGCCGCCGTTCGTCGTTGTGAAGAGGCCTTGTGGACCGCCCGCATAGAGTGTCCCTGGGGCGTTGGATGCCAATCCAATAGCCATGATTTCGGCGGGAGTCGTCGAGCCGGCAAGACTCAAACCGCTATTTGCCGCGGTCCACGAGGTGCCGCTGTTTGTGGTCTTGAAAACGCCGCTGAAACTTCCGGCGTACAACGTCGTGGGCGTTACGGGGTCAATGACCAATCCGGTGATGTTGAATGTTCCCAAGCCGGTATTGATGGCGGTCCAGGACTGTCCGCTGTTGGTGCTCCTGAAAACACCTGAGTCGCTCGTCGCCACATAGAGATTCGCGGGAGTCTGAGGATCAACGGCAAACGCCGCGATATTGAAGCTGGTGAGGCCGCTATTGCTCGCAGTCCAGGTACTCGATCCGTCCGTACTGCGAAACGCTCCGCCTCCTGGTGTAATCTGGAAAGCGGGGGCCGACGTCGGGAAATCTCCAGATGTGGTTGTTCCCGCTACATAGGCGTTTCCACTTCCATCCACCGCGATGGGATTGCCCCTACCAAATCCAAAAAATTCCGTGCCGCTGCCTCCGAGGTAGGTGGAGAAAACTAACGCGGATCCGGTTGTTTTGAGCTCGCTTACGAAAGCGTTCTGTCCACCCT
>Ga0137403_10003998_pt1 | contig 17492 bp, 32 predicted proteins | sample CZOMad2_1_16fung_FD_122057 | JGI IMG/M metagenome (GOLD analysis project Ga0137403, IMG submission 122057) | Vadose zone soil fungal communities from Angelo Coast Range Reserve, California, USA - CZOMad2_1_16fungal (Hybrid Assembly) | ecosystem: Environmental > Terrestrial > Soil > Vadose zone...
TACGCAAGACCGGCTCACTGTGTGGCCCATAGGCGAATGTCACATTATGAATATTTAAATCGTTCCAGGATGGCTCCGCGCGGGGGGCCAACGGAAGAGGCGGAGTAATTGTCTCATCGAGAATCCGGCCGAGGGTGACTACGAACCGCAGCCCGCTTCCACCCACCCCGGCAATTAAGGTATTCAACGCGGGCTGGAGTCCAGAAAGGACATACGTGAGACCGCCCATAATCAGACCAGCGGTGAGACCCTGCCCAACCAGCCAAGGCCCAGCGATCAACAGCGCCACAAGAGGAAACCAGCCGCCAACAACAAAACAACCAGTTCGCAAGGCGGCGACTTTGGCCAGCGCCCGCTCAGCTTTGGCTTGCTCCTCGATAGGCCCAGCAACCATCGCGGCGGCATGTTCCTCGGCTGGCGCGAGCTCGCGCCGGTGCAGACGTTCGACCTCGCCGTCGGCGACGCCTGCGCAGCACCGCCTCGCTGGCCGCACTGGCTGGAGCACCCGGGTTCCGAGCCCGCCGTCTCGTTCGAGCTGTCGTACTGGACGCCCGAGACGATCCGCGAGCGCAAGGTCTACGACGTGAACTGGATGCTGCGCCGCGCAAAGCTGGCCCCGAAGCCCCCCGGCGGCCCCCGCGACGGAGTGAAGGTCCGCCTCTTCGACCTGATCGCCGCTCTGCCCCGTACACTGCGTGGTTAGTCGCGTTGCCGGCCCGGTTCTTCCTCGGCGAGGTTTCAGCGGGCCGGCGGCGCGCAATCTGGACGCTAGCTCGGCAACGCGCGCTCGACCGTGCCTATCTCGGACTCGTGCCAGGTCATCGCCGTACGGCTCGCTGGCCGGTCGCGTTCAAGAGCTCTGGACGGCTTCGCCGTCCCCTGGGGTGTAAGGAAGAAGAGAGGCGACAACGAGGCGGATCGGCTCGGCGGACTCGGCGTGCACGACGAACCGCACACCCTCGACCGTTAAGTCGTCAGAGCGGTAGAGAGTGATCTCGTCGCCGACCTTCGCCTCGACTGTGAACGAGTCGCCCATCACGGCACTAGAGCCCCCTTGAGAGACGCAGGGCTTCGCGCGCAGCGCGCGTCACCGGGAGCGTGGACGGCGGCGGTCGGTCGGCGTCAGTCGGTGCGCCCAGGCGTCCGTAGTGCAGTCGCTTGAGCGCGTCCGCCATCGACGCGCGCTCGGGACGATCGTCCGGGCCGTGGAGTCGCCAGATGGGTCTACTCACTATTCGGCTCCGTGCCCATATCGACCTGGGCGAGGTCCACGACGGAGGTACTCGGCCGACAGGATGTACGCCGACAAGAGCAACAGCACAGAGCCAACGAGCAGGATGGTTGCCACTCAGTCCGTCCGCTCACTGTGAGGGGACACGGCCTCGCGCAACTGCGCGGCGTTCATTAGCTGACACCGTTCGGCTCAGGGCCGAGCCGTGCAGCGATCAGGTCAAGGACGGTGATCGTCGCTGAATGCCGCTCGGCTGCTCGCTGCTCATGCATCCGCGACCACTCTAAAACAGGTGCGACCGCGAGTGCAACATTCGTCTCACCCTGCAACTTCGCCAACTCCACGATCAGCCGTGCCGTTTCCGTCCGCGCCTCGGCTAGCGACCGCTCCAAACGCTTGTTGGCGGTGTCGTACTCCGTCAGTGCCGCCCCGCCGCCGTGCTTTGACAGCCGCCACGCCGAGAACAGCACCACGCCCGCCAGTAGCAGATCTGTCAGGGATGGAACCGTGATCGCGGCCAGCATCCGGGGATCGTACAACCGAAGGCAACTCTCTAGGTTCGGGCACGGTAAGGGCTCCACACTCCGCGCACCACCGTGCGCTCCATGCGAGCAGGTCGCTACAGCGCGGGCACGTACGGCCTGTCTCGCAGCCGCGATCCTCGGGCCGTTGCCAGTCCTTCACGCCGCGCCGTTCAGCCGGTCGGCGTGAGCCTGCGCCACCGCACGCACTCGGGCCAGGTTGCGGGCGTAGCCAGCCTTCGTAGGGAGAGCGTCCGTGCTCCACTGGCCGCAGTTGCGGTAACCGACCAGCGAGTCGAGCACACATACCGAAGCGCCGTACACCCCGGTTTGCCGTGCGTCCGAGCTTGGATCGATCGACCAGCCCTCTACTTCGCGCACGACGTACCTCGGTGCGGGCACTCCCAGCCCGGTTCCGTTGCGCTCATTCATCGTCGTCCGTCTCTCCCCGCACGTCCGACACGAGTACGTTCTTGACTCGTTTGGATGACCTCTGGCGAAGCACGCCTGCGAGTTGCTCTCCATACCGCTCGGCCTCGGAAGGCGTCGGCGCATCGACCACGACCAGGATTTCTACGATGAACTCGGGCATCGAGCGCCTCAATCCACGGCACGCAGTTCGGCCCAACGTTCGGGTCGGCTTCGTCGGCAAGGTGCGACTCGACCTGAGCGCGCGCCCCGCCTTCGTCTTCGACGGCCTCTCCACGCCACGAACAAGTGCAGCGCGGGAGGAACTCCCTCAGCGATTCCCGCTCAGTCATCGTCGCCACCCGGGGTAGGAGCAAGTTCTTGGGCTTGTAATGGAGGTGGGCAGCGGTCGCCAGATGACGAGAACGTTTCCGAAGGGCGGACGGTTCCCGCGCGGGTCGTCGTACGAATGGCTCGGCGTGTCGAAGCGCAACCGCCCGCGAAGGAACCGCGTCTCGATTGTCTTACCGCGATACGGCTCGATGAAGTCCTGCCACCAGGCTTGCTCCGTACGGTTTGCTGGGAGCAACATGACGATGGAGAAGGCCCACTCGATGGCCCAGGCCCGCCATGCTTTCTCAACCCAGGCCTTGCAGTCCGAATACGGCGGGTTGCACCACACACGTTGATTGCCCCACGAGCGCTCGAGGCCGTTGTCCTCAACCGTGTAGTAGTTGGCACAGAGCGCGTTGTCGTCGCTCGCAGCCGCATCGAGCGTAAACGCAAACTCGTCATTGAGCCGGTTCCAGAGGTCAAGCGGCGTGCGGCGGTCGTCAACCTTGTCCAAGGCTCCGCGCTTGCCGACCTGCTGCGGGTGGTTCTCGGCTGGCCTTCCAACGAGGCTCACGCCTCACCACCACTCACGTCGGTCTGCGGGCGCAATGGGCTGAGTTCTTCGGTGGCGACATCCGTCGCCGGTGTGGAGGTAGGCGAGAGTCTGGCCTGCGCCCATGCGTCAGCTTGCGCGAACCGCCTTGCAAGACGTGCCATATCTCGCGTCTTGTGATGACTAACCCAATGAAGCTCCTGATGGTCATAGACCGACCAGACAACCTCGCGCTTCTGGTGATAGTCGAGACGCAGGATGTTCTTCTCGACGGTAAAACGGTAACGGCGTTGCTCGCTCACGACTCATCGCCACTTAGGGCTGTCCGAGCGGCCTGGAGCGCCTTGCGAAGTTCGAGCGTGTCGATGCGTCGTTGATGGCGCGCATCCGAAGCGATGTATTCGTGGACTGCCTCGGTGAGGGCGGTCACTGTTTCCCTCAACCGGTCAAGTTCGGAAGGGCTTACTTCGGGAGACGACCCGAGGTCGTCCGTGCGCAGGTGGGTCATGCGGTCACTAGCTCCCGCTCGGGCTTCGCTAGTTCATCAGCGCGTTGCAGACAACCCCAACAGCCCGAACCACTATTGGGGCGTTCGGGAAGGTCGCAGAGGTTGCGTCCATAGCTGCCACAGAGAGAGCGCAGCGGGTCATCGGGCGCGGCGATGTGGATTGCGTCGTCCCATTCTTCGTCGGCCTGGCGGTAGAGAAGGTCGCGTTCCTCATCGCTGACAGCGCCGCTCCAACTAAGCCGATACGCCAACTCAAGGAATGCTTCGTGGCGCTTGATGTGCTCGGCGCGTAGTGCGGCACGCCGGTCGAGCGTGCATTGGCACGGAACAGGCTTGTCACACATGACGCTCTCCTCTGTCAGACGGTTGGCTTACCTCCACACGGGCGACCTCGTCGCCACCTGAATTAGGCTCTTGTGCCTGCTCTTTAAGCCCTCGCAGTTCCTCCCTCAACCGCTCGAACTCCTTCGCCAGGTCGCCGTACTTACGCACCCATTCGTCGCGTTCTTCCCTCAACCCGGCAATCTCGGCCTCGGCAGCGGCGAGCTTCACTTGCTCATTCTTCGTATCCAGTCTGGCGAGGTCGCGACCGTGGAAAGCCCGGTCGGCTTCCTGTCGGGCTGCTTCCAGAGCCACAGACAAGGCGAGCACGTCCTTCGCAATTGAATCCAGGCCCGACTGCGCGTAGGCATCGACCAGCACGCCGCGCGCCCATCTCACCAGCGCCGTGTCTACTCCTGGCCGGTCGCTCATTCCTTCACCGCCCTTACCGCCACCATCGGCGAGAAGCACTTAGGACACATCGGCGTATCTGTCGCGCCCGTCACGTCCGCCTCGTGCTTGCACATCACGCACCGCGCAAAGAGCTTCACCCGTCCTACTCCTGGCCGGTCAGGCAACGTCGGCCTCCTTCGCGTAGTGAGCCTCGCAGCGTGCCAAGTACGCCGCGATCATCAGCCAGCGATCGGCGTCCGGTTCCCCGGCGAACTGCTTCGCGTCCCAAATGCCCGCCGCTGTCCGCGCGCTTACCCACTTCGCCATGAGGATGTTGCAGCCCTGATTGCCACGACACGCGAGCCCGCGCGCACGGCCGGTGATGTGATCGTGGTCGCGATCCCAATGGCTCTCCTGCGGGCGCGGCTTGCCACACACGCAGCAGGACTCATCGGTGACTCCGTGGATCTCGACGGCCGCGCGCACGAACGGCTCGTAGCCATCACGCAGGATCAGCTTGTGCCGTTGTTGAGGCAGCTTGCGGAGCGGCAACCGGCAGTCGGGTTCGGCGCAGCGCGTTCGGCCTCCCGTGCGGTCGTTGCGGTGGCCGTTCTTGCAGAGCACGTACTTACGCGCCACGGTAGCCATCCCGGTAGCCGTCCAAGTACGCGCTCGTTTTCACCATCGCCTCGAACTGCTCGACGGTGACACGACGCAACGGGTACGGCAGTTTGCGATCCCGCCACGCCCACCACAGACGACGTAGACGCTTCACGCCGACACCATGATCGTCTCAGTCGCAGGCCACTGATCTTCGTCCTCTAGCAACTCGGCAAGATCGTCGTCGCCAACCGATCGCAGCCACGCGGCTACGTCGGCGGCGCGCAAGTAGACACCCGCTTCGGACGGCGCTCCCTTGCCGAGCCTGATCCAGCAGATAGGAAACCCTGCCGTCACGACTGACCACCGAACGGGTGCGCGTCCTGAGCGTCCTGATAGGTGTCGCGGGCCTGCTCGAATACCGTCTGAGCAAGCGTGTTCAACACGTCCGGATCAGTCCCGCCCGGTGCACTCACCTTCGTAGAGATTTGCGTTTCTCCCTTCGCGTTGCGGGTGAACTCCACGGACACGTACGGCTCGCTCTGTTTCGTGGTCAGCAGTTCGATCACATGGGCTTGCTGGTCGATCACGTCTTGTGCCCGTAGGCGGCGTGGAGGCTCAGGGACGGCGGCGAGAGTCACAGCAGTTCGACCGCAGGTTCTACGTTGAAGTCGAGCTCGGCGGTTCCTGAGTCTGTCTCGAAAGAGTCAGCCGACATACCGCGCGCAATCTCAAGCGCTTCGCCCGGAGTGTCTGCCATGACGGTCACCCACCCGATCATGCTCACTGTTGCGTGTACGTCGTATCTAGGCATTCGTCCTCTCTCCTAGTGCTAGTTGGGGTTCAAGGAACGGCAACGGATCAGCCCTGCCGTCCAACAGGATCAGGTACACCGTCGCACCCGACATACCGAGATAGTGATCTTCCACGACCCCGGTTTCTTCGTAGTGACGGTCTGACGGGTCGGTCACCGTCACCCTCTCATCGTCACGGAACCTCACGAGGCGATCCGCTGCGTGCCGGTGCCGTTGCAAGCCGCGCACTTCATGGGAAACGGCAGCCCGCGCCAGTCGCGGCGCTCGAGCCACCCCTTCCCGCCGCACGCAAGACACTTGATGTTCACGCGGCGTTCCGTTCTCTCACAAGCTCATCGACCCGAAGGGCGAGAGTGTCGTGCTCGATGTTGCGCAGCGCGTCCAACGACACCATCGCCGTAGCCAAGGTGTCGAGTAGGGACGACTGTGCCTCTAGGACACGCACGATCCCGTTGACCACCTGGCGGTCGAAGTCGGGGAGTGCGTCTACCTGCTCGCGCAGAGTGTCTAGTGATTCCATGCGCCCATCTTCTCACCACGCACACCGTCTGTCACTAGACGAAAGTCTAGATCCGACCTATACGAAGGTCTAGGTCTACAGGTGCGCGATCGAGAGGAACGTGTACGGCGACGGGTGATACCGCTTCTCAACCGACAACGGTATGAAGAACGGCCCGCGTTCCTGACCGTGCGAGAAGAGCAGCGGATCGGAGCCTGTCCGTCTGATCATGCAGACGTGCTCGGTCGCAAGATGGCCGACGCCGAACACGACGAGCGCACCGACCCCGGCAGAGGTTGCGGCGTAGTAGTGCGTCAAGTGGTCGAGCATCGTCTCGGTGTTGCCCGCACCGTCGTAGTGCAGTCCGTTCGGGTCACTGAGCCCGGTGAGCTTGCAGAGCAGCGTCACTGACTCCGAGCAGTCCATCGTTAACCCGGCGCGAGACGTGACCGCCGTGTGGAGTTGAACGAGGTTCGCGATCTTCCTCGTGACCATCGGCCGCACCTGGGCGTAGTGCACCTGCGGTTCGTGGTGCACGAGGTAGTCCATGAGGGCGGCTAGTTCGGTGCGTTGCGCGACGGTAGCCACGGCTTAGAAGTACGTCGTCAGGCCGAGCGTCGCATTCACGACGGTGAGCTTGATAAACCATCCTGCCGGGAGCCGCACCGTCACGTCGTCAATCTCACCATCGAACACGGTTCCGACCGGCTTGGTAATCACCGCGAGCGTGGAGAACGTCGAGTTGTCCGGTGAGATCGCCACCGTGCAGGTCGCAGTCGTTGCGACGCCCGGGTTGAACGTGACCGGGGTGTGCGTTTCAGCGTCGCGCGTCGTGATGATCTGTGCGGCCGTCGCGGTGACGAGTTGAACGGTCGGTAGCGCGCCCGACGTGATCGTGAGTGACGGGGAAAGCTGTGCCAGCCGTGGCGCACCGAACGGGCCGGTGGCCGCAGACACGTTCAGCGGTTGCCCAAACTGATTAGCTGAACCGCCGGGGGACGAGAAGGTGAATCCGCCACTTCCGTTTATACCGAGGAAAGCGCTACTAAACACGTCTGCCGTGCCGTCCCCAAACCCCAAGATACCTACATCGGTCGGGTCAGTGCCTATCACCATGCGCGGGAAGGCGTCGCCCGCGAGCGCCAGTGCAAAGGCTCCTTGCTCGGATGGGAACACAAGCGTCGTGAGCTTGCCTGAGCCTTTCACCGTGTCGTTGTACGTGGTCGTGTTGACCGTCACGCCGGTAGGTGCGGCGACGGGAAGAACCTTGCCGGACGCGACTACCTGCGCCGTGGTGTTGCCGCCGCCTCCGCCCCCGCCGCTGATGATCCCCACGTCTCTACCTCACAGATACTGCGCGTCGAAGAAACAGTCAGCCGCACCGATCGTGAGAGTGTCGGCCGTGGACGAATTCGCGAGGATGATTCCCAGGTTGAACGCGCGGCCCGTGTCCCCGAAGAACACCGAGAAATTTGAGGTAGCGGCCACCGCGATCGGGAAGCATGGAACGGCACCGTTCCCAGGTAGGGCGTTGTCGTCAAAGACGAGGATGAACTGCGCCGCGCCCGAGTTGTAACCCTGGAAGCCGTACAGCTTGCCGGAACCCGACTTGACGACCTGGGACTTTGAGAACTGCACCGAACCAGCCGAGAGAGGCCATAGCGTCGAGTTCTCACCGGCCGTCCAGTACGGGTGCCGTACGTCGAGCAGCGGATGCTCTTGGGGATCCATTAGTAATAGAAGCTAGCAGCGACGGTCACGTTCGCGAACGTGAGCTTGATGTACCAGCCCTGCGGCAACGGCACCGTGACGCCCATCGTGATCGCCCCGGTGTTGTTGACGGCGGCGGCGAGCGAAGGTGTTGCCAACGTCGTGTACGTCGAGTTGTCGGGGCTGATCGCGACGACACACGACGCGATTGCGTTCGTTGCCGAACCGACGATCTCGACTGCGACGGTGATCGCACGCGAAACCGGGTTGACCTTCGCCGTTCCTGAAACCCACGCCCCGGTGTTCGGGAGGGTGCCGGACGTGATCGGTGGCGCGGACGGGTTCGGCTGGATGGTCGAATCGGTGAACACGATCTGACCGGCACGGACGACTGTGCCGTCTAGTTGCTGTAGTTGTGCGGGGTACGTGCTGCCTGTTGCCATTGCCTGTTAGCTCCTTGGTTGCAGTCGCTCGGGCAACACTCCACCCGCTGAAAGGATCATGCCGCGCGCCCACCGATCTCGTACGTGGCCGCTCATCGTGTGCATCCCCTCGATGTTCTCGTGGAGGCGCTTGTTGCCGCACTTCGAGCACTTGCGTCGACGCGACATAGCCCCCACGTCGTCACGGTGGCCTCCACAGACTGAGCAGTTCACGTAATCGAGGCGCGGCATTCGTTAACGAAGGACTCTAGACGCTGGCCCGGTTTCGCAAATTAGTACCCCATATCCCCACCCGAGACATTCCCTACCGCTTCCGCCGTGCAGTCCATACGTTTGCGACAAAGGCATCCGCCCTTACGACGGAGGTTTGTCCGAATGAAAACCGCAGCACAAGCCGCTGCCAAGTGGGCGGCGAGCACTTCGCAGGGTCAGCAGACGTGGGTAGACAACCTCTCGTCTACGACCAAGCCGATCGTGCAGGCAGCGATCAACAACCGCGCCATCGCGGTCACGAAATACACGGCCGCGTTGCAGCCCGGCGGCATTTGGGAGCAGCACCTTCTCGCAGTTGGCGACGCGGGCGTCAAGCAGGGCGCGCGCGACAAGGCTGCGAACTACGGCGCGGGCGTCAGCCAGGCCGTCCCGAAGTTCACATCAGCCATCGGCAAGATCATCCAGTACGAGCAGGCCGGTCTCGGGGCCATCTACTCGATGCCTTCTGGCACGATCGCCGCGTCCAAGGCCCGCGCATCCGCGTGGATCGACTACATGCACGCTGGCAAGGGCCAGCTCGGGGCGTAGGCCGTCATGGGCAAGGCTTTCGTACTCTCAAGCGCGTCGAAGGCCAACACGACGGGCGGCACGTTCGCGGACAGCCTCGCGGCAAACGCGGGGGACTCGCTCTCGGTAGCGAACTTCAACACCGGGGGCGCGAAGATCGTGGAAATGTGGGGGATCGACTCCGACTCCGTAGCGGAGCTTGAAGTCATCTACACGCGGCCCGAATCGACGCACGATCAGCAGCACGGCGTCCGCTTCAACATCCCGGCGCTTCTTCCGGGCGGGGCGGCGGCGGTCGCCGCACACAACCTGCTCTCGGGGTACGGCACCATCGACCTTTACAAGTCGGACATCCCGGCGTTTACGGTCACGACGACGGCCGCAGACGACGTGCTGGTCTCGTGGGTCACGAAGTACGACGACCTCCCGGGCGTGCAGGGTGTGTTCTCGACCCCGGCACAGGTGTCGGCGTTGCAGAAGTCCATCGTGGGAATCCAGTGCAACGCGGTCGCTTCGGCAACGCAGGGGGCGTACGGGGCTCAGAGGGCGTTCAACGCCGACGACGATCGCCTCCACGCGAACACGTGGTACGCGATTCTCGGCTACACGCTCTCCACGGCGATCACGACCGTTTCGCTGCTTGGCCCGGATTGGGGCGGGCAGCGTGTCGGCGGGCCTGCCGGGGTGCTGAACCTCGACAACTCGACGTGGTTTTGGGATCAGTCGCTCAAGTGGGCGGATGCTCTGATCCCGTGTTTCAACTCGAACAACAAGGGCAACGTGCTCGTCCAGATCGCGGACGGCGAAGCGTCCACCGCGCCCAAGCTCGACTTCCTGCTCTACGAACTCAACTCGCAGCCGGGAGCGTGACAACATGAGTGATTACACGCACGAGAACGTCCCGGTTAACGTCCGGCTCAAGGACGGCGCGTACCAGTTGGGTGCCGTGGTTGACGGCGCGTTCTTCGCGTTCGGGTCGGTCAAGCAGGGCAGCTTCGAGGACGACGTGGCGGAAGCCAAGGAAGCCTCAGCGAAGGCTCAGGCCGACACGCCCGCACCCGGCCCGGTTCCCCCGAACCAGGTGTAACCGGCTTGCAACGGTTCTCGCTCGGTCAGTCCGCAACGTGTGGGCTGGCCGAGCGAACCTCTACCGTGTGAGTGACCGATGGCCGAAGCCGACGAAGTAATCTCGATCCCCTCAGTCGAAACCGCGCCGAAGGAATACACGGTGCCGGGTGCGCAAGAGATCCTGCTCAAGTGCGTGCGAGCGACCTTCGACGGTGCCGGTGCCGGTGGGGACTTCCTGCCGACGTTGGAGATCGTTTCGCCGGCCGGTCAGGTCTCAGGGACGTTCACGGCGGATAGCGCGGTGGCAGCCGGAGCGTCTGCCGAGGTAAGTTGGTTTCCCGGCGTAAAGGCCGCGAAAGCGTCGGGCGCGGCAGGCATACAGGCGCAGCTTCTACAGGCGCACGGTGCGGCGTTCTTCCCGAACGGCGGCGGGCCTGTCGTGATCGCTGATAGCACGGTGGCCGAGCTGGGTTGGACTTCGATCTTCCGAACGACACCGCCGACGTGCCTCGACTGGATGGACATAGGCGGCGGCTCGGCGGAGCGGGTGACGGTCGCAGCGGGAGGCGCGCTCAATTCGCCATTTGACGTGACCTACACGATCCAGGTCAACTGGCCGTCGTTCACCGGGCTCCGGTATGTCGAGGTCGCGCCCGACAACGGCGATCCGTTCTGTGCGGTGCCGCAGAGGATCGCCGGTCACACGACACCGGACGACGACGTGCAGGTTCTCACCGGGACATTCTCCGAGCAGACAGGCGCTCTGACCGGCATGGTCGTCAGGTGCTTCCAGCAGTCGGGCGGGCCTGTCGCGATCGTGACTGATCCCACAGCGCAGTTCTTCGCGATCGGGCCGACCGCCTGATGGCCGCACCGATGACGGCGGGGATGCCGCCCGAGCTTGACCTTGATGCCGGATACGTGATCCGTGTGACCGCGCTCGACGCGGCTTCCGGTGCGCTCGTGTCGGGCGTGAAGGTGTCGGGGCTCACCCTCGAAGTCACGAACGTGCACGGAGGCGATCTTAATTCGGCCGTGCAGCCTCTACTCGTCAACGAAGTATGAGAGGATGGTGGGGAATGTTCTCCGGCAAGACACCCGATATCACCCCGGCGCAGATCGGGGCTTTGCTCACGTTCGTCGTCGGGCAGGCCGTCGCGTTCGGATGGGTTGACGGCACCCGCGCACAGACGCTCGTGTCTGTCGGCTCGATCGTCGTGGCGGCGGCGTGGAAGGTCGCTGATGCGTACCTGCGAGGCTCACGGGCGAAGGGGCTCGTGGTCGCACCGGCTGTGCCGCGTGCCGCGCCGACGACTCTCCAGCCGCCTCCGGCTCAGTGACGTGACGGTCTACGGCCTCATCGTGCTCGTGCTCGTCATCGTCGTCGTGCTGATCGTCGTGGGGCGGCTCTGATGACTTCGCGTTTCGAGCCCGCACCCGTCACCCTCGAGCGCGCGTGGTTCCGGTTGATGCGGACGCTCGGCCAGACGAACCCGGCAAAAGGTAACTCGGCGCGGATCGTCCTCCGTGCGGTGCGGCAACTGACGGTGAAGCGCTAATGGCCCTCGAACCCGTAGGCGGTGGCGACGGCGGCGGGGCACCGGCAGGCTCGTTCAAGGTACTCGGGCAGACACCCGCTATTCAGGTGTACGCCGGGACGAAAGTCCGTGACGCCGTGAACATCACCGTGCAGGAGTTGACCTACGGGGTGACGTTCAGCTTCACGATCCCGCGCACCGAGTGGATCGGCATGGGCACGCAGGGCGAAGCGTCGCTGTACGCCTCGTGGGTTCAGTACATCGGTGCCCGTGATCATGTTGTCGGGCTGAACTACACGGAGGACGTGAACGCTTCCGGCAACCTCACCGACATGCTGCTCGTCACGCTGGCGACGCCGGACGGCAACAACACCGCAGAGGTAGAGATCGAACTGTCCCAGGCGAATGCGGGCGCGACGTTCGCGAAGCTCGACGCCGCCTACCAAGTCCTTGTCGATACAGCGGCGCTCACGTAGGGGTAGCGGGTGCCGCTTCTTCTCGTTCCGCTGATCGTCGTGCTGGTTGCGTTCGTCGCCTACGCTCAGGCGGCGCTTGCACGGTCAACGTCGGGCGGCTTCATCGGCTGGCTCGGAAGCGCTCTGAGAAGCGCGGCGTTCCTTGCAGGCCCGATCGGTACGGCGGCGGTGGATCTCACCCGGTGGATCTCGCGGGCGATCGGCTCGCACTTCGCTCAGGTCGAGGAGAGGGCGGTCGGCTGGATCGTCGGGTTGGAGCAGGCGATCCGCTACTCAGGCGCGTTCGCGGTGCTCGTGCCTATCGAGCTTTTCCGCTTCGCCAATTGGGTGATCGCGCACGGCATCCCCGACGCGATCCGGGCCTTGCCGAACAGCGCCACCACGGTCGTTACGCACCTGACGAAGATCGTGAAGGAGTTCCCGACGAAGATCGTGAACGTCACGAAGTACGTGCGGGTGGCGGCGAAGTCGGCGGCGGCGGTCGCAGTCCCTCACGTCACGATCCCCTACATTCGCGAGTGGAACTGGATTCACCGCCACTGGAAGGCCCTCACAACGGCTGTGGCGGGCACGCTGCCGATCCCGTTCGGGTTCACCATCGGGAACCTGCGGAAGCGTGTACGGGCACTAGAGAAGCTTGGGGCGGGCGCTCTTGCTATCGCCGCCGTGAGTACCGCGCTTGGACGGCTGGGGCTCAAGTGCCTGCTCGGTCGCAACGGCAAGATGCTCGGTAAGCGACTGTGCCGCGTCGATAGCAGCCTGCTCGACGCGCTCCTTCTCACGTCGGTCGGCGTCGTCGGCGTCGTGTCGGTTCGCCAACTCGCACGCGAAGCGCTCGCGCTTGAGAATGAGGCGTACAGCCTGCTTCACAAGCTCATCAAGGAGATGCCTGATCCGGCGAAGGTCACGCTGAACGGCGCGACGTTCCCGCACTAGGCTAAGGGATGGCTCTCCTTGGTCGGCTCTTCGGTACGGGCGTGTCGCAGGCTGCCGGTGTTGGTATCGGTGGGCCGCTCGCGTCCGTGCTCGAACCTGCGGTGCAGGACATTCGCAACGAGGCGTGGAACCTTCATCAGTCGCTGCCGCTCGATGCCGTCCTGCTCGCGTCAGGGGTAGCGCAAGGACAGGTGCCGCACGATTGGGCGGCAGACGAAGCGACGCTCTCAGGGGTGAACGGCACGCGGTTTAACCATCTCGTGGACGTGTTCAACACCGGGCCGGGAGTCGGTCAGGCGTTCCACCTTCTTCGGCGTCAGAAGATCGACCCGGCTGGATTCAAGCGCGCGCTGAAACGCGAGGGGATCGAAGATGAGTGGATCGACGCGCTCGCACTCGTGGTCGAGGAAGTGCTTGACCCTGCCGATCTTGCGCGCGGAATCCATCGCGGCCTTGTGCCGGATCCGGGCTTGCTCAGGGGCACGTTGCCGTCCGGTGTCGGCCACGTCGAGGCGTACCCGGTCTACCCGATCGACGCGCTTAAAGAGGCGCAGGCGGCGGGCTTCGACCGTGACCATCTCGGGGTGTTGGTCGGCTTGCAGGGGAACCCGATGGGCGCGCACGAAGCGGCGCAGGCGCAGTTCAGAGGGGTGCTCACAAACGACGACTACCTGCGGGCGATTGCGGAAGGCAACACGCGCAACGAGTGGGCCGATCCGATCCGTGAGCAGTCACGCGCGATCCCGTCCGTGACGAACTACGTCGAGGCGCGCGTGCGCGGCTGGATCAACGACGCCGAGATGTACGCGGGCACCGCTCGGCACGGCATGACGAAGGCCGACACCGACACCGAGTTTTTGATCCACGGCAGGCCGCTCTCGTGGCATCAGGTGTTCATCGGCTTGCGGCGCGGCGGGAAGATGGGCGTGGACAACGCGGGCATCGACCCGGCGTTTCTCAAGGCGCTGCAAGAGTCGAACATCAGGCCCGAGTGGTATCAACTCGCGTGGGCGCAGCGGTATAGCTACCCGGCCGCGTTCGTGCTGCGTGGACTGACCGAGGCCGGTGACGTTACCGAGGCCGAAGCGGAGCAGATCCTCCTTTTTGAAGGGTGGGAGCCGACACTCGCGGCGAAGGTGTCGAAGAAGTGGACGACGAAGGCGGCGGCGGCGGGGAAGGTTGACCCGCTCGTGTCGAAGGCCGAAACGAAGCTCTTCACCGTGACACAGAAGGCGTACACAGAGAAGGGGATCACGAAGGCCGAAGCGGTGACGGCGCTCGACCACCTGACGACGGACGCGGCGGTTCAGGCGAAGGTGTTCGAGATGTGGGATGCGTCGATCGTTGTGCTCTTCGCCCCGCCGCCACCGGCTGCCCCATGAGAACCCGTCTTGACCTTCGCGCCCGTCCGCCGTATCGTGTCGGCGTGGGTGCTCATCGCCCTCTCTCCGCTCCCCCGGCCGTGGCGACTGACGGCGGTCTGCACGGCCAGGGGAGCGCCCCTCCATTGACGTTGCAGGACAAACGAAGGGCGTGGGGGAGAGAGTGGGGGGCTATCCTGAGTGACCTTGGCAAACGACAACGCGAGAGAGGCAAGTAGATGAGCGCTGTAACCGACGAACAGACTTCACCCCCAACCGAGCCGGAAGCCGAGCCGACGATCCCGCTGGAAGAGCCGCCTCCTGCCGAGCCGGAGCGCGAGCCCGACGACGTGGACGGCCCGCCCGACGACGAGACGCAGGAGAACGAGCCGGACGCCGAACCGGAGCCGCCCGCCGAGCCCGCCGTGTCTCAGAAGGAGATCGACGCCGTAACCGGCAAGCTCGAAAAGGCGTCGGCCGCGTACCTCAAGAAGGTTGCGGATCTGCTTGGTGACGATATCTCGGACTTCGTTCCGACGACGCTCTCGACACCGTTCCTCTTCGGCTTCGTGTTCGATCCGGCGATGGTGCCGCTCGATGAGAGCGTTGTGAACGCGACCAAGGCTCTGATCGGTGACCCGGTGCCGCCGCCGCTTGAGCAGGCACCGGACGCGCACGAGTGCCCTGTCTGTCACGGGTGGGGGCAGATCAAAACCGGGTCGAAGGTTCACCCGTACAACGTCGCGAAGTGCACGGAATGCAACGGGCGCGGCTGGGTCGGAGAGCGCGCGAACGTCACCCCCGCGCAGGTCGCAGCCGGTGTGACGCCGGAGGCGTTCGCGAACGGTCACGACGACGAGCCACCCGAGTTGCAGGATTCCTGGGGGACGCCGCTCGGCCACCCGGACTACGGCAAGATGCCTCAGTACCGGGATCAGGGATGGGCGGAAGCCCTCGAAGCGTACAAGCGCGGCGAGCCCGCTCCCGTTGTTTGATCCACCGGAGCGGGGTGGCGCAGCGGTAGCGCGCCTGGTTCATAACCAGGAGGTCGCGGGTTCAAGTCCCGCCCCCGCCATTACACTCAGAGAGCCGAACGTCAGGGGAGCCGTGACGACCCGGGAAGAAACAATCGTCAACTCCGACAGTGAATCGGCGTCCAGAACTGGTGCGGCGGGATACCTGACACAACCGCCCGCACCAGGCCTACCTACTTCGGCGGCGCATTCCCATTCTGAGCGTGTTCGTGCTGCTCGGCTCGCGCGATGGCAACGGATCGCCTGACGTGACCCTTCCAACCACACGAGCAAGAAGCCCGAAAGCCAACCCCTCGGAGAGCGAGTACGTGAAGCTCGCCGTTCTCTACACGGATACGGACAGGCTCGACCTTGCAGCGATGATGGGTTACGCTCACCGCCCCATGATCTACCTCGCGCCGTGCTCGTAGTCCTGATCGCCCTGCTCGCCAGCGCGCTCGGCCTCACCGCCGAAGCGACGGGCATACGCACGATGCGCCACGTACGGCATCAGCGCTGCCTGACCAACACAGCGCGCCTTGAGCGCGAACTAGGGATCGGCCCGTACGGGATCGCCGCTCGCGTGTTGAGCAGCGAACGGCAGGACGATCTCGATGAGGCGATACGCTCCGCTCAGTGGCAACAGACGGCCGCGATCACGGCAGAGAATCCCTTGACGAAGCGGGAGATTGCAGCGCAGCGCAAGGAGTCGGTGCGCATCGCCAAGCACGCGATGGGCCGGGAGTACCACGGCCGGTGACCGTTCCTGCCGTTCTCTCTCAGCGTGTCTGCTCCCGCTGCGGGGCCGTCGTGACACCCGTGAGGGTCGGTTCGTCGTGTCCGGCGTGCGGTGCCTCCTGCTACAACCTCCGACCCCTGCCGAAGGAGACTAGAAGATGAGCGGCACACTCGAAGTGACTCTCAAGCTAGTGCCGGGTACCGCCAACCGTCAGTGGGAAGCGACAGCGGTCATCAACGGCGCGCAAGACATTTTCCGAGGCTCCCTAACAGCGGTGCTGGCCGCCCTACAGGCGACGCTCTCAGAAATCGGTGCCGAGTCACTGAGGACGTTGGAGTGACCTTCTCTCTTCTTCCTTACACCCCAGGGGACGGCGAAGCCGTCCAGAGCTCTTGAACGCGACCGGCCAGCGAGCCGTACGGCGATGACCTGGCACGAGTCCGAGATAGGCACGGTCGAGCGCGCGTTGCCGAGCTAGCGTCCAGATTGCGCGCCGCCGGCCCGCTGAAACCTCGCCGAGGAAGAACCGGGCCGGCAACGCGACTAACCACGCAGTGTACGGGGCAGAGCGGCGATCAGGTCGAAGAGGCGGACCTTCACTCCGTCGCGGGGGCCGCCGGGGGGCTTCGGGGCCAGCTTTGCGCGGCGCAGCATCCAGTTCACGTCGTAGACCTTGCGCTCGCGGATCGTCTCGGGCGTCCAGTACGACAGCTCGAACGAGACGGCGGGCTCGGAACCCGGGTGCTCCAGCCAGTGCGGCCAGCGAGGCGGTGCTGCGCAGGCGTCGCCGACGGCGAGGTCGAACGTCTGCACCGGCGCGAGCTCGCGCCAGCCGAGGAACATGCCGCCGCGATGGTTGCTGGGCCTATCGAGGAGCAAGCCAAAGCTGAGCGGGCGCTGGCCAAAGTCGCCGCCTTGCGAACTGGTTGTTTTGTTGTTGGCGGCTGGTTTCCTCTTGTGGCGCTGTTGATCGCTGGGCCTTGGCTGGTTGGGCAGGGTCTCACCGCTGGTCTGATTATGGGCGGTCTCACGTATGTCCTTTCTGGACTCCAGCCCGCGTTGAATACCTTAATTGCCGGGGTGGGTGGAAGCGGGCTGCGGTTCGTAGTCACCCTCGGCCGGATTCTCGATGAGACAATTACTCCGCCTCTTCCGTTGGCCCCCCGCGCGGAGCCATCCTGGAACGATTTAAATATTCATAATGTGACATTCGCCTATGGGCCACACAGTGAGCCGGTCTTGCGTA
>Ga0137403_10004000_pt1 | contig 17485 bp, 14 predicted proteins | sample CZOMad2_1_16fung_FD_122057 | JGI IMG/M metagenome (GOLD analysis project Ga0137403, IMG submission 122057) | Vadose zone soil fungal communities from Angelo Coast Range Reserve, California, USA - CZOMad2_1_16fungal (Hybrid Assembly) | ecosystem: Environmental > Terrestrial > Soil > Vadose zone...
TGCAGTCCCCACCACCGTGCCCACTCGCGAAAAGAAGAACCGCTCGCGTGCGTCCGGACCACCCGTCATGGACCGCGAAGAGAGTCCGTCCAGAACGGCGCTCGGCCGGCCGGAGGCCGCGGATGCTCCGGCCGGTGCGCCCCGCGGTCAGAGCGGCGGAACCTTGCCGTACAAGAGGATCGCGATCACGAACGCGTACAACGCGAGAGCCTCCATCAGGGCGAGGCCCACTATCAGCGGCGTGAAGATGCGATCCGCCGAATTGGGGTTCCTCCCGATCGACTCCATCGCCGCCGCCGTCGCCCGGCCCTGGCCCAGCCCGGCCCCGAAAGCCGCGATGCCGAGCCCGAGCCCGCCCGCGAGCGCGATGAGGCCCCTCCACCATGACGCTCCGCCCCCTTCCCCTGCCACCTCCGCCAGAGCGGGGTTCGCCGCGAGAAAGATCCCGACGGCGACCAGTGTTCCACCGATGCGCTTCATTCAGCTCCTCTTCTTGGCCGCCCGCTCTCCCTTCCTCTCCTCTTATCCTCTTCCGCTCCCGCCGGGATGGCGGCCCAACCCTGCACTCAGTGGTCGTGACTCACGGCGAGCGCGATGTAGATCGCGCTCAGTATGGTGAAAACGAAGGCCTGCACCACGCAGACGAACGCTCCGAGGCCGTAGAACGCGACCGGGATGCCGATCTTCGTGAGGCCGGTGAAGATCTCCACCACCTGGTGGTCCGCCATCATGTTGGCGAACAGCCGGATGCCGAGCGACACGGGCCTGAAGAGGTGGGTGAACAGCTCGACGACCACCATGAGCCACGAGAGGAGCACCACCGGGCCGAGGAACTGCTTCACGTACCGCCAGCCGTGCTCGCGCGCGCCTGCAATCTGGTACGCGACGAAGGAGACGATGCCCAGGCCGAACGTGATGTTGAAGTCGGACGTTGGAGGAGAGAAGCCCGGGACGAGGCCGATCAGGTTGCACGCCAGGATGAAGACGAAGAAGCTCGCGAGCAGCGGCACGTAGCGCTCCGCGCCGTGGCCGATGACGTTGTCGGCGAGCCCTGAGATCGCCTCGACGACGGCCTCCGCCACGCTGCGGGCCGTGATGCCGTCGCCGGGATCGAGCGCGGCTTCCGTCGCGCCGAGCCTGGCGCGCACGCGCACGGCGAAGGCGATCAGGAGTCCGGCGACGAGTCCGGCCGTCGCAATCTTCTCGGGCAGCCCGAGGGCCCCGATCCACGTGAACGGCTCGTCTTCCATCAACTTCCCCGCACCCGCATCGCCTCCCACACGGCCGCCACGGGGAAGCAGGTGAGGCCGACTGCGAAACCGATCGGGTCCGGACGGTGCTCTCGACCCGAGGCGAAGGCCCACCAGCCAAGCCCCAGGAAGGTCAGAAGTTTAGCAAACAGAAGCGCAATAGCAAGGCGCGGGCCGACCCTCCGCAGGAGCACACGGAGTGCGAGCGAGTAGAGGAGAACGGAGAGCCCGATGACGCCGCCACCCAGGAGCACGCCGCCCGCGGCGGGGCCGCCGGCAGCGGTCGAGGCACCCGCTGCCAGGGCGACGAGCGCCCAGTGACGCGCCTGTAGCCGGCTAAGGCTCGGGCTCGTGGTCACTCCGCTCGAGCCGCCGGAGGCCCTGGACGAGCACGATGAGCCCCCCGACCAGTCCCAACACGGTACAGGTCAGCAGCGCCCATGGCTCGGAGCCGATCCACCGGTCGACCAGCCAGCCGACGAAGGCGCCTCCGGCGATCGTTCCCGAGAAGTTGATCCCGAGGGCCGTGTACCACCCGGCACGGACGAATGGGCTGGGCGACGCCACCTAGATCAGCAAGCCGCCAGGACTCGCCTGGCCGCGCGGGCAAGCCGTTCGATGTCGCCCTCGGTGTGTGCCAGCGAGACGAACATCGCCTCGAACTGCGACGGGGGAAGGTAGATTCCCTCCTCCAGCATGCCGCGGAAGAAGCGGGCGAAGCGGGCGGTGTCGGACCGCCGCGCGCTGTCGTAGTCGGACACCCTCTCGACCCCCAGAAACAGGGTCAGCATCGAGCCGACCCGATTGACGCAGGCCGCGACGCCGGCGGCGTGCGCCGCTTCCACGAGCCCTCGCTCGGCCAGGGCTCCGAGCTCCTCGAGACGCTCATAGGCCCCGCGCATCTCGCGCACCTTGGTGAGCGTCTCGAGCCCCGCTGCGACGCTCAGCGGGTTCCCCGACAGCGTCCCAGCCTGATACACGGGACCGGTCGGTGCGAGACGCTCCATCAGGTCGCGCCGGCCCCCGAAGGCAGCGAGCGGCAGCCCGCCGCCGATGATCTTGCCGAGGCAGGTGAGATCCGGAGCGATCCCGTACCGACCCTGCGCGCCACCCCAACCGACCCGGAAGCCGGTGACGACCTCGTCGAACACGAGGAGCGCGCCGGCTCGCGAGGTCTCCTCGCGTAACGCCTCGAGGAACCCCGGCGCGGGGGGAACCACCCCCATGTTGGCGGCCACCGGCTCGACAATGACGGCGGCGATGTCCCGGCCGCGACGGCGCAAGAGCTCCCGCATCCCTGCGACGTCGTTGAAGTCCGCGGTCAGCGTGAGTGCCGCCAGCGCGGCAGGAACACCCGGGCTGTCCGGAACGCCGAGCGTCAGCGCGCCGGACCCTGCGCGTACCAGCAGCGCATCGACGTGCCCGTGATAGCAGCCCGCGAACTTGACGATCGGATCCCGCACCGTGCTCGCACGCGCGAGGCGGAGCGCGCTCATGGTCGCCTCGGTGCCCGAGCTCACGAGACGCACCTGCTCGAGCGAGGGCAACGCCTCGACCAGCAGCTTCGCGAGCTGCACCTCGCCCGGCGTCGGGGCGCCGAAGCTCGTCCCGTGGCGCGCGCGCTCGGCGATCGCGGCGATCACCGCCGGATGCGCGTGACCGAGCAGGAGCGGCCCCCAGGATCCGACGAAGTCGAGGTACGAGCGGCCGTCCGCATCGACCACCTCGGTGCCGTGCGCGCGCTGGACGAAGAGCGGTCTTCCGCCCACGGCGGTCCAGGAGCGCACCGGGCTGTTCACGCCGCCCGGAATCAGGCGACATGCTTCAGCGTAGAGGTCGTCGGAGGTGCGCGACACGGCCCCGCGGACCGTTGCACCCGTCCGGCAAAGCGTCAAGTGCGCCGCCCCCGCCGCGCCCGTGTACGATTTCGCTTGCAGCGCGATTGCCACATCGCCTATACCGAGGCGCTTCGAGTAACTCTTCCCCCCGAGACGTCGTGCAGCAGGTGTGCTCCCCGGTCGTAGGTCGCTCCGGCCCGCTGCGCTTTGCGCTCGCCAGGGCTACTTCCGGTCCGGCGGACAAGGCAAAGTGTCTGTGATTCCTCGTGCTTGGCACGTTATGAACAACTGTGGATGGGCGTGTGCGTAACTCGCTCGCCTCCGAGATCGAGCGCGCCTGGGATCGCGTCCTCGAGCGCGTCGCCGAGCGCGTGAGCGTGGAGGATCTCAACCAGCTGATCCGGCCGCTCAGGCCAATTCGGATCACGCCCGCGCAGCTCCACCTCGAGGCGCCGAATAGCCTGGTCCTCCAGTGTGTGCAGGACAGGTACCTTCCGCTCATCCAGGCGAGCGTCGCCGCGGTCCTCGGGCCGCGGCAGGTCATGACCCAGCTTCCCGTGCGCTCCCAGGGAGAGCTCTTCCCGAACTCCGCCCGCCGGCACGCCGAGCGACGCGCCCGCCCCCTCCTCGGTGCTCTCAATCCGAAGTACACCTTCGCCAGCTTCGTCGTCGGCGCCTCGAACCAGTTCGCGCACGCGGCGAGCAAGGCCGTCGCGTCCCAACCGGGCGACCACTACAATCCGCTCTTCATCTACGGCGGCGTCGGCCTCGGCAAGACACATCTCGCCAACGCGATCGGGCACCAGATCCTCGAGCGCAACGCGCTCGCGCGCATCGCCTACCTGTCCTCCGAGGCGTTCATGAACGACCTCATCTCGTCGCTGCGACGCGACCGCATGGGGGAGTTCAAGGAGCGCTTCCGGAAGGTCGACGTCCTCGTCCTCGACGACGTGCAGCTGCTAGCCGGTCGCGAGCGTACCCAGGAGGAGTTCTTCCACACCTTCAACTCGCTCTACGACCAGCGTCGACAGATCGTCCTCACCTCCGACAAGGTCCCGAAGGACATCCCCGACCTCGAAGAGCGCCTGCGGAACCGGTTCGAGTGGGGGCTGATCGCCGACATCCAGCCCCCCGACGTCGAGACTCGCGTCGCGATCATCGAGAAGAAGGCCGAGATGGAACGCATCCCCCTTCCGCACGACGTAGCGCTGTTCCTCGGCAGCGAGTTCGCGGCGAACGTCCGCGAGCTCGAGGGGTCGCTCACCCGGCTCGGGGCGCACGCCTCTCTTGCCCACCGACCGATCACCGTCGAGTTCGCGCGCGAGGTTCTGCAAGCGGTGCTGAAGCCCCAGACGCCCAAGGTGTCGTTCGACGAGATCGTCACCGCCGTGTGCAGTCGGTTCTCGGTGCGGCCGATCGACCTGCGTTCGAAGCGGCGCAGCAAGAACGTGGTCCTGCCGCGACAGCTCGCCATGTATCTCTGCCGCCGTCTCATGAGCGTATCCTTCCCACACATCGGGGAGCTCTTCGGGCGCGATCACTCGACCGTGATCCATGCCACCACGGTCACCGAGCGACGCATCAAGGAGGACGCGGCCTTCCGGGCGACAGTCGAGCGACTGGAGCGAGGCTTACGAGAGCACTAGTCCGGGGAAACAATTCGCAAGCCCACAGTGGACAAGCACGGCGCACTCTTCTAGATGGCATCGAGGGGTTACGGGCTTGTCCACACACTCCACACTCCCTACGATGACAACGATCTTGGACTATAAGGAACCACACGAAGTACCCGGAGAGGGTCTGGGTAATCGGAACAAGTCAGGAAGGGTGAGGTAGGCCATGGAGTTCACGGTTCGGCGCGAGGACCTGGTTCGGGGTCTCTATCTCGTGCAGGGAGTGGTCGAGCGACGAAACACCCTGCCGATCCTCTCCAACGTCTTGATCGAGCCTGCCGGTGAAGGGATCGCGCTCACGGCGACGGACACCGAGGTGGGATTGCGCCGCTTGGTCACGGCCGAGGTGAGGAAGAAGGGTGCAGTGACCCTGAACGCACGCAAGCTCTACGAGATCACGCGCGAGGTCTCGGCCGAGGAGGTCGTTCTCAAGTCCGTGCAGGCCGGCTGGGTGGAGGTGCTCGCCGGCCGCTCGAAGTTCAAGATCGTGAGCCTCGACGCCAAGGATTTCCCGCAGCTGCCGCTCGGGACCGATGCGCCGCAGGGGGCGACCCTTGCAATCGCTGCGGGGACGCTCCGGGAGATGATCGACCGCACGCTGTTCGCGGTGTCGTCGGACGAGACGCGGTTCAATCTCTCGGGGGTCTTCCTCGGCAACGAGGACGATGGGGTGCTACGCATGGTGGCCACCGACGGGCACCGCTTGGCGATGATCGACCGCCGCTTGCCGAACGCAAGGATCGAGCGGGGCGTCGTCATGCCGCGCAAGGGGCTGGTCGAAGCGCGGAAGCTCCTCGAGGAGGTAGAGGACGCCGAGGTGACGATGTTCGTCTCGCCCAAGGACGTCCGCCTGGTCCTGCACTCCGTGTCGTTCTTCATGCGGCTCGTGGAGGGCGACTTCCCCGACTATCGGCAGGTGATCCCTGGGGCACCCCGCGTGCAGGCACGTGCGAACCGCGATGACTTGCTGTCCGCGCTGCGACGCATCTCGCTCCTGGCGAGCGAGCGCTCGCACGGTGTGAAGCTGCATTTGGAGCGCGGGAAACTCGAGCTGTCGGCGAGCAACCCCGATCAGGGCGAGGCCTCGGAGGAGGTCGACGTTCAGTACACGGGCGAGCCGCTCACGATCGGCTTCAACGCGCGCTACCTGCTGGACGTGTTGGCGGTGCACGCGGAAGGGGACGTGATCGAGCTCGGCTTCACCGACGAGGTCGGGCCGGGGGTCGTGCGGGGTTCCCAGGACCCCGACTACACCTATGTCGTGATGCCGATGCGGCTCTGATCCGGGCTCGTTCCGAGAGCCCCGATCGAGCCCCTGGGCAGCCGTTCTATTTGTAGTGGAGGAACGGCTGCAAGCCATGAGAATAGCGATGCAATTTTCGTCGCCTCGGTATGGCGTCGGAGCACTCCAACGGGTAGAATCGGCAGAGTAACAAAACTGCTTTTCGGAGGTCCATGAGCACGCCCGAGACCGGGTCCGCCTACGGCGCCGCGAACATCAAGGTCCTCGAGGGGCTGGAGGCCGTGCGCAAGCGCCCGGGCATGTACATTGGAGACACGAGCGAGCGCGGTCTCCATCATCTCGTCTTCGAAGTCGTCGACAACTCGGTCGACGAGGCGCTCGTCGGCCACTGCACGCGCATCGCGGTCACCATCCACATCGACTCGAGCGTCACGGTGGACGACAACGGGCGCGGCATCCCGGTCGAGATGCACGAGGCGGAGGGCGTCTCGGCCGCGCAGGTCGTGATGACCAAGCTTCACGCCGGCGGCAAGTTCGACAAGTCGGCCTACAAGGTGTCCGGCGGGCTCCACGGCGTCGGCGTGTCGGTGGTGAACGCGCTCTCCGAGACGCTCGAGATGGAAGTGCGGCGGGACGGCAAGGTGTACTTCCAGCGCTACCACCGCGGCGATCCGGAAGCGCCGATCCAGGAGACCGGGGTCACCGATCAGCGCGGCACCAAGATCACCTTCAAGCCGGATCCGCTCATCTTCGAGACCACGTCGTTCAGCTTCGACATCCTCTCGCAGCGCCTGCGCGAGCTCGCGTTCCTGAATCGCGGCATCCACATCACGATCGACGACGAGCGCGACCAGAAGTCGCACGAGTTTCTCTACGAGGGCGGCATCGTCTCCTTCGTGCAGCACCTGAACAAGGCGAAGACGCCCATCCATCCCGACGTCGTCTACCTGCAGGGTGCGCGCGACGGGATCGAGATCGAGATCGCGCTCCAGTGGAACGAGGGCTACGCAGAGAACGTGTACGCCTTCGCCAACAACATCAACACGATCGAGGGCGGCACGCACCTGGTCGGCTTCAAGTCGGCGCTTACGCGCACGATCAACGCCTACGGGGTGGCGAACGGGATCCTCAAGAAGGACGACGAGGCGCTCCAGGGCGACGACGTGCGCGAGGGGCTCACCGCGGTCATCAGCGTCAAGGTCCCGGAGCCGCAGTTCGAGGGCCAGACCAAGACCAAGCTCGGCAACAGCGAGGTGAAGGGGACGGTCGAGGCGCTGGTGAACGATCGCCTCGCGATCTATTTCGAGGAACACCCCGCCGAGGCACGAAGGATCATGCTGAAGGGCCTCGAGGCCGCGCGCGTCCGCGAGGCGACCCGCAAGGCGAAGGAGCTCGCGCGGCGCAAGGGTGCGCTCGACGGGGGCGGGCTGCCGGGCAAGCTCGCCGACTGCCAGGAGCGCGATCCGGCGCTCTCCGAGCTCTTCATCGTCGAGGGCGACTCGGCGGGCGGCTCCGCGAAGCAGGGCCGCGACCGCCGCAACCAGGCGATCCTCCCGCTGCGCGGCAAGATCCTCAACGTCGAGAAGGCCCGCTTCGACAAGATGCTCTCCTCGCAGGAGATCAGGCTGCTCATCACCGCTCTCGGTGCGGGCGTGGGCAAGGAGGACAAGGACCTCTCCAAGCTACGCTACCACACCATCATCCTCATGTGCGACGCCGACGTCGACGGGGCCCACATCCGCACCCTGCTGCTCACCTTCTTCTACCGGCACTATCAGGAGATCATCGAGCGCGGGCACCTCTTCATCGCGCAGCCGCCGCTCTACCGCGTGAAGCGGGGGCGGACGCAGCAGTATCTGAAGGACGAGTTCGGGCTCGAGGACTACCTGATCGAGCTGGGTGCGGGGGACATGACGCTCCGGGGTCAGGGCGGGCCCGCGATCGCCGGCACCCCGCTCAAGCAGCTCGTGAAGAAGGCGATCCGCCTGGAGAAGGTGCTCGACGTGCTCGAGCGCAAGGGCAGGAATCGGCACGTGGTGACGGCCCTCGCACGCCAGCCGGCGATGGACGCGAGCGTGCTCACCGACGAGGCCGGCCTGCGCCAGGTGGTGGCGGCCGCCGAGGCATACTTGAAGGTCGCAGCGCCGGACCTGGTGCCCGTGAGCTTCTCCTTCGAGCAGGATCGCGAGCACGCCTGTCTCTCGCTGATCGCCTCGACGCGCACGAACGGCGCCGCGCACCGCAATCTCATCGACCGCGAACTCTGTCTCAGCCCGGAGTTCGAGGAGCTTCGCCGTCTGGCTCGCGAGCTCGCCGCCGCCGGCGAGCCGCCGTACACGATCGGCGAGGGCGAGGCTGCGGAGCTGGTGCCGAATCTCCAGCAGGCGGTCGCGCGCGTCATGGCCCAGGCGCGCAAGGGCCTCGAGATCCAGCGCTACAAGGGCCTCGGCGAGATGAACGCGTCGCAGCTCTGGGAGACGACGATGAGCCCGGAGTCCCGCACGCTGCTCCAGGTGAAGATCGAGGATGGCTACGAGGCCGACGAGATCTTCTCCACCCTGATGGGTGACGAGGTCGAGCCGCGGCGGAAGTTCATCGAGGCGAACGCGCTCAACGTTCGCTTCCTCGACATCTGAGCATGGACGAGAAGGGGCAGCGGCTCCCGGTCAACATCGAGGACCAGATGCGCGAGTCCTACATGGACTACGCGATGTCGGTCATCATCGGGCGTGCCCTGCCCGACGCACGTGACGGCTTGAAGCCGGTCCACCGTCGCATCCTCTACGCCATGTTCAGCGAGGGGCTCGTCCACAATCACCGCTATTCCAAGTGCGCGGGCGTGGTGGGCGAGGTCTTGAAGCGCTACCACCCACACGGCGATTCGGCGGTGTACGATGCGCTGGTCCGCCTGGCGCAGGAGTGGAACCTCCGCTATCCGCTCATCGACGGTCAGGGCAATTTCGGCTCGGTCGACGGCGACTCCCCCGCGGCCTACCGTTACACGGAGTGCCGTCTGACGGAGCTGGCCGAGGAGCTGCTTGCCGACATCGACAAGGAGACCGTCACTTTCGTCCCCAACTTCGACGACTCGACGCAGGAGCCGCTCGTCCTGCCGAGCAAGGTGCCGAACCTGCTCATCAACGGTTCCGCCGGCATCGCCGTCGGCATGGCCACCAACATCCCGCCCCACAACCTGGGTGAGGTGTGCGATGCGCTGGTGGCGCTGATCGAGCACCCCGAGCTGACCGTCGACGAGCTGATGCGATACATTCCCGGGCCGGACTTCCCGACCGCCGGCTTCATCTGCGGGCAGGGTCCGATCCGCGAGGCGTATCGCGAGGGACGGGGCATCCTCACGGTCCGTGCGCGGGCGACGGTCGAGACCGACGAGAAGACCGGCCGCTCGTCCATCATCGTGACCGAGATCCCGTACCAGGTGAACAAGGCGCGTCTCATCGGGCAGATCGCCGAGCTGGTGCGCGAGCGGAAGCTCGACGGCATCGCGGGGGACGGCCTGCGCGACGAGTCCGACCGCGACGGCATGCGCATCGTGATCGAGCTCAAGCGCGACGCGGTCGCCGAGGTGCTGCTGAACCAGCTCTACAAGCACACGGCGCTGCAGGAATCGTTCGGCGTGAACATGCTGGCGATCGTCGAGGGGCGGCCGAAGCTGCTCAGCTTGAAGGACGCGCTGCAGGTGTTCTTGAAGCACCGCCGCGAGGTCGTCGTCCGCCGCACGGTCTACGATCTGCGCAAGGCCGAGGAGCGGCTCCACATCCTGGCTGGCCTCAAGATCGCGATCGAGCACCTGGACGAGGCGATCGGCATCATCCGCGCCGCCGTCGACCCCGCCACCGCGCGCCAGCGCCTGATGGCGACCTTCGCGCTCTCGCAGCTCCAGGCGCAGGCCATCCTCGACATGCGCCTCCAGCGCCTGACCGGTCTCGAGCGCGACAAGATCGTCGAGGAGTACGCCGAGACCGAGAAGGTGATCGTGCGCTACCGCGCCATCCTCGCCGACGAGCGCGAGGTCGCGAAGATCATCGGCGACGAGCTGCGCGCGCTGCGCGAGAAGTACGGCGACGGGCGGCGCACGCGGATCGTGGACGAGGCCACCGCCATCTCGGTGGAGGATCTGATCGTCGAAGAGGACATGGTGGTCACCATCTCGCACGAGGGCTACATCAAGCGGAATGCCGTGGCCCTCTACCGCGCGCAACGCCGCGGCGGGCGTGGCAGGATCGGGGCCAGCACGCGCGAGGAGGACTTCGTCGAGCACCTCTTCGTCGCCTCGACGCATTCCTACCTGCTGTTCTTCACCACCTCGGGGAAGGTGTTCTGGCTGAAGGTCCACGAGATCCCCCAGGCCGGCCGCGCGGCGCGCGGGCGGAGCATCACGAACGTGCTCAGCTTGCAGCCGGAGGAGAAGCTCTCGGCCTTCCTGCCCGTGCGCGAGTTCCAAGAAGGGCGCTACGTGCTCTTCGCGACGCGCCGCGGCCTGGTCAAGAAGACGGATCTCATGCAGTACGCGAGCCCCCGGCCCTCGGGCATCATCGCCATCGCGCTCGAGGAGGGCGACGAGGTGATCGGCGTTCGCCTGACGGACGGCTCGCGCGAGGCGATCCTCTCCACGCGCGACGGCCAGGCGATCCGCTTCAAGGAGGACGAGGTCCGGGCGATGGGGCGCGACACCTACGGCGTGCGGGGCATGAAGCTCGATGCGGGGGACGAGGTGGTCTCTCTCGACCTGGTGGAGCCCGGCGCCACGCTGCTCGCGGTGTCCGAGAACGGCTATGGCAAGCGCACCGAGATGGAGGAGTACCGTCTCACGCGGCGCGGCGGGAAGGGCATCATCACCATGAAGACCACCGACAAGACCGGCCGCGTGATCGGCGTTCGCATGGTGACGGACGACGACCAGATCATGCTGGTCACGAGTGGTGGGAAGGTGATCCGCTTGCGCGTGAACGAGATCCGCGTGATCGGCCGCAACACGCAGGGCGTGCGCCTGATCGGCCTGGAGGAAGGGGAGCGCGTCGCGTCCGTCGCCCGCCTCGCCGAGCGCGAAGACGAGGGCGAGGTCAAGGACGAGCCCGTGCCGCCCGTCGACCCGGATCCGACGGCCGGCGCGTAGACGCCGACGGTTCGACGTCGAACCCGCCGTCGCGCTTGCGCGCCGGCGTCCATTCGTGCCAGCCTCCTCGCCCCAGCCATGGCGGCGGTCACGATCCTCGCAGCGTGGAAGTCGAGATGCCGCGACTTGATGACCCGCGGCCTCGAGCGAGAGACGGACTGAGGGAAGGAAGGCGCATGCCGAACCGCTCAGCAGCGTGCAAGCACGAGGGATGTAAGCGGCCCGCCGACGGTGGGAAGGGCTATTGCCGCCGCCACTATGCCGGCTGGAAACGCGGCGCCCTGCCCAAGAGTCGCTACAAGACCTGTCGCGTCGAGAGCTGTCGTAAGCGGATCATCGCGCGCGGGCGGTGCGAGGAGCACTTCGCGCGTGACTACCCCGGGAAGCGCGTCCCGCAGGCTGCGGAGGCGCCGGCCTCCGGCTGAGGCAGCGGTCAAGGTCAAGAGCTGGTCCGTCGGGCCCCCACGGGAACCGCCGGGCCGGCGGTCCACACCAAGTGGCGTCCCTCCACGTTCGCCGCCGAACTGCTCCCGTGATACGGAGCGCTCGTGGATGTCGTGGCGCTCCTACGGCAGAATGCGATCGGGCTTGTTCTCGTCATGGTCGCTGCCTATGTCGGGATCGGCGTGTGGCGACGGCGACGACGTCGGGCACGGCGGCAGTACCCGCGACTGAGATGAACGGAATGGCTCACTCTGACAACGCGAGTGGCGTCATTCGGTCAAAAGACGCGACGGTGCTGGCCTATTTGAGCCACCCTCGCGTCTGAAGTCAGCCGGCGCGGAGCCCACGCTTAGTCGTGGCGTTCCGTGTCTACCCGCGCGACTGGCTCGCTCGGTTCCAAGTGGCGTTTGAGCCACCAGAAGAACCTAAAGGGGACAAGCACCACGGCGACGAGGACCAGCAGCCTCACGACTCCCCCCATAGCACGGTGGTCGCCCTTCAAACCGAGCCACTCAGCCCCAAAGTAGGCCAGCACCTTCGTCGCGGTGAAATTGACATTCCCCCAGCGCTGTGTTCGTATCGCTGGTTCCCGCGCCCAGCCCGGTGAGCGATGAAGAGGACCTATCAGCCGAGCAACCGCCGCCGCAAACGAACGCATGGCTTCCGCGCCCGGATGGCTACGCCCGGCGGGCGCCGCGTCTTGAAGCGGCGGCGCGACAAGCGGCGCCGGCGCCTGACGGTCGCGATTCCACCGAAGCAGCCCGGGTGAACCGTGGCCGCCTCGCACAGCTACCCGAAGGCGGTCCGCCTGCGCCGGCGCGCTGAGTTCCTCGCCGTGCAGCGCGAGGGGCGCCGTCGGCACAGCGAACACCTGGTGGTGATCCGCCAGCCGGCCCCTGGGCTGTGCTCCCGTCTCGGCGTCACGGTGAGCAAGCGGGTCGGGAACGCGGTGGTCCGCAGCCGCGTCAAGCGGCTGCTGCGCGAGGTTTTTCGCGCGTGCCGCGGCGACATCAAGCCGCCGAGTGACGTGCTCGTGATCGCGAAGCCCGGTGCGGACACCCTCACCTATGCCCAAGCGGCTACCGAGTTCGTGCGAACCCTCGAGCTGTCCGCCGGCGGGTGACAGACCACGTCCGCGGCCGTTTGCGCGGGCGCTGATCACGCTGCTCAGGACGTATCGCCTCGTGCTGGCTCCGGGGTTGCCGGCCACGTGTCGGTTCGCTCCGAGCTGCTCGGCGTTCGCCATCGGGGCGATCGAGGAGCACGGTGCGGTCTGCGGCACCTGGCTCGCCGCGCGGCGGGTCGCACGCTGCCACCCCTGGCACGACGGCGGCTACGATCCGGTCCCTGCGCGGAGAACGTGAGTCGTGGACCAGCGGAGACTTCTGATCGCGTCTGCGATCTCGCTACTCCTGATCTTCGCCTACCAGGAGCTGGTGTTGAGCCGCTACCAGAAGCGGCAACCGGCCACCCCGACACCCGCGGCGTCGAAGGCGGCGCCTTCGCATAAGCCCCTCCCAGAGCTCGCGAGCGACCTGGCGGCTGATCCGGGGATCGGCGGTTTGGTGAGTGTGGAGACGGATCTGTGCCGCATCACTCTCACGCCGGTCGGTGGGCGCGTCGTCGGACTCGAGCTCAAAGGCTATCGAGGCTCGGTCGCAAGCGACAGCCCTCTGGATCTCGTGGAGGCGGGCCCCATCCTGCCCCTCACCTTGCAGCTCGGTCCCGGCGCCAGCGACGCGCGCTTGGCGTACCGACCGTCCCGGACGGACGTGGTAGTGCACGGCGGTGAGAGTGCAGAGGTGGTGTTCGAGGTCCGCTCAGCTGCCGGGATGCATGTCGAGAAGCGGTACCGATTCACCGGGGACCGCTATCTCTTCAAGCTCGCCGCGAGCGTGTCGGGCGATGCTCCCGCGCCCTCGTCGCTCGGCCTCATCGTGACGCCGCTTCGGGCTGACAGCCCGACGGCCGCGGCAAGGGCCGTTGCCCTGGTCGGCGACAGTCTGGTCGAGAAGCCGGTCAAGGACGCTCCGACGAGCGATACCCCGTTCGACGCCAGTGCGTGGGCCGGATTCGCCACGCAGTACTTCCTCGCGGTTGCGATGCCGGCGTCCGGCACGCTGCCCGCCGTGCTGACGGGCGCAGCGGGGGTGCCGGTCGTCAGGATGGACGCCACGGTCGTGCGTCGAAAGGCGAAATTCGCCGTCTACGGCGGGCCGAAGGACCGCGAGGTGCTGGCCCGTGCGGGCCATGACCTGGGCCGGGCCCTCAACTTCGGGTGGTTCTGGTTCGTCGCGGTCCCGCTGCTGCATGCCCTCCGCGCGCTTCAGCGGTTCACCGGGAACTACGGGGTGGCGATCATCGTGCTCACCGCCCTGGTCAAGGCCGTGACCGCGCCCCTCACCCAGACGACATTCCGTAACATGCGGGAAATGCAGAAAATTCAGCCGCAGATGGCCAAGCTTCGGGAGCGCTTCAAGGACGACCAGGTGGCATTCCAGAAGGAAGTCATGGAACTCTACCGCCGGCATCATGTGAACCCCTTTGCCGGCTGCCTGCCGATGCTGCTCCAGCTGCCGATCTTCATCGGACTCTATACCACCCTGTCGCTGGCCATCGAGCTCCGTCATGCGCCCTTCGCCCTCTGGATAAACGACTTGTCAGCGCCCGAGCGGCTGATGGTGGCCGACATCGGCATCCCGGTACTGACGCTCCTCATGGGGGCCAGCATGTTCCTGCAGCAGTGGCTCACGCCGGCGCAGGCCGATCCCACCCAACAGCGGATGATGATGTTGATGCCCCTCGTCTTCACCTTCATGTTCCGCAACTTCCCGGCGGGCCTTGTTCTCTACTGGTTGATCAACAACCTGCTCACCATCGGACAGCAGTACCTCATGATGCGGTCCATGAAGTGAGGAGACGATAATGCGGTCGATCGAAAGCGATGGGGACACCATCGACCAGGCCATCGAGAACGCCCTCCGTGCCCTGAATGTCGCCCGCGACCAGGTGGAGATCGAGATCCTCACCGGTGCGACCCGCGGGTTACTCGGGTTCGGGGGGAAGAAGGCCCGTGTCAGGGCAACGGTGCGCGCGCCCCTGCTCTCCCGGCTCCATGGTTTGGAGAACGAAGCGTCCGACATGGATTCCCGGGAAACCTTGCCGCCGGTGGAGCACGACGAACCTGCGCACCGACAGATTCGAGACACGCGCACCGAGCCTCCGCTAGAGGCAGCATCTCACGCGGCGGCGCCGTCGGCGGCGTTCCAACTCAAGTGCAAGGACACGCTTGAGGCCATCCTCTCGCGCCTTGGCGTCTCGTGCGTTGTCCAGGTGGGGCCCGGAGCGGACCCGGGGAGCGTTCTCCTCGCGGTGAGCGCCGACAGCGGCGGCCTCCTCATCGGCAGGCGGGGCCAGACTCTCGATGCCCTCGAGTACATCGTGAATCGGATCGTCGGCCGAGAGGACGCGGTTTCGGGGCGGGTGATGATTGACGTCGAACGTTATCGGGAGCGGCGGCTCGAACATCTGGCTCAACTGGCGCGGCGGCTCGCTGAGAAGGCCAAGCAGACCGGGCGGCCCGTCACGCTGAACCCCATGAGCGCAAGGGACCGGCGCGTGGTCCACCTGACCCTGCAGGGCGATACCACCATTTCGACGCGGAGCCAGGGCGAGGGCCACTATCGAAAAGTGATCATCCTGCCCGCCGATCGCATGCGGAAGCCGCCGCGCCCGAAGCCACCCGAGAGCTAGTGTCCCGGACCCGAAGTCCGTTGCCAAAGTCGGGGGTGGGTCGCCGGCGCTGGCAAGACGCGACGACGAGGAATAGTTGGCGCTATTCCGAGGAGGAGCAACGCCGCCAGCGTCATCGAGACGCCCCCGAATTTGGTGACGGACTTCGGGTTCGGGACACCAGGAGCGTGACCCAAGATTCGCTCCCGTCGCCCCGCGGCCGATCACCGTCGGAGCCGGGGCGCGGAACTGCTCGAAATACCGCACGGGCATTCCTCGTCGTTCCGTGCCCCGCCTCCTCGGCGCTCGACCGCGGGGCTCGGCCTGGAATCTTGGGTCGCGCTCCTAGCCGCGGCCCCACCTGCTGGCCCATGGCTCGGCGCGCATGACGCCTGCGGAGGTCCGGCTCCTGCACGCCGCGGCGCGTGAGCTCGGTGTCGACGTGGGCTACGGCGCGGTCGACCGCCTGGCTCGCTTCCTCGACCTGCTCGCGCTCTGGAACCGCCGCATTCACCTGACCGGAGCGCGCGGCCTCCCGAGTCTGTTACGCAACCACGCCATCGACTCGCTCGCACCCGCCGCGCATATCCCGAAGACGGGGCTCGTCGTCGACGTTGGCAGCGGGGCTGGTTTCCCGGGAATCGTGCTCGCGTGTCTTCGCCCGGACCTGGAGATCGCGCTGATCGAGTCGCGACGCCGACGCGCGAGCTTCCTGCGCGAGGCGATCCGCGCCATCCCGCTTCCGGCGGCCCGCGTCCTCGAGATGCGAGCCGAGGAGGCGGCGACCGATCCCGAGCTGACGGGGCGCGCCGCGGTCGCGATCTCGCGCGCGCTCAGGCTCGATGTCTTTCTCGCCCTGGCGGAGCCGCTCCTGGCACCGCATGGGACGGCGATCGCGATGCAGACGCCGCGCACGGCGGGTCTGGCTCGCGAGCGCGCCCTCGAGCATGGGTTTCGACTGGCCGCCAGGCAGGACTATGCCCTGCCAGGCGGCGCCGCCCGTGCGCTTCTTTTCTTCGATCGCGGCCCGCCTGTTTCATAGCAGCGGCTCATATGCTAAACGACGCGCGTGGCGTGGGGGCGGGATCGCTTCCGCTCCCTCGACGGGTGGAGCTGGGTGATGGGCCGAGTGATCGCGGTGGCCAATCAGAAGGGTGGGGTGGGGAAGACCACCACGGCGATCAACCTCGCGGCGGCGTTGGCGCTCCAGGGGCACCCGACGCTCCTCGTCGACCTCGATCCGCAGGGCAGCGCGACGACGGGCGTCGGCGTTCGGCCCGCCGACGGCGAAGACACGATCTACGAGGCCTTGCTCGGTGGCCGCACGATGGCGGACATCGTGCGGCCCACGGCCATCGAGCGGCTCGCCGTCGCACCGGCCACGCGGGACTTGGTGGGTGCCGAGGTCGAGCTCGTCCCTCAGCTGGCGCGCGAGAACCGGCTGAACGAGGCCCTCGCGAGCGTCCGCACCCGGTATGACTTCATCCTGATTGATTGCCCGCCGTCGCTCAGCTTGCTCACCGTGAACGCGCTGCGCGCGGCGGACTCGGTGCTCGTGCCGCTCCAGTGTGAGTACTACGCGCTCGAGGGGCTGACAGCGCTGCTCGACACGGTCGGCCGAGTACGCGACGCCTTGAACCCGACGCTCGCGCTCGAGGGTTTGCTCCTCACGATGTTCGACGGGCGTAACAGTCTCGCCCGGCAAGTCCAGGACGAGGTCCGCTCCCACTTCGGCGATCAGGTCTTTCGCGCCGTCATCCCCCGCAACGTACGCGTGTCGGAGAGCCCGAGCCATGGCATGCCGGTGCTCCTCTACGACCCCGCTTCGCGGGGAGCGGTGGCGTACCGCGCGCTCGCGCGCGAGATCGCCGCGCCGGCACTGACCGAGCCCGTGCAGCACGACGCGGAGGCGTGACGGTGCAGCGCGGACTTAGAAAGAAACACTGAATGGAGAGCGGGGTGCGGAAGGCATTGGGGAAGGGTATCGAGGCGCTCTTTCCGGCGCCGCAGGAGCGGCGGGTCCCCGCCGCGGCACCGAACGAGCTGGCGGTGCCGATCCACGAGATCGTGCCCAACCCCGAGCAGCCGCGCCGCCACTTCGACGACGAGGCGCTCGGCCAGCTCGCCGACTCGATCCGCCGCCACGGGCTCCTCCAGCCCCTGGTCGTGCG
>Ga0137403_10004004_pt1 | contig 17476 bp, 17 predicted proteins | sample CZOMad2_1_16fung_FD_122057 | JGI IMG/M metagenome (GOLD analysis project Ga0137403, IMG submission 122057) | Vadose zone soil fungal communities from Angelo Coast Range Reserve, California, USA - CZOMad2_1_16fungal (Hybrid Assembly) | ecosystem: Environmental > Terrestrial > Soil > Vadose zone...
TCACCTTCGGGAAAAATTACGAGGTCGGCGCGTGGTTTCCGGCTGCCAAGTCGAAGCGTGAATTCGACTGCGATTAAACTTTTGGCATAGCCGTATTCACGAACCAGAGATTTGGCGATTTCCTGTCTAACGTATTCCTCCGGCGTTTCGTCGCGCTGGGTGTTGCCGTCAATGAAGTCGAGAATCTTGCCTTGCTGGACAATAATTGCAGCGGTCTTTGTTTGCGGGAACAGCGTTGCTTCCATGTGGTTTTTCTATCTCGACGACACGCGAGTGTTCATGGACGGCAGGATTGCTGCAAGTCAAATCCTTCAGCCCCTTCAGGGCGGGAATATTTTGCGGGACAATTTCCTAGGGTAGGTGCTTGCGCGCCAATCCCGCAGACGCGGGACTAATTTCCGTAGCGCCTTCAGCGCATAAAAAAGCGGCCTCTCCCGCCGCGCGGGAAAGACCGCTTTGAACCTTGCGGTTTGCCACCATCGCCCGCCGTGGCTCACGGCTTACGGATGCGGTGTCGCGGGCGGCGTTGTCGGCGGCGGCGTGCCGCCGTTGCCACTTCCGCCGCCAGCGTCCACGATGATGCGGGCGACTTGATATGCGCCGTAGAAATCCGCATTGCTGGTCTGGTAGCGTTCCATCAGACGGTCAAGCTGCCGTTCGCAGATGCGGTCGCCCGCGTCAATCTTGTCCGGCAGCAAATCCGTTGCGGCTTTTGTTCCGGCCTTGGCCTGTCGCGGTAACGTGAGCAGAGTATTGAACGCGCCGATCTTCGTGTTGAGGTCGGTCAGGTCGGCGGCGGCGAGTGTGCCAGCGGCGGTGAGCGCGGCGATGTTCGCATTGCCCGCGTTGTAGATGGCGGTGCAGTTGGTCAGGCAGTCGGCCTCGGTCTGGTGGAGCAAATCGGGCGCGCTGAAATCCACCGCGTCAAAGATGTCATTCTTGCCCTGCGTTTCCGCCCACGCGGCCACCGCGCCACCGACGACGGCGGCGGCATTGCACATGGCCTGACGGGCGAGGCGTTTGTTTTCGGTTATGCCGGTGGTCGTGCCGGATTGTTTGAGTTCCTCGGCGCGAATCGCGGTGATGGCGGCGGCGAGGGCATCATGCGCACTGGCGAAGGCGACGATGACCTGCCAGACGGTTTTGAAGTTGTCCAGAACGCCCAAAACGGCGACGAACATCTTCGTGTGAGATTGCTGCTTAATGTTCATAGTTTTCCTAGGGTTATGATTGTGTTGATTGAGGGAAAAATCTGTTTCCCTCACATATGAATACGCAGCAAAAATCCGAATCTTTCAAAAAAAGTGAGAAAATGGCGTTTTCAGGCCATTCGGGAGGTTTTCAGTGGTCAAAACGAGGCAGTCAATGCCCGCCGGGAGAGTTGTCGAGTCCATCGGGCGACCGCCAGCGTTCGCCGGGAAGGTGACAGTGGCTAAAACGGAACATTCAACGGTCGTCGGGAGACTGACAATGGTCGTAGCACGACTGGCGATGTATGCCGGACGAGTGACAGAGTTCGCCGGGGGATTGGCATTGTCCATTTTGCGGATGACGATGTTCGTCGGGAAAGTGCCAGAGTTCGTCGCGGCACGTTCGTAGTTAAAAAATTTGCTGCGCGCTTGCGTTCGATTTGGCACAAATTAAACTCCGCGCCCGATGTTGAATTTGTCCACGCTCAATCCGCAACAACGACTCGCCGTCGAAACCATCAACGGCCCGGTCTTGATTCTCGCGGGCGCGGGCACGGGCAAGACGCGCGTCATCACGTTTCGCATCGCGCACATGGTCGCGCGCGGGATTTCGCCGGGAAATATTCTCGGCGTCACGTTCACGAACAAGGCGGCGCGGGAAATGCGGGAACGCGTCAATTCCCTTTTGCCCCGAATTCAGAAGTCAGAAGTCAGAAGTCAGAATGAAGCCAAGGAAATTCGCCCGACGATTTGCACGTTCCATTCGCTTTGCGTGAGAATTCTCCGCCAGCACATCGAAAAGCTCGGCTACAAAAGAAATTTCGTCATCTACGACGAGTCGGAGCAATTGAGCGCGGTCAAAAAAATCCTGGCGAACATTTCCGCGAAAGGCGAAAAGACCGATCCCGGCGCGGTGCTGGCCATGTTGAGCAAATTCAAAAACGGCGGCGAGAACTCAAAAATCTTCGGCGATGAAAACACCCGCGCATTGGCCGAACACATCGCCAAGCGTTACGAATCCGCGCTGCACGCCTGCAATGCCGTGGACTTCGACGACTTGATTCTGCTCACGCTGCGCCTTTTTCGCGAGCATCCCGACGCGCTGGAAAATTGCCGCGCGAAATATCGTTTCGTCATGGTGGACGAATATCAGGACACGAACGCCGCGCAGTTTCAGCTCGTCCACGCGCTGACTGTGGAGCATCGGAATCTGTGTGTCGTCGGCGATGATGACCAGAGCATTTACGGCTGGCGCGGCGCGGAAGTCGCCAACCTGCTCGACATGGAAAAACATTTTCCCGAAATCAAAGTCGTCAAGCTGGAACAAAATTATCGCAGCACGACGACGATTCTCAACGCCGCGAACGCCATCATCAAGAACAACGTCCGCCGCCGCGTGAAGCAGCTTTGGTCGCAAAAAGGCACGGGCGCGAAAATCCAGTTGCAGGCTTACGACAACGACGAGGCCGAGGCGCGCGAAATCGTCGTGCAGATCGAATTTCTCCGGCTCACGCGCCGCGCGCCGTGGCAGGATTGCGCGATTCTGTTCCGCACGAACCAGCAATCGCGTCCGCTCGAAACGGAATTGCGGAAAGCGAACGTGCGTTATCATTTGATCGGCGGGCAAAGTTTTTTCGACCGGCGCGAGATCAAGGATTTTCTCGCCTATCTGAAAATGTTCATCAATCCGCACGACGACATCAGCCTGCTGCGCATCGCGAACGTCCCCGCGCGCGGCTTGAGCGACGTGACGATGGAACGCCTGCTCGGCGCGAGCCACGAACGCAAGTCGTCCGTCTTCAGCGCGATGAAAAATCCGCTCGTCACGACGGCGTTTCAGGCGAACACGCGCAAGAGCATCGAGGCGTTTGTGGAATTTGTGGAGCGGACGCGGGCGCAGCTTGAACGTAGGACAGGCGTCGCGCCTGTCTCTAATTTGCAGGGTAATTTTTCAGATGGAGACAGGCGCGACGCCTGTCCTACGTTACAATCCTGGGCTGAAAAATTTCTCGACGAGGTCGGTTACTTCGCGGAACTGCGCCGCTCGGAGAAAGATAAAGAAAATGGCGAGGCTCGCGTTCGCAATTTGAAAGAATTGTTTGTCACGATGGACCAAGGTGGGGCGGGCAGTCCTCTGTCCGCCGACGGCGCGCACGGAGTGACGCGCCCTACCCTCGCGTCCAGTCTCGAAAAATTTCTCGAAAACGTCACGCTTGATTCCGAGGACAAAGAAGAGGAAGACAAAGGCGATGCCGTCACGCTCATCACGATGCACAGTTGCAAGGGACTGGAATTTCCGCACGTCTATATCGTCGGGCTGGAAGATGGTTTGCTCCCGCACTCGCGCTCGAAACTCGAAGGCACGATGGACGAGGAGCGCAGATTGTTTTACGTCGCCGTCACGCGCGCGATGCTGACGCTGACCATCAGCCATTGCGGCGGGCGCAAGAAATACGGCCAGCTCCTGCCCTGCCAGCCGTCGCCGTTCCTGAAAGAATTGCCGGAAGAACTCGTCGAGCATTCGGATTCAAAAAACAAAACCCCCGTTGAGCAGGGGTCCGGCAAAAATCTTTTTGAGGCGATGCGTCAGGCGATTAGTTAGCCGCAAAAGTTGACTTATTTAGCTTTCAAAAATTCCCCTTTCCTTTAGCCGACGAATTCATAGAATGATTTCCTTATGAATATAAGAGAACTCCTTAAATTGCCGGCTGCCAAACTTAAACACGTCGTGGCTTTGAAATCCGAGATCGAACGCCTCGAAGCGCAATTGGAAAATGTCATTGTCGCTGCGACACCGGCGCCCATCGGAAAAATTATTCGCGCCAGGCGTAAAATGAGCGCCGCCGCGCGCCGAAAAATTTCCCTGGCCGCCAAAGCGCGCTGGGCAAAAGTCCGCGCCGCCAAGGCGAAGTAAAAGTTTCGCGCCGTTACCCGGCTCCCGCAACCAGAACCACAAACTCGCCCTTCAACGGGCGTTTTTGTGTGACCGCCAGCAATTCCGCCGGTTTGCCGCGCAGAAATTCCTCGAATTTCTTCGTCAGTTCGCGCGCGAGGACAACTTCGCGTTCGGGAAAAACTTCATTCAGTTCGCCCAAAAGTTTTTCGATGCGATACGGCGATTCGTAGAAAACCAAAGTGCCTTCAATCGTTTTGAGCGATTCCAATTTGTTTTTCCGCTGGCCGGATTTATGCGGCAGAAAACCCACGAAATGAAATTCATCCGTCGGCAATCCGCTCGCCGTGAGTCCCGCGACGAGCGCGCACGCGCCGGGAATTGACTCGACGCGGAAGCCCGCCGCAATTGCCGCCTTCACGACGCGTTCGCCCGGATCACTGATGCCGGGACTGCCGGCGTCCGTGACGAGCGCAATTTTTTCGCCGCGCGCAAGACACGCCAAAATTTCCTCGCTGCGTTTGGCTTCATTGAATTGGAAATAACTCAAGAGCGGTTTGGAGATTTGAAAATGTTTCAGCAACTGCCCGGTGCGCCGCGTGTCCTCGGCTGCAACCACGTCGCACTCGCGCAACACGCGCAATGCGCGCAACGTGATGTCCTCCAAATTCCCAATCGGCGTGGCGACGAGATAAAGCGTGCTGGCTGTGAGCGGTGGAAGTGAATTCTCCATGACGATCAAATTCACAACCAATTTTGAAATTCTTCAAGTTCAACTGCCACGTCCTTGAGAATTTTATTGAGCAAACCCGGCCCGATGATTTCGCCGGAATGAATTGGAACAACAGTTCTTCGACCGTCGGGATGCTGGAGAAAATGATGACTGCCTTTGACGCGTAAAACCACGAAGCCCGCGCGGCGCAATGCCGCCAGCACTTCACGTCCACGAAGTCGGGGCAGGCGCGGCATAATCAGACGGCGACGCGCTGCACGCCGATGAATTCCGTGTTCGCTGACTCGTGCTCGACTTCGAGGCACAACGCGATGGCTTCGCGCACGCGCTCCATGAGTTTGTCCAGCGAACGCGCCTGCGTGTGGCAGCCCGGCAACGCCGGAACGCTGGCGACGTAATAGCCCTCTTCATCGCGCTCAACGACGACGCTGAACTCCTGCTTTCCATTCTTTCTCATGGCGAAACTATCGCTGAATTCTTTTGCGGGCGCAAGGGCGTGGCGAGCGTGCTGCGGTGAGCGGCGGCAACATGAAGCGAATTTTTGGGAAGGCTTTTCAAAAGAAGACCCAATTAAAAAACGACTGGAAGAAGCAATCAAAGACCTCGAAAAGATTTGTCGGCCAATTGTTGAAGAGCAATCAGGAATTGCCTCATTTTTAGTTAAGAAATTGTTCAAGAAAAAATGAAACCCACCACAAAATTCGCTATCGCTTTGAACGGGCTGTTAAATTAAGATTCCATTCAAACCCTTTATGAAAAAACTTCTTCCGCTTTTGTTTGGATTAATTTTTATCGCCTGCAATTTATTTTCGCAGGACGCCAAACCGCCAGTGCGTTTCGCGATGGTCGGGCTGGTTCACGACCACGCGAAAGGTTTCATACCGCGTCTCGCCAGCCCGACGGATGTGCAACTGGCCGGCATCGTGGAAACCAACCGGGATTTGATCGCGCGCTTCTCCCGGCAATTTCATCTTGATCCAAACCTGTTTTATCCAAGTCTCGAAGCGCTTTTTGCCAAAACGAACGTGCAAGCCGTGGCGACATTTACCAGCACATTTGACCATGTGGGCGTTGTGGAAATATGCGCGGCGCATGGCGTGGATGTGATGATGGAAAAACCACTGGCGACGAACATGAAACAGGCGCGCGCGATTGAGGCCGCCGCAAAAAAAAGCGGCATCCAGGTCATCGTCAATTACGAGACGAGCTACTATCCCGGAAACTGGGAAGCATTTTCGATGGTTCACGATGGACATCAAATCGGCGACATCCGCCGGATCGTCGTCCATGACGGTCATCGCGGGCCGAAGGAGATCGGCTGCTCGACCAATTTTCTCGCGTGGCTGACCGATCCGGTTCTCAACGGCGGCGGCGCGATCAATGATTTCGGTTGTTACGGCGCGGATTTGGCGACGTGGTTTTTCGACGGGCAGAAACCGATTTCCGTTCTCGCCGTCGCGCGGCACATCAAGCCCGACGTTTATCCGAAGGTCGAAGACGACGCGACAATCGTGCTGACTTATCCAAAAGCCGAGGTAATCCTTCAACCTTCGTGGAACTGGCCGTTCGACCGCAAGGACATGGAAGTTTATGGGCAAACCGGTTATGTCTTCGTGCCGCAGCCGAATTTGTTGCGCGTGCGAACCGCAAAATCGCCCAATGAAACTGAAATCATTCCGCCGCCGGTCGCCAGCGCGAATGCTGATCCGCTTTCATATTTCGCCGCCGTCGTGCGAAAAGAAATCAAGCCGACCGGCCTTGCATCGCTCGAAGTGAACATGATTGTCGTGGAAATTCTGGACGCGGCGCACAAATCCGCGCAGACGGGCAAACGGATCAATCTTTGAACTTTTTATGTCCTTTAGCCGCTGCTAAAATTTTCGGACATGATTTTAGAAGTCGTCAGATACGGCGATCCTGTCCTTCGACAAAAAGGCGCGCCCATCGAAAAAATCACGCCGGAAATTAAAAAGCTCATCGCCGACATGTTCGAGACCATGCACGAACGGCACGGCGTCGGGCTGGCGGCGCAGCAAATCGGCAAGGCGTTGCAATTGACGGTGATTGACGTGCGCGAAGCCAAAGACCGTCCGTCCACGCTCGAATTGAAAGGCAAACCTGCCGACGTAAATGAAATCATGCCGCTCGTCCTTATCAATCCTGAAATCAAATCAGTCGGCGAAATGATTTCCGGCGGCGAAGGTTGTTTAAGCTTCCCGGAAATTTACGCGGAAGTTTCGCGTCCTGAATTTGTGGATGTGAAAGCGTTGAACGAAAAAGGAAAGCCGATTGAATTTCGCGCCGGCGGATTGCTGTCGCGCGCGATTCAGCACGAAGTGGATCATCTCAACGGCATTTTGTTTATTGACCGGATGGCGACGGCCAAAAAGCGCGAGCTGAAACCGGAACTGGACGAATTGCAGGCGCAAACGAAGGCGGAGTTGCAAAAGAAATAATTGCAGCCTTTCTCGGCGGCGTATCAGGCGTCATAATTGGGGAAACTTTATGCTCGACAAACAGTTGCGCCAAAAATAATGTCAAATCATGAAACTAGATAGGCTGCAAAATGCGCCGTCGAATCACTGTTAGGCAGCACGAGCGCATTAGAAAATATGGGCATCATTTTTGTCAGCTTGATTTACACATTGCTGCCGTTGCTGGTTTGCATCGTCGGTCTGGCTGTCGCATTTCATCGCTCGCGCAGCCGTCCCATTCTCCAAGCTGCCGTTAATTTCAAGAGTGGTCATTGGCTTGCATTGTTTATCTCACTTGGCATTGTTGGAGCCGGAGTGCTGGTCTTTTTCTTCGCCGGACTTTTAGAATTTTTAGACGAGCATTACTTTCACTCTGGTATCAAGCTCGGCCCAGGATTTCCGTTTTTTATTTTGGGTATCGGCATCGCGGGGTTTGGCATAGTTTGCCTTTGGATTTCAGCCATGTTTTGTCTTTGGCGATTATTGTCAGCACTTATTTCCCATGTTCATTCAGTCCAGTCAAAACGTGCTGCCTAACAACTAGATAGACTGTAAAAACTTTCAATAAACCTTCCTTAAATTCGACGGCAAGATTTCATCGCGGTAATTTCGCCACGGTGCATTTTAAAAATCCATTTGAAGCTGCGGAGCAGCGACCGGTAGTAGCCCACGGTGAAACCGTGGGTTAATTGCACAAACAATCAAAGCCCCGGACGGGGCGAAAGAAATCGCAAATTTGTTTTTCTGTCGCTCCTGCCGGAGCTTAAAACTCGCCGATTTGATAACCCACGGTTTCACCGTGGGCTACTTTCTTGCGCGCCTCCGGCGCTGTGTCAGCCGGCGGCACATTATTGTTCCGTCAATAAACCTTCCGTAAATTCGACGGCAGGATTCCCAATTCATCGCGATATTTCGCCACGGTGCGGCGCGCAATTGTAATTCCCTTTTCGCCGAGCATTTTCACGACTTCCTGGTCGGACAACGGCTTGGCCGCATTCTCGGCCTTGAAAATTTCGGCGATCATGTCCTTCACGCTTGTGTTGGAAATTTCGCTGCCGCCGTTGCTGCTCTGTAATCCTGCTGTGAAGAAAAATTTCATTTCAAAAACGCCCTGCGGCGTCTGCATATATTTTCCAGAAACGGCGCGGCTCACGGTCGTTTCATGCACGCCCACGACGTCGGCGATCTGCGCCATCGTCATCGGCTTCAAATGCGCGACGCCTTTTTCCATGAACTCGCGCTGGCGTTTCACGATCTCCTTGCCGATGTTCAAAATCGTCGCCTGCCGCTGGTGCAAACTTTTGATGAGAAATTTTCCGGCGCGGATTTTTTCGCGGATGTAATTTTTGACTTCAGAATTATTTTCGCCGCCGGACATCAAATCTTTATAGACGTTGCTGATGCGCAAGTGCGGAATGTGCTCGTCGTTGGTCGTGACGGTAAAATCATCGCCGTTTTTCTGGATGAAAACTTCGGGCAAAACGTAGTGGTCGTTGTCCGGCAGAAATGCGCGGCCCGGTCGCGGTTCAAGGCGCGCGATTTTGGCAAGCGATTCCTGAACTTCCTCAATCGTGCGGTTCGTGCCGCGCGCGATTTCGGGAATACGCCGCTTGCCCAATGCGTCCATGAAATCGCGAATGATGCGATATTCGAGCGAATCCTGTTTTCCAGCGCGGTCAAGCTGGAGCAAAAGACATTCGCGCAAATCGGTCGCGCCGACGCCGGGCGGATCGAATGATTGGATGATTTTCAGGACCTCGGAAATTATTTGCGCGGGCAGATTATTTGAGGTGGAAAGCTCTTCAACCGTCGCCTTCAGATAGCCGTAATCGTCAATGTTGCCGATGATGAGTTCGGCGATGCCGCGTTGTTCATCCGTCAAATCCGTTTCGCGCATCTGGTCCATCAAAAATTCCGCGAGCGATGTTTCGACCGTTAGCGAATCGAACATGAACTGCCGTTTTTCCTCATCCTCGGCGGATTGGCGGATGGGAATGTTCGTCTGCGAAAAATGGTCGCGCCATTCCTGGTCAAGCTGGACGAGCTTATCGAACTCGGCCTGGAAATCATCGGCAGGTTCGGTGGAATTTTTTTCAGCGGTATCGAAGGCCGTGTCCTCGACGCCATCGGAAGCCGAGTCGGAACTGGCTGGCAGCTCACTTTCATCGCCCGGAGATTTTTCGCGCTGTTCCAAATCCGTTTCGGCGACTTCTTCGAGCACGGGATTTTGCTCCAACTCATGCTCGACAAGCGCCTTAAGTTCGAGCGTGGGCGCCTGAAGCAGCGCAAGCGACTGCTGCAATTGCGGCGCAAGCACCAGCGATTGCGTCAGCCGCTGCGAAAGTTGTAATCCCTGAACCATTCAATTTTCATTGTAACTCCGTTTGGCTGAAATACAAGGCAAATTGGCACGAGTCTCGCTGCATCGGCAAAAAAACTGGATTTTCCAATGTGGCGGTTGCATCTTGGGAAAGGATGAAATTGATTCTTTCAACTCACAACGTGACGCTGACCAAAACTCTCGAGGATCGCGTCGTCAAAAAACTGGAACAACTCGACCACTTCGACAAACGCGCCGTGGACGCGCGCGTGACGCTTGAACACGACCACAAGCGCGTGCCGGAAAAACAATTCACTTGCTCCATGCGGCTCGCCATGCGCGGCCCCGACCTTTTTGCTGAAGCGCGCGAAACTGATTTATACGCAGCCATTGATGTCGTCGCGAAAAAAATTGAGCAACAACTCCGCAAGCGTCACAGCAAAATCAAGGCGCGCAAACACAAGGACGCCACCAAGCTCAAAAACGCCAAGCGCGACGCCGGAGTCTGATGATTCTTCGCGCCCGCAACGTTCTGCCGATCACCGCGCCGCCCATCGAAAACGGCGCGGTTGTCATTTCAGGAAATCAAATCCGCGCCGCCGGTTCGTGGAGTAATCTGAAATCAGAATGTTCCAGCGAAGAAATTTTCGATTTGGGCGAAGTCGTTTTGCTTCCCGGCCTCGTCAACGCGCATTGCCATTTGGATTACACCGACATGGCCGGCCTTTGGTCAGCGCCGAAAAAATTTACCGATTGGATTCCGCAAATGCTCGCCGCCAAAGCCGCGTGGAGCTATACCGATTATGCGCGCTCTTGGCTCAACGGCGCAAAAATGCTGTTGCAAACCGGCACAACGACGGTCGCCGACATCGAAGCCGTGCCGGAACTGTTGCCGGAAATGTGGGACGCCACGCCATTGCGCATTTTTTCGTTTCTCGAAATGACCGGCATCCGTTCAAAACGCGGACCGCGTGACATTTTGAACGAAGCCATTTCAAAAATGGATTCGCTTTCGCATCCGCGATGCGCCGCGTCGCTTTCGCCGCACGCACCTTATTCCACTTCGCCGGAATTGCTCCGGCTTTGCGCAAAAATTGCGCGCGAAAAACAACTGCGAATCACCATGCACGTCGCTGAATCGGCGCAGGAATTTGAAATGTTCGCCCAGGCACGGGGCGGAATGTTTGACTGGCTGAAAAAAAACCAGCGCGACAATTCCGATTGCGGCCTTGGCACGCCCGTTGAACATTTGGAACGCGCCGGTTTGCTTGGTGAAAATCTTCTGGCCGTCCACGCGAATTACCTCGGAGAAAAAGATTTTAATTTGCTTGCCAAACGAAATGTCAGCGTCGCTCACTGTCCGCGCAGCCATGATTATTTCCGGCACGAACCATTTCCGCTGAAAAAATTACTGGATGCGAACGTCAACGTTTGCCTCGGCACCGACAGCCTTTCGACCACCCGCAAAAATGGAAAACAAAAGCCCGAACTCAACCTGTTCGCCGAGATGCGCGCGCTTGCGGCAAATGACGAATCCATTTTGCCGGAAGAAATCTTAAAAATGGCGACCGTGAACGGCGCCCACGCGCTCGGGCTGGCTGGAAAAACCGGCGAGCTTTCTGAAAATGCCTTTGCCGATTTGATCACTATTCCGTTTACCGGAAAAGTTGCGGACATTTACGAGGCGGTGCTGCATCATGCGTCAACCGTTTCCGTCAGCATGGTTGACGGACAATGGGCAATCGCACCGTGAATGATTTTGGGAGGGACGGCGTGCCGCCGTCCCTGAATTAGGGTCGCCGACACGGCGACCCCCCCGGCTGCCAAATGAATTTTTTTGAAAATGAATTGAATCAACGGCTGAACGCCTTGCGCGGAAAAAATTTATTCCGCGAATTGCGGCGGGTGGATTCGCCGCAATCGCCGCGCATCCAAATCGGCGGCCAAACCTTTCTGAATTTCTCTTCAAACGATTATCTGGGCCTTGCAAACGATCCAATTTTGAAAGAGGGAGCCATTCGCGCGATTAAAAAGTTCGGTGCAGGCGCAGGCGCATCGAGGTTGATTTGCGGCTCGCTGGCGCCGTTTCACGAACTGGAAGAAGCGCTCGCCGACTTCAAACAAACCGAAGCTGCGCTCACATTTTCCACCGGCTACGCCGCCGCCATCGGCACGATTTGCGCGCTGCTTAGCAAAGACGACATCATCATTTTGGATAAACTCGTTCACGCGAGCATCGTGGACGCCGCGCGCTTGGGTGGCGCGAAGCTTCGCGTTTTCGACCACAATGATTTGAACGATTTGGAAAAAATTCTGAAATGGACAGACAAATCCGCAAAAGCGGAAAGCGGAAAGCGGAAAGCGGAAATTCTTATCGTGACCGAATCTATTTTCTCAATGGACGGCGACGACGCCCCGCTCCGCGAAATTGCCGGACTGAAAAATAAATACGGCGCATGGCTGATGGTGGACGAGGCGCACGCGACAGGACTTTTCGGAAAAAACCGGCGCGGCCTCGCCGAAGAACTCGAAGTCAGCGGTCAAATCGAAATCCAGATGGGCACGCTCGGCAAGGCGCTCGGTGCCAGCGGCGGTTACATTTGCGGCTCACGCGCGTTGATTGATTTTCTGGTCAATCGCGCGCGCAGTTTTATTTTTTCCACCGCGCCGGTTCCCGCCGCCGCCGCGGCCGCAACCGCCGGAATTCGTTTTGTGCAATCGAATCAAGGCAAGGCGCGTTGCAATTCACTTTGGCAGCGCGCCAAACAATTCAACTCAAAATTCAAAATTCAAAATTCAAAACTTCAAAGCACGATCATCCCCATTTTGATCGGCGATGAGAATAAAGCCGTCGAAGCCGCCGCAAAACTGCGCGAGCAAAACATTTTCATTCCCGCAATCCGTTTTCCAACCGTCGCACGCGGCGCGGCGAGATTGCGCGTGACATTAACCGCCGCGCATTCGGCAAAAGATGTTTCGGAATTGATCCGCGCGCTTAAAACTTTGGACATCGGGCTTTAGACTTTGGACTCAATGAACAAACTTGCCCAACTTGACCTCAAATTCGTCTGGCATCCGTTCACGCAGATGTGCGACTGGCTGCGGCGCGAGCCGGTTGTGATCGTGAAAGGCAGCGGCGCGGAATTGCGCGACGTTCGCGGCAGGAAATTTCTGGACGCCAATTCTTCGATTTGGACAAACCTTCACGGCCATCAAAATCAAAAAATTAACGCGGCGATTTCGCGGCAGTTGAAAAAAATCTCGCACAGCTCCGCGCTGGGTTTTGCAAATGAGCCGGCTTCACTTTTGGCGGAACGATTGGTGAAAGCCGCCAACTCAAAATCCAAAACTCAAAATCCAAAACTGGCAAAAGTTTTCTTTTCCGACGACGGCTCGACGGCGATGGAAGTCGCGCTCAAGCTGGCCTACGAATTCACCCAGCGCACTCGCTATAAATCGGTGGGGCGAGCGTCCCGGCGAGCCGCAGAGCCCAGATTTCTTTCGCTCGAAGGCGCATATCATGGCGACACGATTGGCGCGGTTTCATTGGGTCATATTGATTTATTTCATAGGGCTTACGGCAGAATGTTGTTCAAGACGGACAAGGTCATGTCGCCGTATTGCTATCGTTGTCCGTTCAACCGCGCCAAACCGGAACGCGCCGGCGCGCGCGAATATCGCAAATGCAACTGGGAATGCGTCGGCTTGGTTGAGAAAAAATTCGCGGCGCAAAAACGAAAAGGAAATCCTTATGCCGCGTTTGTGTTCGAGCCGTTGATGCAGGGAGCGGCGGGAATGATTCCGCAGCCGAAATCGTGGCTCAAACAAGTTTCAGAAATCGCGCGAAATCATGGAGCGTTGCTGATTGCCGACGAAGTGATGACGGGATTTGGCAGAACTGGAAACATATTTGCCTGTCAGCATGAAAACGTTCAACCGGATTTTCTCTGTCTCGCAAAAGGTTTGACCGGCGGTTATCTGCCGATGGCGGCGACGTTGACGACGCAAAAAGTCTTTGATGCGTTTCTCGGTGAATATGAAGAATTCAAAACTTTTTTTCACGGCCACAGTTACACGGGCAATCAACTTGGCGCGACGGCTTCTTTGGCGAGCCTGGAGATTTTGCAAAGTGAAAAATCAATTCACGCACGGCAAAATTTGGAAAAAAATTTGCGTGAGGAATTGAAATCGCTCTGGCGATTGTCAAACGTCGGCGACGTGCGGCAAGTTGGTTTGGTTGCTGGAATTGAAATCGTCAAAAACTGGCGGACGCGCGAGCCGTTTGAATTGCGCGAGCACGCGGGCATCCGCGTTTGCGAGGCGATGGCAAAGCGCGGTGTGCTGACGCGGCCAGTCGGAAATGTGATCGTGCTGATGCCGCCGTATTGCACGACGCGGGCGCAGTTGCAGAAAATGGTTTCCGCGCTGCGCGAGGCGATTGAGGAAATTTTCTGAACCGCTCGCGTGGACGCCAGCCTCGAAATAATTTATTTCCCGCCGAGAATTTCCTTCAGCTTCGGCTCGGTGGCGTTCGCCCAAATCCGGTAACCGGCATCGTTGGGATGCAAGAAATCGGGCATGATGGATTTGGAAATTGTCCCGTCGTTTTCAATCAACTGCGAGCCAAAATCAATGTAGAAAATGTTTTTGCCGTCATCCAGTTTGGCGAGCGCCTCGTTGACTTGAAGGATTTTTCCGCGTTGCGCGTTGAACTCATGGCCGCGCGGAAAAATGCCGAGCAGGATGATTTTCGTTTCCGGCTGGCGCGTGCGGATTTGGTTCACGATGGCGATGACGCCCTCGAGGATTTCGGCCTCGGTGTTTTCCTTGCCGGAGTTGTTGGTGCCGATCATCACGACGGCGGCCTTGGCCTTGACGCCGTCGAGCTGGCCGTTTTCAAAGCGCCAGAGGACGTGCTGGGTGCGGTCGCCGCTGACGCCGAAGTTGAGGCATTTGCGCGAGCCGTAAAATTCATGCCACACATTTTTGCCGGAATTTTCCCAGCCTTGCGTGATGGAATCGCCGATGAACTCGATGTCATAATCGCCGGACGCTTCCTTGGCGCGCTGCAAAACCTGGCTTTGGCGGTTGGTGATGCCGCCGGTTCGCGGGACGGGAACGATGGCGGTGTTGGTTTGAATCTCCGGCGCAACGGCAGGTGCATTGGTCTGGGCGACGGCGGAAAATTGGAGCAGCAAAGCGGCGGCGAGCGCGAAAATTGTCGTGATGGATTTCATGGCAAAAGAATGGCAATGACGGGCGATGACGTCAATAACGGGTTGAACAATTGGAAAATTATTTTTTCACCGGGCCGATCGGCAGCAGGATTTTTCCGTAAATTTCGTTCAAGATTTGCGCCAGCCCCGTGTAGATCGCGGAAATGCCGCAGACAATTCCTTCGTAGCCGGTGAAATGTCTGAAGCTGGCGCTCGCATCAGTAAAGTCGCCATAAGCGAGCAGGAAAAATAAAACCGTCAGCGAGCCGAAGACGAATTGCAGCGCGCGGTTCAGCCGGAACGTGCCGACAAACATGACGGCGGTGAAAATTCCCCACATGGCGAGATAAGCGGCCACGGCATTTTCGGCGGAAGGCGTGACGCTGGGAATGATTTTTGGCAGCAGCACCAAAGTCACAAACGAGAGCCAGAAAAATCCGTAGGAAATGAACGCCGTCGTCGCAAACGTGTTTCCCTTTTTCCATTCCATCATGCCCGCGATGATTTGCGCGACGCCGCCGTAGCAAATTCCCATCGCGAGGATCATGCTGTTCAATTCGTAAAATCCGGCGTTGTGAAAATTCAGCAGCACGGTCGTCATGCCGAAGCCGAGCAGGCCGAGCGGCGCGGGATTGGCGGTGGTGTCTTTGATTTGAATGGAAGATTCGCTCATGTGATTGGTGGTTTGGTTGAAACGGGAACGGCGCGATAATTGCATCTACCGGACAAGCGGGTCAAGCCCAACAAAAAATCAACGCTTCGTTCCGGCCAATTTCAACAACTGTTCAAACTGCGCTTCCGTCAGCGGCGAAACGGAAAGACGCGATTGTCTGACCAGCGGCATTTCGCGGAGAAGTTTGTCGGCTTTGATTTGCGTAAGCGTCACGGATTTGGCCAAAGGCTTTGCTGGAATTAAATCCACGCATGACCAGTCGCCTTCATCGGCGGTCGCGTCGGGATAAAATTCTTTTTCCACGCGCGCGAGGCCGACAACTTGTTTTTCGCTGACGCTGTGATAAAAGAAAACAGCGTCGCCTTTTTTCATCGCGCGCAGATTGTTCCGCGCCGCAAAATTCCGCACGCCCGTCCACGCGGTTTTGCCGTCCTTCACAAATTGCGTCCACGAATAAGATTCGGGTTCTGATTTCACGAGCCAGCAGTTCATGCCTGGAATTTAACCACCAAGGCACAAAGGCACCAAGAAAACTTTGTGTCTTGGTGACTTGGTGGTTATTTTCCGTTCATGGACTTTGCAGAAAATTTGGGTTCAATCCGCCAGCGGATAAAAACCGCGTGCGACCGCAGCAGCCGCGCGCCGGATTCCGTCACGCTGCTGGCGGTTTCCAAAACGCATCCGCCGGAAACAATCCAGGCGGCGGCGGATTGCGGCCAGGTTTTTTTTGGCGAAAACAAAGTTCAGGAGGCGAAGGCGAAAATTCCATTGTGTCCCGGAAAGTTGCGGTGGCATTTTATCGGGCATTTGCAATCGAACAAAGTCCGCGACGCCGTGAATTTATTCCAGATGATCCAAAGCGTGGACAGCTTGCCGCTCGCGCAGGAAATCAACAGGCGCGCCGGCGAAGCTGGGAAGACGATGACGGTTTTGCTGGAAGTCAACCTCGCGGGCGAGTCGAGCAAGTTTGGCTACAAGCCGGAACAATTGTTCGCCGAGTTGAAGGAAATAAATTTTTTGCCGCGAATCGAAATCCACGGCTTGATGACCGTGCCGCCGTGGACGCCGGACGCGGAAAATTCGCGCCCGCATTTCCGGCGGCTGCGCGAATTGAAAACCGAGTGCGAAAAAATCCTCGGCGCTCCCCTGCCCCATTTAAGCATGGGCATGAGCGGCGATTTTGAAACGGCCATCGAGGAAGGCGCGACAATTGTGAGGATTGGAACGGCGTTGTTCGGGCCAAGAAAAAAAATCAACCACCAAGACACCAAGGCACCAAGTGGAGAAAATTAGTTTTCATTTTCCCTGCGGTTTTTTTAGAATTGAGAATCGTGACAGTTGAAACTTTCAAACGCGAAATCGCCGCCGCCATCAAGTCCTACGACAAATACGTCATCTGCATTGACAAGACGCCGGAGGATTTCAGGGCGTCGCTGCAATCACTGATGGCGAAGGCGATCCAGGCTTACGAAAGTCGCGGCGAAGGTTTGCGCCACGGCATCGCGCTGGACAAGGAAGTGACGGTCATCTTGAGCCAGAGCGACGACATGCGCCCGATGTGCGGGATTTATTTCAACCTCCATTCGCCCTACCAGAAAAATTCACTGCCGAAAACGGTCAAGCCGCTCATGGAAAAATTGCCGAGGTCGAAAGATTAGGGCGACGGCGCGCGGCAGACCGCCGCGTTTGTTTGTGAAACTGAATTGTCCGGCTTTCTGCCGAAAGCGCCACGCAATTATTTGTCGCGCGCTTCGTCGCCGGCATATGCGTCGCCGCTGGACAGATCCGCCACGATGTTTCTGCCGTTTTGCGGGCCGGTGATCTTGACCTCGGAGACCTTCAATCCGGCGCGGTAGAGAAAAAGGATTTGGTCCATCCCCGGCATCTGCCCGTTTGGAAAATTCAAAACCACAAAGCGTCCGGCAGAATTATACGAAACGACCCTGCCCGCAGGCGAATTGTCCGGCGTGACGATCG
>Ga0137403_10004005_pt1 | contig 17475 bp, 17 predicted proteins | sample CZOMad2_1_16fung_FD_122057 | JGI IMG/M metagenome (GOLD analysis project Ga0137403, IMG submission 122057) | Vadose zone soil fungal communities from Angelo Coast Range Reserve, California, USA - CZOMad2_1_16fungal (Hybrid Assembly) | ecosystem: Environmental > Terrestrial > Soil > Vadose zone...
GCACATCAACGGCAAGCTCACCATGGGCGAAGACGTGGCCGACTTAGGCGGGGAGATTCTGGCGTATATGGCGTGGGATTCAGCAACCGTAAGTAAGAACCTACAGCCCGTGGATGGCCTGACGCCGGAGCAGCGTTTCTTCATCGGCTTCGCGCAGTGGGACTGCGCGAATGAGCGCCCCGAGGACCTGCGCGTACGCGCGCAAACGGATCCGCATTCACCGCCGGAGTACCGCATTAATGGTGTACTGGTGAACATGCCGGAATTCGCGCGAGCGTTTTCGTGCCGCGTTGGCCAGCCCATGGTGAAACCGCCGGAGAATGTTTGCAAAGTGTGGTAGTAATTTCACCGGGACTGAAGAGCGTGCAAATCCAAGGTGTGACGTGGCGTGCGCTACGCTAAGACCAGAAATGGAGGGGTGGCTGAGCGGCTGAAACCGGTAGTCTTGAAAACCGCAGGGCCGCGTCACCGGGCGGTGGCTTCGTTACTTGCTGGGGGCTTCCCCCCACCTCACTGAGCGGACGGGAAAATGCAACCCCACATAATAACCACCTGCTGGACTCGGCTGGCAGTAGACGACACGCGCCAGCTGTGGGAACTCCCCCGTGAGCGGAGTGAGCAGCTGTTCGTCGCCAGAATGCCAAGGCTGCATGGTCACAACGCGAGCGCCGTGAGGGCTGACGTCGCGCGTGAAGGTCCGTTCCGCACCTCGCGGTTCCTTCGTCCGTGCAAGGTGCACGGGAACATTCGCGCGGTGGCGCTTCTCAACTCTTCCGTCGGAAAGCAACGGGCGGCGACCAATAAATGGATCACTATCCATAGCCAGCAGCCCGTTCAAAGGAAGCGGGTTCTCCTTTCCGGTACTTCAACCGGCTTGTCTTAATCTTCTATGCCCCATGACGGCTTGAAGACAATGCGCAGAATCCCGGATTTTCCATACAGGGAAATACCTGAGTTGTGAGGGCAATCCTAACCCGCTGCTTGCCTCTTCCCGCGCTGGGGTATACCCTTCCCCTCGCGGCAGGCTCGCGCCTGGCGGGGCTTGAGGCGTCTTGCTCCGCACCTACCTTTGCGGAAAAGAAAATAGGAGGAAATCCAAATGGCGACAGCAGCGGCAGTCATGGAATCGAACGTCAAGATTGGACCGACAAAACTACTGATCAACGGGAAATGGGTGGACAGCGCTTCGGGGAGAACTTTCCCGACGATCAATCCTTCGACGGGCGAAGTGATCACACAAGTGGCGGAGGCCGACGCGGCGGACGTGGATAAGGCCGTGGCGGCAGCGCGGGCGGCGTTTGACAAAGGCCCATGGCGGAAAATGAGCGCTTCACAGCGCGGCAATCTGATGAACAAACTGGCGGATTTGATCGAGAAGCACGCGGATGAACTGGCGCAGCTCGAAGCGCTGGACAACGGCAAGCCGTACCACGTGGCGCGCGCGGCGGACTTGCCGCTGACGATTGCTTGTTACCGTTACTACGCGGGCTGGGCGGACAAGAACCATGGGAAGACGATTCCCGTGAGCGGCAACTACTTCACTTACACCAAGCACGAACCCGTGGGGGTGGTCGGGCAGATTATTCCATGGAACTTCCCGCTACTGATGCAGGCATGGAAGCTGGGGCCGGCGCTGGCAACGGGTTGCACGGTGGTGATGAAGCCGGCGGAGCAGACGCCTTTGACAGCGCTGCGCGTGGGCGAATTGATGCTGGAGGCAGGCTTCCCGGAAGGCGTGGTGAACTTGCTGCCCGGATACGGGCCAACGGCAGGCGCGGCTATTGCGCGGCACATGGATGTGGACAAGGTGGCGTTCACGGGCTCGACGGAAGTGGGGCACTTGATCATGCGCGCGGCGGCGGATACCAACCTGAAGCGCGTGACGCTGGAACTCGGCGGGAAGAGCCCAAACATTGTTTTTGCCGATGCCGACATGGACGAGGCCATTGAAGGGGCGCACTTCGCGCTCTTCTTCAACCAGGGGCAGTGCTGCTGCGCGGGATCGCGTCTGTACGTCGAGGAAAAGTGCTACGACGAGTTCGTGGAGAAAAGCGTGGCGCGCGCGAAGAAGCGCACGGTGGGCAATCCGTTCGACAAGAACACCGAGCAGGGGCCGCAGGTGGACCAGGACCAGTTCAACAAAGTGATGAGCTACATTGACGCGGGGAAAAAGGAAAAGGCCAAGCTAATGGCGGGCGGAGGACGCGTAGGCGACAAGGGCTACTTCATCGAGCCGACCGTCTTCGCCGACGTGCAGGACAACATGAAGATCGCGCAGGAAGAGATCTTCGGGCCGGTCATGTCCATCTTGAAATTCAAGGACATGAACGAGGTGGTGGAACGCGCGAACAAGTCGCTGTACGGCTTGGCCGCTGCGGTGTGGACCAAGGACATCTCCAAGGCCCATGCCATCGCGGATAGCGTGCGCGCGGGCACGGTGTGGGTGAACTGCTACGACGTGTTCGACGCAGGCGCGCCGTTCGGAGGCTACAAGCAGTCCGGCATCGGGCGCGAGCTCGGCGAGTACGGCTTGGCGAATTACACGGAGGTAAAGACCGTCACCGTCAAGCTATGAGCGAGCGAGAAGGACGCGAAGCATCAATAGGGGCACGAAGTATCGTGCCCCTACGTTTTGCTGCAGCAGTTGCAATTTTGTTCGCGTCGTTCTCTTTTGCGGCGCAATTGAGCATGGCACAATCCCCTTCCGACTCCGGCACGGCGCAGCGGCGGACGGCACATCTGCGCCACGGAATCAACCTGAGCGAATGGTTTGCACAGGTTTACGACCAGAAGGGCTACACCAAAGAGCACTTTGAAACGTGGAACACGGCGCAGGACATCGCGCTGATCAAGGCGATGGGATTCGATCATGTGCGGCTGAGCGTGAACCCGCAGCCGATGTTCCGGCACAAGCAGGCCGATCGCATCCCGGCGGATTATCTAGGGTATCTCGATGCGGCCGTAAAGATGATTCTCGACCACGGCTTGGCGGTGATCATCGACATTCACCCCGATTCCGACTTTAAGGAGAAGCTCGCCGCGGACAATGATTTTGTCGAGCAGTTCGAGGACTACTGGCGGCAACTGGCACGGCACTACTCTTCCACGAATCCGGAACTTGTTTCGTTCGAGATTCTCAACGAGCCGGAATTTCGTGACCGCTACCGGTGGCAGGGCGTGCAGGCGAAGCTCGCGGCGGCGATTCGCGAGGGAGCGCCGCAGCACACCATCATTGTTGCGGGCGCGTACTGGTCTTCGGAGAGCGAACTGCTATTTTTCGATCCGCTGCACGATGCGAACATCATTTACAACTTTCACTTTTACGATCCGCATATTTTTACCCATCAGGGCGCGACCTGGAGCACGAACTACGTTCACTACCTGAAGGACCTGCCCTATCCATCAACTCCAGAGAATGTGCAGCAGGCCGCCGCGCTGATTCCCGACGCGGCAAATCGCTTGCAGGCGATTCATTACGGATTAGACCGGTGGAACGCGGCGCGGGTCGATGGCGAAATCGGGCAGGTGGCCGGGTGGGCAAAGGGGTGGAACGTGCCGGTGACCTGCAATGAATTTGGCGTTTATCGCGCAACCGCGAATCCGCAAGACCGCGCGGCATGGATCTCGGACGTTCGCACCACGCTCGAAAAATACGGAATCGGATGGACGATGTGGGATTACAGCGGCGGGTTCGGCGTCGTGACGAAAAAAGACGGCCGAACTAGTCCTGATGAAGTCACGCTGAAAGCGCTGGGACTAAAGATGCCTGCTGCGAGCCACTAGCAGCGCGCCGGCCGTTCTGTTCTACAATCCCGGCATGGCGCTCAGCCTACGCTCCTACGAGCCGCACGACTTTGCCGCGCTGTATAAGCTGGACCAGTCGTGCTTCCCGCCGGGAATTTCCTATTCCAAGACGACGCTGCGCTATTTCCTGACGATATCGTCGGCGGACTGCGTCGTGGCGGTGGAGGAAAATCACATCGCGGGGTTTATCCTGTCGGAAGAAAATCCGCCGCTGGCGCACATCATCACGCTGGACGTGGCGGAGAAAGGGAGACGGCACGGGGTGGGTACGGCGCTCTTGCAGAAATTGGAATCCAACCTTGCGGCGCGCGGGGTGCGTTCGATTTTACTGGAGACGGCAACCGACAATGAAGCCGCGGTTGCCTTCTGGCAGCGGCACGGCTATCGTAGCGAAGCGCTGTTGAAGCGCTACTATCTGGGCCGCATCGATGCTTACGAGATGCGCAAAATCCTGCCGGCGGCGCGCCAAGCCGGCAGGCATCCGGGAGAAAAGAATTGAACGATTACGTTTTGTCTGTGCTGCTGGGAATCGTCGAAGGTTTGACGGAATTCCTGCCGGTCAGCTCGACGGCGCACTTGAGAATTGCGGAGGCGCTGTTCCACGTGAGCCTCACCAGCGGCTATTGGAAGATGTATACGATCGTGATCCAATTGGGCGCCATTCTTTGCTTGCCAATTTATTTTCGCAAACGAATCGCGCAATTCCTTTCCACTTTCCCGCAAGGCAAACGGGGCGACCGTAATCCGTTGACGCATCCGCTGGGGCTGGTCATGGTCGCGTTTGTGGTCACCGCGATCCCCGCGTTCCTGATGACAAAACTGATCGGCAAACATCTGGAGAGCCTGTATATCATGGGCACTTCGCTGCTGATCGGCGGAATCGTGATGTGGATTGTGGACGAGCTGAATTCCACGTCGGAGACTGCGGGATTGGGCGCTACCGGAACGCGCATTCGCACCTGGCATATGGAGGACATGAGTCTGGGGCAAGCGATCTGGATCGGTGCGTGCCAGATTCTTTCGGCGGTATTTCCGGGAACGTCGCGCTCGATGTCCACCATCGCAGGAGGACAATTGGCGGGGATGTCCCGCGCAGCGGCGCTGGAGTTTTCATTTTTCCTTTCCATCCCGACGATGGTGGCGGCGACCGGCTACGATTTGCTGAGGTCGTTGATGGGAAAGGCGGCGAATCCCATCGGAGTTTCGCAAATTGATGCCCACGGATGGGTGGTGCTGGCCATCGGGTTCGTCGTGTCCTTCGTCGTGGCCTATGGATCGGTGGCATGGTTGATGAGTTGGGTGAGGCGTCGGGGGTTCGCGCCGTTTGCGGTGTACCGCATCGTCGTGGGAACCGTGGTTGTGTTTTGGGCGCTGAGGACGGGGGGTTAAGCAACCAGGATTCCCGCGTCGGTTTGTTTGCGTTGATTCCAAACACACAGTTTGAAATTATTTGTAGTCGCGGAACTTCCATTTGATATCATCGTTCCGTTCGGGAGTTCCTCCAAGCGGGATTGCGACAGCGCCAGCACCCGCCGCGACACTCAGCCTTCCCCAAAAGCTGAGGAGAGATTCGTGCGCTTACTGACTCCAACGGAGAACAAGCGGCTCAACGAGCTGGTTGGATTTTTGTGCATCATCGTGGCAGTTTTGCTGGCGGCCGCGCTTATCTCGTATTCTCCGCAAGATGCGGCATTCAACGTCAGCCGGCAGTCCTCGGATGGCGGCGCGGTGCGCAATTGGGTTGGCCCCGTTGGCGCGTACAGCGCGGACTTGCTGTTTCAGGTGTTCGGCTTTGGGGCGTTCTTGTTGCCGATGGCAATGCTGGTGGTAGGCTGGCGTTGGTTTCGCAGCCACGCGATCGATTCGCAGGTGGCCACAGTGGCCGGATATGGCCTCCTTCTTTTATCGCTTCCTTCCCTGCTGGCGCTTTGCCATTTTCCGGAGGTGCGCGGGGCGATTCCTCCCGGCGGGTTCGCGGGTTCGCTGATTTCGAGCAGCTTGCTGGCCGGCTTTAATTTCTGGGGGGCTCTGCTCGTTGCCGTGGCGCTTTTCTTCACGTCGCTCTTCATGACAACAAGTTTTTCGTTTGCCGGCACTCACGCCTGGGCGACAAGCCCCAAAGGCCCGCTTGGGGCCGTGGAACGGCTGGGCATCTTGCAGAAAGCGCAGGCGCGGTGGCATTCCTGGCGCGAAGAGCGCGAGCAGCGGCGCATGCGGCGCCGCGTGGAAGAGTCGCGGCTCTCCGGAAGGAAACCGGTGCCGCCGCAAACCATCGGCAGGGCGGAGCTGTTGAATGAATCTCAAAAGTCGATCCGCCTAGCTGATGAAAGCGACATTTTCAGGAACAGGACCGGAGTCGAGGAAGAGGACGAAAAGGAAGCGACGAACACCTCGCAAAGAGCGCCGATTTTTGTGTTCAACCGCGAAACGGAAAAAGCTCCGGCGAAAAAGACCGGCGAGCCGAAAATTGCAAAGGGCAGCCCGAATTACAAGCTGCCGTCCCCTTCCCTGCTTCGTGAGGGGGAGCGCAGCCACAAATTGGATGAGGTGGAATTGAAGGAACGTGCACGCGCGATTGAGGAGAAGTGCCTGGAGTTCGACATTCAAGGGCGCGTGACGCAGATCAATCCCGGGCCGGTGGTTACCACGTTCGAATTCAAGCCGGAAGCTGGAATCAAGTACACGCGCATCACCGGGCTGACCGAGGATTTGTGCCTAGCACTGCAGGCAGAATCGATCCTGATCGAGCGCATCCCGGGGAAATCGACCATCGGTATCGAGGTGCCGAACCTCAACCGGCAGACGATTGCCCTGCGGGAAATCCTGGAAGCGCCGGAATTCGTGAATTCGCCGAGCAAATTGACGCTGGCGATGGGGCGGGATTTGCATGGGCGCATTCGAATCACGGACCTTGCGGCCATGCCGCACTTGCTGATCGCGGGTTCGACGGGCACCGGCAAGAGCGTGTTCATCAACTCGTTGATGATGTCGATCCTGTACAAGGCGAGCCCCGATGAAGTGAAGATGGTGCTGGTGGACCCGAAGAGGCTGGAACTGAATCTTTACGAGAATATCCCGCACCTGATTGCGCCGGTTGTGACCGACCCGAAGATCGCTTCCAACGTGCTGCGCAACGCCACTCGCGAAATGGAAAATCGGCTGAAGCTGCTGGCGCAGCGCGGCGTTCGAAACATCGACCAGTACAATCGCACGTTCAAGAAAGATCATTCGCTTTCGCTGTTTGACAATCTCGAAGAGAGCGAGCACAAACCGCTGCCCTACCTGGTGATCGTTATCGACGAGCTGGCGGACCTGATGATGGTGGACACCAACAACGTGGAAGAATCCATTACGCGGCTAGCGCAGATGGCGCGCGCCGTGGGCATCCACTTGATTCTCGCGACCCAGCGGCCCTCGGTGGATGTCATCACCGGCTTAATCAAGGCGAACTTCCCTGCGCGCATCTCATTCCGCGTTGCCAGCAAAGTGGATTCGAGAACGATTCTCGATTCGAACGGTTCGGAATCGTTGCTGGGAAGGGGCGACATGCTGTATCTGCCTGCCGGCTCGGCGCGGCTCCATCGCATTCATGGGCCGCTGGTCACTGAGGATGAAATCACTTCGGTATGCGATTTCTGGCGTCAGCAGGCGCAGGCAAAATATCAGGAAGAATTGCTCGAAGCACCGAAGGATGAAAACGGCAAGGCCGAAGGCGCGGACGATGGCGATCCCGAGGGCGGCGAAGACGTGGACGACGCTCTCTACCAGGACGCCATCCGCGTGGTTTGCGACGCAGGCCGGGCTTCCACCTCCACGCTGCAGCGGCGGTTGCGCATCGGTTATGGGCGCGCCGCGCGGCTCATCGATTTGATGGAGAAAGACGGCATCGTCGGCCCGCCCGACGGCACCAAACCGCGCGAAGTCCTCAAGAACCGCAACTGGATGCGTGAATTTGACCAATCCGCGGAGTAAGTAGCGGGCCGCTTCCCTGTGCTAGAATCCGCCGCCAAGAGGCCACAGGGCTCTCATGCGCCGCGTTCACCTCATTGTTGGTCTGCTTGGCGTGGTGGCATTCTTGATTACCGGTCAACTCATGAAGCATCACAGCCCGCCGGTGCGAGTGCTCACGCCGGACGTGCACATGATGTACGTTTCCCACCACATCTACCTCTTGGGCGCGGCTCTTGTGAATCTGGTTCTCGGACTCTACCTCCGGGAGTATTCCCCCGGCTGGCGACGCATTCTGCAACGGATAGGTTCCGCCGTTATTTTTCTCTCAGTCCTCTCATTGCTGATAGCATTCACCTCGGAACCAGCGCTGAGTCTCACGGGGCGCAGTTGGCGAAGCTATTTCGGTTTGATTAGTTTATTTGCGGGCGTCATGACCCATCTCGTGGCAGCGGTCACGGGCGATCATTGATATTGATATTGGAGTTGGACTGCGCAGAGCGCCGAATTGACAGTACTCGCTATCGTCTCTAAAATTGAAAAGCTCGAATAATGCCGGGGTAGCTCATTGGTAGAGCGCCGCCCTGAAAAGGCGGGCGTAGCCAGTTCGATTCTGGCCCCCGGCACCATCTTCAGCCTGAGACGCAATCTCGTACGCGTCCACCCATCGTTCGATCTTGTTCAAGCTTGCTTGCGGTGGGACAGAGCGGAGACTGCATAAATGGCTGCCGCTCCGACGACGCCCGCAATCGCCATCAGCTTCCACGCCAGGTCATAACTGTGGCGCGCGTCAAATATTCTTCCTGCCATCCACGGAGCTCCCCATTGGCCAAGAGAGTAGCCCATGATGATGAGCGCCAAAAGCTTTCCAAGAGAAGCGGTGCCGAAGCACTCGGCAGTCACCAGAGGAATGAGCATGTAGTCGGCGCCCATGGAAAAACCAAAGACAATGGCGAAGGTCCAGAGCACCGCGGGCGAGTGCGGCCACGCGAGCAGGAATACGGAAGCTCCGATCAAAAGATAGAAAAGAGCCATGATGCTGGATTTCCGGAAGCGATCGGCCACATAGCCAACCAGCACTCGGCCGCCCAGACTTGACGTAAGCAGGATCGTAAAGAATCGAGAAGCTGCGGTTGGCGAGTAGCCGGCATCCTTGAGAAAAAGAATAAAGTGCTGAATCACTGCCCCGATGGCGCCGATGACGAGAGTGGATCCGGCGAGGATGAGCCAAAAACTGGCGGAGCGAACGGCCTGGGCGACAGTGGTGGCTGAGTCGTGCGCAGTTTGAGATTTCTCTTTTGCGAAGTCGGAATCGACAACGCCATCCGGATGAAGACCCAACTCTTCCGGGGCGGAGCGCGTCACCCAGATTCCGACGGGAAGAAGCACGACAGCGACAAGCGCGCCCACCAATTCAAGAGCATGGCGCCATCCAATGCTCCTTGTCAGAAAGTTGACCAGGAGCGGGGAAACAACTCCACCGAGCCCCAGCCCGAGGTAGGCATAGCCCATGGCCTGGCCGCGCCGTTCGCGAAACCAGCGGGCGACCAGAACTTGGTTGGCGATGGGGCCAGCCAGCACGTAACCCAATACTTCCATGATGCAGAGAAGCTCGTATTGCCAAAACTTCGTCATTGATCCCATGAGGAGCAGCGACGCCGCAACGAGGCCGACTCCGGAAAGAATCACGAATCGCGCACCGAGCCGATCAATGAGAGCGCCGGCTAGAAATCCAAGGGGCAGTCCGACGAGCAGAAAACCAAGAAAAAATCCCTGCGTGACCTCAGCGCGGGTGAAGCTGAGCGATTCCACGAACGACGGATAAAAAAGCGGAAAACCGTAAAAAATGATACCGACGACGAAAAAAAGATTCAGGAAGGCGGCGACGACGATCCACCAGCCATAAAAGATGCGTTTCGATGCATCGTCTGCCACGGAAATTGTCACCTCTCCTGAGAAACTGCAACTTGATTTCGTTAGCGAAACAGGATGCGAAGCTTACCCCGATTGGCAGGACAATTTCATCCGAATTCGGGACCAAGAATTGCGCAGAGGGTGTCCGGTTTTCCGGGATAGTCGTTGGGGCCGCGAACCATGCGAGTCAGCGTGCGCGCATAGCTAAAACCCGAGGTCCGCAAGAGTTCGAGGGCAACGGCATTCGATGTCAAGCAGTCCACGATGAGCGTTTCGCGTGAAGAGCGCGCAAGGAATCCATGAAGCAGCGGGCGCGCTGCGGCTGAATCCTCCGCCATCCAGGGACCGAGATGGTCGGCGAAAGAACCCTTGCGGGCAAACGCGTACCCTTGGAGTGTGCCACTGCTCCAAACGCACATTGTGTAGTGTGGCGTCTCTTCGTAGAGCGAGCGCAGCAAGGGGCTGCGATCCGCTCCGAACACTTCCCGATCCTTGCCAAGAATGGACCCTAACTGGGCCGGGGACAGTAGTACACGCTTCGAATCGACGATTTCCATATCTGCTTGGGGCGGCCTCTTGAGAACCCATCGTTCAATTCCGTATTCGCTTACGAATCCCAACTTTTCGTAGAGCGGTTTGCCTTGCGGGGTAGCGTCCAGCTTCATCGTGGACATTTTCTGGTCATCGAGGTACTCGATGGCTCTTTCGAGCAGCTTCGTGCCAATACCCCGACTCCGGTTTTCCGGGTCTACCAGGACCATACCGATCCATGCAAATTTGTTTTCGAATGAGATGGTCGTCGCCGTTCCGCGGACTTCTCTGTCCACTTCGGCGACGAAGCATCCCGCCGGACTGGCGTCGAGAAATCGATTCCAGTCCGCAGCCGTTTGATTCCATCCCGCGAGCTCTTTCAGACGGAGCCCTGCGGGAATGTCATGTTTGGTCATGGTGCGGAGGTGCATGCTTCGGAGGTCCCGGCGAATTGTAAACCGCGTGGGAGCATAGTGGGAGCATATCCGAAGCATTCGATCGGATGGAAGAGGGTTCCTGCACGAAAGGATAAGGCGCAGGATGCTCCGTCGGCGGTTCGGGTACAATCATGGGTCAGTTTTCGCACCGTTGCCGAGGGGCGCGAGAATATCGAGTGAAGATGCCAGGCGAGAAAACTTCTATCCAGGACGTGAACGAATTGGAGGAGCTGCTCAGCGAGCCAACCGATGGAACGATTTGCGCGCTCGCAGCTCTCGACGGAGATATTCTCGTCCTGGGCGTTGGCGGAAAAATGGGGCCGACGCTGGCGCGCATGGCAAAACGGGCGTCGGAGATGGCAGGAGTTAAACGACGCGTGATTGGCGTGTCTCGATTTTCCTCGGCGGTGCTGGAGAAGCAGTTGCACGCGTGGGGCGTGGAGACGGTGCGCTGCGACTTGCTGGACCGCAAGTCGCTTGCGGGGTTGCCAGATGCGGCCAACGTCGTTTATATGGCAGGCATGAAGTTCGGGTCTACAGGCCAGGAGCCGCTCACGTGGGCCATGAACAGTTTTCTTCCCGGAATGGTGAGCGAAAGATACCGCGACAGCCGAATCGCGGTGTTCTCGACGGGCAATGTCTACGGCCTTTCTCCGGTTTCGAAAGGTGGCTCGCGAGAAGAAGATGCGCTCAATCCCCTGGGTGAGTACGCGATGAGCTGCGTGGGCCGCGAGCGGATCTTTGAACACTTCAGCCGTTCGAATCATACAAAAATGTCGATCCTCCGGCTGAATTACGCCACGGAACTTCGTTATGGGGTGCTGCTGGACGTCGCGCTGCGCGTGAATGCAGAGCAAGCGGTCCCGCTCTCGATGGGCTACTTGAACGCCATCTGGCAGCGCGACGCTTCGGCCATGAGCCTGCAATCTCTTGCCGTCGCATCTATGCCGCCGAACACCATCAACATCGCCGGGCCGGAATTGCTCAGCGTCCGCCAGGTTGCACAGGACTTTGGCACGCGGCTGAAGAAACCCGTTCGCTTCGAGGGCGTGGAATCGGCTGACGCCCTGCTCAGCAACGCGGAGAAGTCCAATCAGCTTTTTGGACGTCCCAGCATTGGCGCAGATCAAGTGATCGCTTGGATCGCGGACTGGGTCCGCCGTGGCGGAACGACTTTGGCCAAGCCCACTCACTTCGAAGAGCGTGCGGGCCGCTTCTAAATCGGCGGGAGATTACAAATGCCACCAGAGGCAAAATGAGCGGAGAACTGGACGCAAGGGTTCGGCAGGTTCTGAATGCCGGGACAGTAATCCCTGCGCATCCGCTTGCACTGAATGCAGAACGGCGTTTGGATGAGCGCCGGCAAAGAGCCTTGACGCGCTATTACATCGCGGCTGGAGCCGAAGGCTTGGCCGTCGGCGTCCATACCACGCAGTTCGCGATTCGCGATCCGCGCATTGGGCTCTTCGAACCCGTTTTGAAATTGGCTGCCGAAGAGATGGACCGGGCCGACCGGACGCGTTCAGAGCCGTTGATTCGAATCGGCGGGATTTGCGGTGAGACATCGCAAGCGGTTCGAGAGGCGCGCCTCCTCAAAGATTTGCGCTACAGCGCCGGCCTCTTGAGTTTAGCGGCCGCAAAGAAACTTGATGACGCGGCGCTGATCGCTCACTGCCGGGAAGTTGCCGCCATTCTCCCGATCATTGGCTTCTACCTGCAGCCGGCTGTGGGCGGCCGCATGCTTTCCTACCGATTTTGGAGGGAGTTCGCCGAAATCGAGAACGTCGTTGCAATTAAGATTGCTCCGTTCAACCGCTACCAAACGCTGGATGTGGTCCGAGCCGTCGCGGAGTCCGGACGCGACATTGCGCTTTACACCGGCAATGACGACAACATCGTGGCCGATCTTGTCACACCCTACGCTTTCCAGATTGGCGGCCGATTAGAGGAGCGCCGCATCGTTGGAGGCCTGCTGGGCCACTGGGCCGTTTGGACGAAACGTGCCGTGGAGCTGTTGAACGAATGTCGCTCCGTAGCGCGCAACGGCGGGCCGGTTCCGCAGCGGCTCCTGCAAAGAAATGTGGAAGTGACCGATTGCAACGCGGCGTTCTTTGACGTGCCCAATCAATTCGCAGGCTGTATCGCAGGTTTGCATGAAGTTCTGCGAAGGCAGGGTTTGCTCGAAGGCATTTGGTGCTTGGATCCCAACGAAGCACTCAGCCCCGGCCAACGGGAAGAAATCGATAGGGTCTACCAGGCCTATCCGCATTTGAACGACGACGATTTTGTGAGAGAAGGACGGGACGCCTGGCTGCAGCCGTGACTGCGAATTAGCTGCAGACGCCCCCAGCTCCTGTTCTGGCTGTTGGGTCCATTGGATCCGTGGCAGACTCGCCGGTAATCAAGCGCGCGCCGCGGCTGAACGTGAGGTATTCGAATCCCCACTGAATGAAAACAATGACGCGGCTTTGAAATTCCACAATGTAAATCAAGTGGACAAAGAGCCAGATCAGCCACGCAGGCAGTCCCGAAACGTGAAAACCAAAAATGTTAGCGACGGCCGCGGCGCGGCCAATGACGGCCATATCGCCTTTATTGAAATAGTGAAACGCGGGCAGTTCCGTCTTGCCTTCCAAGCGCGACCGGATAGCCTTTGCCGCGTAGGTGCCACCCTGCATCGCTACCTGCGCGACGCCGGGCAACTGCTTCCCTTTTTCGTCCACGACGAGGGCGAGATCGCCAATGATGAAAATGTCCGGATAGGCCGGGATCGTGAGGTCGCGGTTGACCTTGATTCGGCCGCTGCGATCCGTTTCCGCCTCGGTGCGCTCCGCGAGTTTGCGCCCAAATGGTGTCGTCACAACACCGCCGGCCCAAAGCACGGTCCGCGCTGCCAGAGCCTCCACGGAATCTCCGCGCTTAAATTCGACACCTTCTTTATTAATCTTCGTCACCATAACGCCCTTGACAACTTCCACACAGAGTCGCGTCACCAGTTTTTCCGCCTTTGCGGACAAATCCTCGGGGAACGCCCCGAGCACGCGTGGCGCTCCTTCCATCAGAATGATTCGCGCTTCGGTCGGATTGATCTTGCGAAAGTCGTGCCGCAGTGTTTCTTGCGAAATTTCGGCGAGTGCACCGGCCAGCTCCATCCCCGTTGCTCCGGCACCGACGATCACGAAGGTCAGCCAGGCGCGCGCTTCTTCTTCCGTGGCGGAGCGCTCGGCGCGTTCGAACGCATAGAGAATCTTGTGACGAATGGCGGTGGCCTCTTCGACCGATTTCAAGCTGGGTGCCCACTCCCTCCAGGAATCATTGCCGTAGTAAGAAGTCTGCGAACCCGTCGCGACAATTAGTGAATCGTATTCGAACGTCGCTCCGTCACAGAGAGTCACCCTTTTGGCAACCGGGTCCACGTCCGCTGCCTCACCCAGCAGAACCTGCGTGTTCTGCTGACGGCTCAGGACACCGCGAAGGGGCGCGGCAATTTCTCCCGGCGAAAGCGAACCGGTCGCCACCTGATACATGAGCGGTTGGAAAAGATGAAAATTTCGCTTGTCAATTAATGTGACTTCGACCGGAGTGCGTTTTAGCTTTTTCGCGGCGGCCAACCCGCCGAATCCCCCGCCCAGAATAATGACCCGGTGCTTTTGTTCCATGCAATTTCGCTCCCTCGAACGCAACCTCGCTCCAACAAATATCATCTCATCTTCTGAGAACAAAATAATGAACCTCCGCGCGTACAGCCAGGATTCAACCGGCAGACTGCAACTGGAGCGGAACACGCTGCGGCTCCTCTGCTCGGTGTTGCTCAAGCCCGGCACACGACTGGAAATTTGCAAGCTCCTCGATCCCGATGTTTTTCACGATCCACTGCAGCGCGTCATCTTCGAAGAAGTTCGTGCGCTCGGCGCCGTCGAATCGCGCCGCTTGCGGGAGCTACTTCCCGCGCGGATAACCAATCGCGGCTTTCCGGAGTTTGACCTGCACGAGTTCCTCGCCCCACATGAGGTGAGTGAAGCCGAGATCGACAAGCTATTTGAAGGCGCGCTGCATCTTCTCGATCAGAGCCATCCTGACGAAGAACAACTCGCGAACTAACAGAATGAGGGTCAACGCAAACTCTCCTCTGTTCAACCTGGCCGAAGCTCTCGCCTTCAGCGCTCTTGTCGCCCTGTACATCTGGCGGCTCCAGGCTCCCTACAAGTATTCCTGGCTTGTTTTCCCGGTTTGGCTGGTCGCCGGTTTTCTTCTCCACCGGGACACGCCAAAGACGGTCGGATGCCGCACAGACAACCTATGGGCTGCGACGAAACAGGCGGCCTGGTTCTTCGTGCCATGCATTCTAGTAGTTTGTGCCGTCGGAATCCTGCTCGGCGGATTGCATCGCTGGGCCGAGCATCTCCTGGTTCCCAAACGTTTCTTCGGGTACATGTCCTTCTGCTTGCTGCAACAAGTGGCGCTGAACTCCTACTCAACAAACCGGCTTCTCGCCGCAACGAAGAGTCCTGCCCGCGCCTCTCTCATCTCCGGCACCATCTTCGGGGCGCTTCATTGGCCTAATCCTGTGCTGGTTCCGATTACTTGGATTGGCGGGACCGTGATGTCCTGGCTCTTCGCCCGCGAACGCAACATTCTCCCGCTAACAGTCTTTCAAGCTATTCTTGGTGCCCTGGTGTCGTGGGCCTTCCCGGTCGCGTGGCATCATGGCATGCGCGTCGGACCGGGCTTTTATTCTTTCTACCGGTGATGTTAGGAGGAATTTACAAATGCAAGTGGCCGTAGTTCCGCATGGCTGTGGAGGCGCCGCGCGTGAGTCCGCGCTTCTTCCTATCATCATTGGCCCAGACACCGGCGATCGCGAAACCACAGTTTCCGCAGGATCCCTTTTTGATGCGGTTCTCCAGAACGTCATGCCAGGACCGGTGCACCAGCAGTTCCCCGCATTGCGGGCAGAACGTGTTCGCTCCATCGCTGTAAATGTTGCCCTCATAGACGTAGTGCAGGCCGGCATCGAGCGCGATCTGCCGCGCGCGATCGAGAGTAGCGGCCGGAGTCCGCGGTTTGTCCTGTAGCTTGAAGTCCGGATGAAACGCCGTGAAGTGCAGGGGCACGTCCGGCCCTAAATGCATCAAGATCCATTCCGCGAGTTTGCGCGTCTCCGCGGGATCGTCATTCAACGTCGGAATCATCAGGTTCGTAATCTCGAACCAAACGTTTGTTTCCTTCTTCAGCCACTCCAGCGTTTCCAGCACGGGCTGGAGATGCGTCAGCGTGATCTTTCCGTAGAAGCTTTCCGTGAACGCTTTTAGATCGACGTTTGCCGCATCAACGTGATCGTAAATGTCGTGGAAGGCGTCATACGTGATGTATCCGTTCGTGACCATCACGGTCTTCAATCCATATTTCTTCGCTTCCTTGCAAATGTCGATGACGTACTCGCCCCAGATCGTCGGCTCGTTGTACGTGAACGCAATCGATTCACAGCCGTACTTCAATGCCAGCAGCGGCACATCTTCCGGCGGAACGTGCTGCGAACGAACCTGATCGGACCTCGATTTCGAAATGTCCCAGTTCTGGCAGAAAAAGCAGCCCATGTTGCAGCCCGCCGTGCCCATGCTGAAGACGCGCGTGCCCGGCAAAAAATGGCTCAGCGGTTTTTTCTCGATGGGATCAATTTGCAATGCGGCCGGAGAGCCATATCCAAGGCTGTACAACTTTCCGCCTTGATTGGTTCGAATGAAGCAGAATCCCGCCTGGCCGGGATGAATATGGCAGTGGCGCGGACAAAGGTAGCAGTGAACTCGCCCGCCAGGCTCCGCTTCCCACCAGCGTGCCTCGTACAGCGCATCGGTCTTCTGGAGGATCTTCAACTCTTCCACGGATCCCCCTCTCAGACACCATTATACGCCCGATGGGCAGACGGCATGAGCCATCCTTGTTGGCGAATGCTATGCGAGTGGGACTTCAGGCATGGCGTCGGTGTTGGTAGCGGCGCCGCTCCGCGGCCCAATCCACGAAGCGTTCCATATTGTCGCGGTACTTCCAGGCAAGGTGGAAAAACTTGCCGGCCGTCAGGTTGGCGGCTTCTTTTCCCAGGAAAGTCTCAAAGCGCCAACGGATGTAAGGACTCCGCCAAGGGTTGAACCGATAGCCCCGCGCCGCGTTCCAATAATAATGAAGTGTCTTGAACATCTCTTGCGCAATGGGCGGAATTCGCCCAGCCCTCTTCGTCAAGACCCTAGCTGCCCGCCATCGGCGTGGAAAGGTGCTCGTGAACAAGCACCCAGTTTGCGCCGCGCTTTTCCCAGATCCCCGTGTACCGGAGATCTATTTCAGCTGTCTTACCGTCCTTTGATTTTTCTGTCAAATGCATTGGCACGGTCGTCCACGCGATCATTCCGCGCCGCGTCACCTTCAGGTCTTTGCCGGCTGTCAGCTTGATACTCTCGGCGGTGTCCAGAAATTCTTTTTGGACGCCGTCATGATATTCCTTCCAGCTATGGTAGGCGAACGGGGCGACATCGTAGAAAACGAGGCCGTTCTCCTTCGCGTAAAACTTCGCCGGCGCTTCCGCGTTTCCTGTGCTCCACGCGGCGCAATAGCTTTCGATGAGCCCACGAAACGTGGCGTCATCGCTGGCCTTTTGCTGCGCGCGGGCACCAACGAACGTCAGCATCGCGCCCGCCAGCGCCGCGGCTACGTACAGTAACCAGCGCCAACGCTCGCTACGATTGCGGACAGCATTGCCCGCCGATGCAGTCATCCTGGAGCTCCTAGCAACCCGGGACAAGAGTTTGCAGGGGATGTCCCAACGCGTGCCGCATACCCTATTCCTATC
>Ga0137403_10004006_pt1 | contig 17463 bp, 11 predicted proteins | sample CZOMad2_1_16fung_FD_122057 | JGI IMG/M metagenome (GOLD analysis project Ga0137403, IMG submission 122057) | Vadose zone soil fungal communities from Angelo Coast Range Reserve, California, USA - CZOMad2_1_16fungal (Hybrid Assembly) | ecosystem: Environmental > Terrestrial > Soil > Vadose zone...
CCGTCGATGGTCACCACGCCCTCAAACTCCGTCGGGCCGCCCCCGCCGCCGTCGAGCACCGCACTGCCATCGCCGTCGAGGGTCAGTCGATCTGTAGTGATAATCACTCGCTCCTGACAGGTGCCCGTGACCTGCAGCGTGTCGCCGGGCTTGGCCTTCTGCAGCGCATCTGTGAGCGTCTGTCCGTTGTCGCACTCGACCTTCTTGACCGCCGAATCAGCGCCCGCCACGCCTACGCTCTGTTCCTGAGGACCCAGCAGAACCAGTGCAATAAGTAATCCGAACACCACAGCCCCTGCCCATACACGTGCGTGTGTCATGACAACTCCTCCTCGTTCAGACCCTTCGCCTTTGGTTCCTCTCCCGCAGCGATTTCAACATTCCCCTGCGGCAACATATACTCCTGCGAGTTCTCAGCTCTCCGGTTTGCAAGAAAGCGCCCCTTGGTTAGGCTGGCGCGCGGGTGGCGGTATGAGGTCGCCAAGGAAGACGATGTCACCCTGGTTATTCATCACTGGGCTGATAGCCTAGTGGTACACGCCCCCGCCGGCCGCGAGGTGCCGTGCGTTCGCCGCTGGCCGGTGCAAGAACGCGCGCTCCAGGGCGCCCCCCGTTGCGCGACCGGGAGATGGCCGCTGCCCTGGAACGGCTTCGTCCTGTACTACTGGTCGATCGTGATACGCGTGAGGGCGACCGTGCCGGTGACGGTCGCCTGTAGGGTGGTCGTGTCGAAGACGGTCGTGAACGGCCCCGTCGCGGTGTCGCCGTCCTTGTCAACCGTCACGGTGGAGGTCACGGTGACCGTCCCCGCCCCAAATTGACTACCAACCGGGACGAGGTGCATGAACTTGACTGCGAACTCACGTGGGCCGGTCTTGGTCCAGATCCCGTTACCACTCCCGAACTCGGGGTCCGTGTTCAGCACAAGGCCATCCGAGGTGTTCGTCGCGAGATCCCTGACCGGCGGGGGCCCCGGTTGATCGAACGTCACGTCGACGATCCAGGACCCGACGAGGCTCTCTTGACCCGCGGTCGCGCCCACCGGCGTTAAAGCGCTGAGGAGAAGGGTCGATGCCAGCACGATGATCGCCACTGTAGGCCTGATTCTGATTTTCATGATAGGCTCCTCATGAGGTTAGGGCTTATGCATCATTCACAGCGACGAGGTGGTTAGGTGCAGGCGACGGGATAGGAACTCCTGCTCCAATGCCAATATGTAGGACTGATCCCATTTTGAGTACACCGCGGCGGGACTGGTTTTGCAGCCAGTCCCGCCGCCTTGAGGTCAGCGGAAGTCGATCCTGACGTGGGGGAAGAGATGTTCTCCCTCCCGAAATTTTTCGGCGATCTCCACTTGGAACGAGCGGCCATCCGTGAGAGTGCCGGCGGCAACCACGGCTTCATTGCCGCCACGCTGCCCCCGGATATCGTTGCGGATTGATTCGTGATAGAACGACGCAGAACCGATCAGCAGTGACGGCAACGCGGCTAGTTCTATGACCGTCAACTCGTCGTCCGCCACGGCCGTTTGTAGCTCGGGCCAGCGCACAAACCATAGGGGAACAGCCCCCGTCCCCTGCAAATGGCTGTCGGCCGGAGCAGGGTCGTCAAGGCTGCGCCAGTTCGAGTGGCCTTCGATCTGCAAGTCGCAGAGGAACGGGCGGGGTGGGGTGTCGAAGAAGTCTAGCAGATTAAAGTCGGCCGGGACGCAGTCTGGAGTGCGATAGAAGAGCACGACCGCCCACTCATCCGTGTGGGGCATGAATCCTCGATCGAAGTTGGCGTAGAAGGGAGGCTGGCGGTCCTCCGGAATTTGCAGATGAATTTGCGCCTGGGCCACTGTGCTCAGCGTGAGCGCGACCAGAGTGGCAACGAGGCATGTGAAACGTTGTCGTGCTTGCATGACTTTCTCCTTATACAGTTGCGTAGAAGGGTGTTTCTGGGCCGGAGGGTTGAGAAAAGCATCCCATGGGCCAACGCGTAATTGGGGGGCAGGTCACTTGTGTTGTTCTCTCCTTTGCTCCTGAGGCTGCTCCTTGCGCGCTGCCTATTGTTGGGCAGCACCTAACGGCCGAGGTCAGCGGAGGCGCGGCTTTTCGCGCCGTCCGCTGCCCCAAAAAGTTAGGCAATTGTGTTCACGCAAGACCTGCCCCCTACATATTTGACCCCCTAACTTTTTCCGTGCGCGGCATCCCACTCGGAGGCACGTTAGGCAAGGCTATCTCCAAAACGAATTGATCTGTTGGGCTTCACTTCGCTCAGCCCAACCTACCTTGCTTCCCACGTCACCCTTAGGGGTTACCGACGGTAAACTGCACCCAATATTTGCCTCCGTCACCGGTGAAATTGAGCCACCTTGACGAGCCGAGCCCACCAAGCTCAAGCAAGTGGGTTGACATCCGGTCATCATTAACGCTATGCGCTTTGAGGGCGTCATTCATCACTGGCGTTAGGATATTGGCAAAATCCTGGCTACTTGCGCCGCCCACATTCGTTTGGAGCTTCTTGTATTGGCCGCCGACCCACTTTTCCACCTCCTTACGAGCAGCTCCTTCTATGTCCTTACCCCAATTCTTTTCCATCATTGTCACCAAGTGAAGGTTGGACGGGCTATAGTTTTCGTAGAGCTTAATCCACCAGTTCCTCTTATCCCCTTCTTCCATCGAGTTCCAATAGTTGCCGGGCCCGACACTAATCAGAAAGGGTTGCGGCGGATTTGGACGACCGACAAAACATACAAGGTAGATATCATCCAGGCCTACCTCATTAGTTTCATCGCTGCACCAGAGCTTGTTCGCGTACAGGGTTGGCATGTCTCGCCTCCATTTCCCATAGTTTGGGTTTGTTTCGCTCTATTGCTGCAACCCGAATAAGCAGCAGAGCCTAAGCAGGGCAAGAAGCATACCGCCGCTGCCTCATTAGCTGGACGCCGCGTGCTGGTGCGGCATCGCGCTTGTGACCGGGACGGGAATGCGCTATGATGCGGCCGCTTGTTCAGCCATTTTCAGCCGTTTTTCAGCCGATTTCGGCCGATTTCAGCCGCGTCGGCCACTCACGATCCCCCAGCCAGGCCTCACCCCGGAGGTGCTCATGGCTCGTGCGCGCCCGTCGTCCCCGCCCGATCCCCTCGACCGTCTCATGGGCGAGGCCCCAGCGCTCCAGACCCTGCGCACCCAGATCCGGCACTTGGCCCGCTTCGACGCCGTGGGGCATGCCGCGGTCCCCACCGTGGTACTGCAGGGCGAGACCGGCACCGGTAAAGGACTGGTGGCGCGCGTCATCCACGACAGCGGCCCGCGTGCCCCAGGCCCCTTCATCGAGGTCAACTGCGCAGCCATTCCCGACACGTTGTTGGAGGCCGAGCTGTTCGGTGTCGAGGCCGGAGCCTTCACCGATGCCAAACGCGCCAAGCCCGGCCTGTTTGAGGCGGCGTCGGGGGGGACCCTGTTCCTGGATGAGATCGCCGCCCTGCCCTTGGCGCTCCAGGGCAAGCTCCTGACGGCGATCGAGGCCAAACGCGTGCGGCGGCTGGGGGCGGTGGTCGAGCACGCCGTCGATGTCAAGCTGATCGCCGCCACCCAAGTGGGGATCAGTGAGCAGGTCGAGGCCGGGCACTTTCGTGCCGACCTGTACCACCGCCTGGCCGTCGTCGTGCTGGAGCTGCCACCCCTGCGCACGCGGGGAGACGATATCCTGCTCCTCGCACATGCCTTCTTGCAGCAATACGCAGCCGCCTATGGGGTCAGCCCCCAACGGTTGAGCCAAGCCGCCGAGACCTGGCTGCTCGAGTATCACTGGCCGGGCAATGTGCGGGAGTTGAGCCATCTGCTGGAGCGGATCGTCCTGCTCGAGCCGGCCATGGTGATCGATCCCGAGAGCCTAGCGCGGCGGTGTCTGTCCCGGTCAGGATCGGCGGTTCCTGTCGACTCGAGGCGCACGCCGAGACCCGACATGCCCCGAAACGAGCCCGAGCGCCTCACCGACGCCTTGCGTCAGAGCGGGGGCAATCTCGCCCGGGCGGCGCGCCTATTGAGGATGAGCCGCGGCGGTTTGCGGTACCGCCTGCACAAGTATGGCCTTGATCGACCACCTCAGCATGATTCCTCCGCCGTGGCGAAGGAAGATGCGAACATCCCCACCCTGCCACGCCCCCGTCCAGGGGGAGGGGAGACACCTGCGCAGCTCATCCCCCCGCACGACGCCTCCACGGAGACTGTGGGGCTGTCGGCGGGCTGGGAGCCCAAACCGGTGGCGATGCTGGTGATTGAAGCGACCTGGCCGGACCTGTCGGCGTTCGAGGCAAGACACTACGAGCCTTGGACCCTCGCCAGCCGCTGGGAGCAACGCCTGGCCGAGAAGGTGGCGGGGTTCGGGGGCGTGCTGCTCCAGGGGGCCCCGTCGTTGTGCCTTGTGGCCTTTGGCCTGCCTCACACCCTGGAGCAACTGCCGCAGCGCGCCGTGCAGGCGGCGCTGGCCATCCGGCAGTTGGCCGGCGAGGTAGCGGCTGTCGCTGGACACATGGCGAGCCTGGTGGTGCGGCTGGCCGGGCATGTGGGCACCTTGCTGGTCGCGGACGGGATCAGTGCGTCGCCAAGGCGCTGGCTTGCGGTGGGGGACACGGTGGCGCTGCCCGTGCGGCTGCTTGGGCATGCGGCACCGGGGGAGGTGCTGGTGTCGGCGCCGATGGCGCGGCTGACCGACAGGTGGGTGGACATGCAGGCACGGGCGCTGTCCGCCGGAGCGGAGCCGTCCGATGCGTTCCTCGCGCACAGTGTGGTGGGGATACGACCACGCCAGGCCGTGCCCGCGGGAAGCGGGCGGTGGAGCCGCACGCCGTTCCTCGGCCGCGCACGTGAGCTGGCGACCCTGCAGGCCGCGCTGGCGCAGATGGAAGGGGGCCGGGGCCAGGTGGTGGGGATGGTGGGCGAACCCGGGATCGGCAAGTCGCGGCTTGTGGCGGAGTGGCGCCACTCCCTGGTGGCACACGAGGTAACCTATCTGGAAGGGCACTGTTGGTCATATGGCCATGCGACCCCCTACCTGCCCGTGCTCGACCTGCTGCGCGCGTACTTTGGCCTGACGTCTGATGACAGCGCCGGGAGCATCACCGCGAAAGTCCGAGCGGAGCTGCAGAGGACAGGGATGACGCCCGACGAGTGGGTGCCGTATCTCCTGTACCTGCTGGAGAACCAGGCTGGGACGGAGGCGTTGGTGGGCGCCAGCCCGGAGATACTGAAGGCGAAGACCTTCGAGGCGTTGCGGCAGCTCTGCCTGAACTGGAGCCAGCAGCACCCCCTCATCCTCACCGTGGAGGATCTGCATTGGATCGATCCCACCTCGGAAGCATTCTTGGCGCGACTGGTTGACAGTATCGCCGGAGCTCCGATCCTCGTGCTCGCCACCTACCGGCCGGGCTATCAGCCGCCGTGGCTCGATAAGTCGTATGCGACCCAGCTCACCTTGGCACCGCTCTCGCCCCAGGACAGTATCCAGGTGGTGTGGGCGGTCCTCCCAACGCAAACCGTCTCGGAAGCCCTGACTCAGGACATCCTAGCCAAGGCGCAAGGCAATCCCTTCTTCCTGGAGGAGATCGCCCAGACGGTGGTCGAGCGGGGCGGGAGGAGACCCGATGGTGGGACAGCCCTGCCCCCCACCCTGCAGCTCCCGGCGACCGTGCAGGGGGTCTTGGCGGCCCGCCTCGACCGCCTGCCGGCGGACGAGAAGGTGCTGCTACAGACGCTGGCGGTGATCGGTCACCGCTGTACACGGCGGCTGCTCCTGCAGGTCATGGCCGAGCCCGAGGAGGAGGTATCGGCGCGCGTGGACGCCCTCCAGGCGGCCGAGTTGGTCTACGAGTCGCCCGCCGCGGCAGAGCCGACGGTGATCTTCAAACATGTGCTCACGCAAGACGTGGCCTACCACTCCCTGTCGCCGGCACGGCAACACGTGCTCCATGAACGGACCGCCCAGGCCATCGAGGCTCTTGTGGGCGAGCGGCTGGCGGAGCACTACGGTGAGCTAGCCCATCACTATAGCCGCAGTGGCAATCCCGAGAAGGCGGTGACGTACCTCCAGGGGGCGGGACAGCAAGCGGCGGATCAGTCGGCCTATCGGGAAGCGATCACGCATCTCACCCAAGGCTTGGAATTGCTGACGAGCCTCCGCGAGTCCCCAGCTCGTACTCGGCAGGAACTGGATCTGCAGATTACCCTCGGCCATGCGCTGATCGCCACGAAGGGGCAGGCAGCCCCGGACGTGGAGCAGACTTTCACACGGGCACGAGTGCTGTGCGAGCAGCTGGGGGAGACGCCACAGCTGGCTGCAGTGTTGGGAGGGCTACGAGCGGTCTATGAAGTCCGGGGGGAGTTGCCGCAGGCCCGGGAGCTGGCAGAGCAGATGCTCAGTCTGGCCCAACGCGAGCCAGATCCCGCCCGCCTGATGCAGGCCTACATTGCGCTGGGGCAGACCCTGTTCTTCCTCGGAGAGTTCGCCCTGGCGCAAGCGTACCTCGACCAGGGGATGGCTCTGGATGATCCCACGCGGGACCGATTAGCGGCCGTCCGCTTCTCGAGCCAAATGCAAGGGGTCAACTGTCGGCGCTATGTCACCTGGACCCTGTGGTATCGGGGCTATCCAGAGCAAGCACGGCAGCGGAGCGATGAGGCCATCGCGCTGGCCCGGGAGCGGGCACATCCTTACAGCCTGGCCTATGCCCTGTATCATGCGGCAGTGCTGCATGGCCTCCGCCGCGAAGCCCAGGCCGCTCAAGCGCGCGCAGAGGCGGTGATCGCACTGGCGCGGCAGCAAGAGTTTCCGGGCATGGTGGCGCGGGGAACCGTGCTGCGGGGCTGGGCACTGACTGCCAAGGGGCAGGAAACAGAGGGGATCGCCCACATGCACCAGGGGATGGACGCCCTGGGCGAAGTGCAGCGCCCGTATCGTCTGGCCATACTGGCTGAGGCTTATGGGTGGATAGGACAGACTGCTGAGGCGCGGCGTCTCCTGACTGAGGCGCTGGCGTTAACCCACCGATTGGGGGGGCATTTCTTCGAGGCCGAGGTGCATCGGCTCACCGGCGAGGTGCTGCTGATGCCGGATGCGGGCGGGGGTATGCCGGGGAGCCCAGCTCCCGAATTGTCGATGAGAGATGAACATCCGGGCGAGGCGACCGACCCATCGCTCCGACAAACTGATCCAGAAACCTGGTTTCGCCAGTCGTTCGCCATTGCTCGCCGGCAACAGGCCAAATCGCTCGAGCTGCGGGCGGCGATGAGCCTCAGCCGACTGTGGCAGCAGCAGGGTCGACGTCCCGAGGCGTACCAGTTGCTGGCCCCGATCTACGGCTGGTTCACCGAGGGCTTCGACACCGCTGACCTGCAAGACGCCAAGGCGTTGCTCGATGTGTTGGCGTGCCATGAGTAAAGGGGGGAGGACAGGGGCATTCAGTGTCCGCTTTTTCTCTCTCTCCCTTGTGGGGAAAGTGCGCCGTGTGCGGTGCCTACGGGAAAAAGCCAAGGCGCATCCATTGTAGCCGTGCCGTGACCTGTGCCATGCTGTTCATCTCCAAACGTGCCACCGTTGCCCTGCCGATCGGGGTACAGCCCACAATCTCTCCACGCAAGGTTGCAACTTGGAAGTGACCCTCCCACCGGTCTTCCCGTGGGTGGAACAGGCGGACCACCCTCTGGCTCTCAGGATCACTGCCGCTCAGGTGCGTAGCCTTATAGAGATTGCAAGCGCGGCATGCCAGTGCCCAATTCGCTGCGATATCGTCGCCGCCACGGGAGAGAGGCACGATGTGTTCGACCTCGAGCGGGAAGTTGAACACGGCTTCCGGAGCATGACAATATTCACAGCGATGGCCTGCCTGGAGTGCCACTTGGGCATAGTGTGGGTTCATCGCCCCAAGGTATTGGCCAGTGCAGCAGCCCGCGCCGCCGACGCACGCAACTCCGCGTCAATGAGCGTGTCCAGTTCGGCCTGCTCGGCTACAGGTAAAGTATTCCCCTGGTCTCGCGCCGTCCGCCAGCGTGCCATCAACGCGGCCAGTCGCTCCTGCTGGGCCGCTGTGAAGAAGCGGTCTGGGTGCAGACTTTGCACAATGACTAGAGTACTTGCCTCGTCCGCAGATAATTGTGCCGTGAGGGCGTCTAATGCCTCTCCAGCCGTTTTGCCCTCTGCGTGCTTCGCACCAGCGATGGCATGGTAGGAGAGGTTGCCCTGCTCGGTTGGTATGGGCAAGATAGCTACCTTTGTCATGGTAATAACCTCCTACTGGCAATTGTAACACGTTTGAGCAATACGTTCTCTTGTCCGTGGCCTACCAAGGGCGTGAGCTGACGTCCTACAGCTGACGTTCCGCTGCAGTTGCCAGGTATGGCTCATACCTCGCGAAAGGGCACAGGCGGTTGTTCTTTTGGGCACGTCCCTGTGTGCTCCGCCACTTGCAGTAAATAGACACTGGGCCAATGAGATGGCTCGTCGAGATGTGGGTCCATACCAGGAAACAAACTGGGCATGCCCCTGCCCTCCTTCCCACTGGTGATCGCCATACCGATGATCTGCATCCCTAAAAACGGGGCAAGGCCAGTGACTGTATTGATCCCACACATTGAGGGCTGGCGGCGATGCCCCGGCCCCACCGCCAGCCCTGTCCCAGCCGGGATGCGGTGCAAATAGGATGGCACTAAACCTCCTACCTCACGGACACACCGTGGTGCCCCGGCTCAGGACCGTCGCATCGCAAGTGATACTGCCGATGCTGACTCCGCCGAAGGTTACCCGAGTGCCGAAGCGGAGGTCGACGTCCGTGCCAGTATTATTTTCGATGCTCGACGGATTCGACGAGACCGAGACGAGGGTCAGGGTCCCGGCACCATCTGCGAGCAGGCCGGTCTGATTGTTCTGCACTGTTAATCCCCCGATGATCAGGGCACTGCCCCCTTCGTCAACATTTAACCCGCGCTGCTGGTTGTTCTCGATCATGAACTTCGCGGCTCCAAACGGACTTACGACCGCGCCATCTAATCCGATCGCGATCCCGTTGCCGCCATTGTTCGACGCGCTGATCGTGGCTAAGCTACCGGTGCCAGCGAAGGCCCCCCCAAAAAAGCTCAGGCTACCGGTCGCCACAAAAATGCCATCCCCACCGTTATTGTGGGCGGTCAGTATGCTGCCCTGCGATTCCGGATACCCGAAGATGATGGCCTGGGAGTCGACGATGTCGACACCGTTCCCTCCGTTGCTGCTCGCTTGAACCGACGCACCCCGGATTTCCAACGTCGACCCGCTTTGGACGGCGATGCCGTTTGAACCACTGCCAGTGCTGCTGATGTGGCCTTTAAACACGGCCGTCGAATTGTTTTGCACGGGGATGCCTATGCCCCCGCTGTCCTTGACCTCGACATCGATCAATTCGGCCGAAGAATTGTTATTCAGAAAGATACCAGCGCGACCATTATTCTGCACGGTGGTGTCCTTGACCACGAACGCCGCTCCACCCACGCCGAGAATCCCCAGGCTGGGCCCGTTCTGGATCGTGAATCCCATAAGGGTCACCCCCTGCACCCCGTCTATGATCACCACCGCCTCAAAAAGCTCCGTCGGGCCGCCCCCACCCCCGTCGAGCACCGCACTGCCACCGCCGTCAAGTGTCAGCCGATCGGTGGTGATGGTCACTCGTTCATGACAGGTGCACGTGACCTGCAGCGTGTCGCCGGGCTTGGCCTTCTTCAGGGCATCCGTGAGCGTCTGTCCTGTGTCGCACTTGATCTTCTTGACCGCGGAATCGTCCCCCGCAATGCCTACCCCCCGTTTCAAGCTCCCAGACAGTCCCAGTACGCCTAGCAACCCAATCACCACTACCGCCCCTACCCACATGCGTGCGTGTGTCATGATGTTTCCCTCTCTCAGCGTTCGAATGGCATCTTCCCCCAGTGGGGAGATGACCTACGGTGTGCGTGCAGCGCGCTGCTGCGACGTCAGCCCCCTCATGGGCAAACCGCATGCCACAGCGACCCCGTTGGCCGGGCGCGGCGTGCGGGCGCAGGATGGCGCTTGTGAGCGGGAGGGGAATGCGCTATGATGCGGCCGTGTGTTCAGCCATTTTCAGCCGTTTTTCAGCCACTTTTCAGCCGATTTCAGCCGTTTTCAGCCGCTGTCGGCCACCGGTCTCAGCCACTCACGATCGCCTCGCCAGGCCTCGCCCCGGAGATGCCCATGGCTCGTGCTCGCCCGTCGTCCCCGCCCGACGCCCTGGACCGTCTGGTCGGCGAGGCGCCCGCGCTCCAGACCTTGCGGGCGCAGATCCGTCACTTGGCCCGCTTCGACGCCGTCGGACATGCCGCGGTGCCGACCGTCTTGCTCCAGGGCGAGACCGGCACCGGCAAGGGGCTGGTGGCGCGCCTCATCCACGACAGCGGCCCGCGCGCCCAGGGTCCGTTCATTGAGGTCAACAGCGCCGCGATTCCCGACCCGTTGTTAGAAGCCGAGCTGTTTGGCGTCGAGGCTGGCGCCTTCACCGATGCCAAACGCACCAAGCTCGGCCTGTTTGAAGCGGCGTCAGGAGGGACGCTGTTCTTGGATGAGCTCGCCGCCCTGCCCTTGGCGCTCCAGGGTAAGTGCCTGACGGCGATCGAGACCAAACGCGTGCGGCGGGTGGGGGCAGTGGTCGAACACGCGCTGGATGTGAAACTGATCGCGGCGACCCAGGTGGCGCTCAGCGAACTGGTTCAGGCGGGGCACCTTCGCGCTGACCTGTATCACCGCCTGGCCGTGGTGGTGCTGGAGCTGCCGCCCCTGCGCGCGCGGGGAGACGATATCCTGGTCCTAGCCCGCACCTTCCTGCAGCAGTACAGCACCGCCTATGGGGTCAGCCTACAACGGTTGAGTAAGGCCGCCGAGACGTGGCTGCTCGCCTATCACTGGCCGGGCAATGTGCGGGAGTTGAGCCATCTGCTGGAGCGGGTGGTCCTCCTTGAGTCGGCGACGGTGATCGATCCCGAGAGCCTGGCGCGGCGCTGTCTGCCGCCGATGGGGCCGGCCGTCCCTTTCGACTCGGCGCTCCCCCCGAGACCGCACGTGCCCCAAAACGAGCCCGAGCGCCTCACCGACGCCTTGCGTCAGAGCGGGGGCAATCTCGCCCAGACGGCGCGCCTGTTGGGGATGAGTCGTGGCGGCTTGCGGTACCGTCTGCGCAAGTATGGGTTGACACGTCCGTCCATGCAGCAGTCCTTGCCCCGGGTGAGAGAAGAGACCGGTGGGGAGGAGGACACGCCACCAATCAGCACCCCCATCCTGACCCTCCCCCATCAAGGGGGAGGGGAGGCGCCTTCACAGATCATCACACCTCAAGACGCCTCAACGGAGACTGAAGGGCTGGCTGTGGGCTGGGAACCCAAGCCCGTGGCGGTGCTGGCGATCGAAGCGACCTGGCCGGAGAGGTCGGAGGCCGAGGCCGGGCCCTACGAGCCCTGGACCCTGGCCAGGCGCTGGCAGCAGACCGTGGCCGAGAAAGTGGCAGGGTTCGGCGGCATTGTGCTCCAGGACTCGCTGGCCTTGTCCTTCGTCGCCTTTGGCTTGCCCCAGACCCTGGAGCAGCTGCCGCAGCGCACCGTGCAAGCGGCGCTGGCGATCCGCCACCTGGCGGCCGAGGTGCAGGCCTCAGCAGGACAAGCGGCCGGCCCAGTGGTACGGCTGGCCGGGCATTTGGGGATGCTGCTGGTTGCGGAGGAGGCCGAAGCACCGCCTGGACGTTGGCTCGCGGTAGGGGAGACGCTGAGCCTGCCGGTACGGCTGCTCGGACATGCGGCGCCGGGGGAGGTGCTGGTATCCGCGCCCATCGCACGGCTGAGCCAAGACTGGGTGGAGGTGCACGCGCGCCCGCTGCCATCAGGGAACGAACCGTCTGCTCAGCTCCTCGCGTACCGCGTGGGAGGGCTCCTGCCACCGCGTGCCCTCCCGACAGGGATAGGGACGCAGGCTCGCCGCCCGTTCTTGGGGCGTGCGCGTGAGCTGGCTGCGCTGCACGCGATGCTGACGCAAGTCAAGGGCGGCCAGGGGCAGGTGGTGGGAATCGTGGGCGAGCCCGGTATGGGCAAGTCGCGGCTCCTGGCGGAGTGGCGCCAGGAGCTGGCGATGCACGAGATTACCTACCTCGAAGGGCATTGTTGGTCCTACGGCAGCGCGACACCTTACCGGCCAATCCTCGACCTGCTGCGGGCGCATTGCGGCATCACACCTGATGAGAGCGCTGGGAGCATCACCGCGAAAGTCCGTGGGCTGCTGCAGGGGACGGGGATGACACCCGACGAGTGGGCGCCGTATCTCCTGCGCCTGCTGGAGATCCAGCCGGGGACTGAGGGACTGGTGAGCGTCAGCCCGGAGACGCTGAAGGGGAAGACCTTCGAGGCCCTGCGGCAAATATGCCTTCACCGTAGTCAGCAGCACCCTCTCATCCTCGCTGTGGAAGATCTGCATTGGATCGACCCCACCTCGGAAGCGTTTTTGGCGCGACTGGTTGACAGTATCGCGGGGGCTGCGATCCTCGTGCTCGCCACGTACCGCCCGGGCTATCGGCCGCCGTGGTTGGAGAAATCCTACGCCACACAGTTGACCCTCCAGCCGCTGTCCTCTCAGGAGAGTTTGCAAGTTATCTGCACGGTGCTGCAGACGGAGACCGTCCAAGACCCCCTGGCCCAGGCGATCCTCACCAAGGCGCAAGGCAATCCCTTCTTCCTGGAGGAGATCGCCCAGACGCTCGTGGAGCAGGGTAGTCTGGGACGTGCGAGAGGGGAAGCCCTCCCACCCGCCCTGCAACTCCCACCCACGCTCCAGGGGGTGCTGGCGGCGCGTATCGATCGCCTGCTAGCCGACGAGAAGGCGCTGCTGCAGGTGGCGGCGGTGATCGGGAAGGCGTGCGCACGCGATCTGCTGCAGCGCGTGGTGGACCTACCCGACACCGCCTTCTTTCAACAGTTGTCCCACCTGCAGCGTGCGGAGTTCCTCTACGAGCAGTCGGCTTCCCCGGCGCCAGTTTATACCTTCAAGCACGTCTTGATCCAGGAGGTGGCCTACGCCTCGCTGCCACAGGCACGGAAACACACGGTGCATGAACGGACAGCCCACGCGATCGAGGCTCTTGCGGGCGACCGGCTGGCGGAACACTACGGTGAGCTGGCCTATCATTACAGTTGCAGTGGCAACACCCAGCAGGCGGTGGGATATCTCCAGCGCGCGGGACAGCAGGCGAAGGACCGGTCCGCCTATCGGGAAGCAATTACGCATCTCACGCGAGGCTTGGAGCTGCTGCCGAGCCTCCCAGAGTCCCCCGAGCGCAACCGCCATGAGCTTGATATACAGATCACCCTCGGTGAGGCGCTGATCGTCACTAAAGGGCGGGCGGCCCCGGACGCCGAACAGGCCTTCACGCGGGCACGCGAGCTGTGCCAGCACCTGGGGGAAACGCCGCAGCTCTTCGTGGTGCTCGCAGGGTTAAGGATGATCTCCGAAGCACGCGGGGAGTTGCCGAAGGCCCGGGAGCTGGCGGAGCAGCTCCTCAGCATAGCTCAGCGCGCGCAACACCCCGCGCGGCTCATGCGGGCCTACAATGTGCTTGGGGCGACCTTGCTCTACCTGGGAGCGTTTGCCCAGGCGCGAGCGTCCCTCGAACATGGGATAGCCCTGGATGCTCTGCCACGGGACCGCTCAGCGGCCGCCCGACTCTCAGACCACATCCAAGGAGACAGCATCCTCGAGGTCAGCTGCCGGCGTCATGCCGCCTTGACTCTCTGGTATCTGGGCTATCCGGAGCATGCGCGGCAGCGAAGCCATGAGGCCATCGCGTTGGCCCAGGAGCTGGCGCATCCCTATAGCCTGGTGTATGCCCTGTACCATGCTGCCATACTGCACTGTCTGCGCCGCGAGGCACCGGCGGCTCAAGCGCAGGCCGAGGCCTTGATGGGGCTGGCGCGCCAGCACGAGTTCCCCGACAGGGCGGTGCGAGGCACCGTGCTGCGGGGCTGGGCACTGGCCGCGCAGGGGCAGCGAGCCGAGGGGATCGCGCAGATGCGCCAGGGGATGGATGCTCAGCAATCGATGGGGGCTCGGCTACAGCGCCCGTATGATCTGACCTTGCTGGCCGAGGCCTATGGATGGATAGGACAGACCGCTGAGGCGTTGCCTTTACTGAAAGAGGCGCTGGCATTAACCCACCACTATGGGGGACATTTTTACCAGGCCGAGGTGCATCGGCTCACCGGCGAGGTGCGGCTGATGCCAAATGCAGGCAGAGGGGTGTCGGAGAGCACACCTCCAGAATTGCCGATGGTAGATAAACACCAGAGCGAGACGACCAGCCCATCACCCGGCCCCACCGAGGCTGAAGCCTGGTTTCGCCAGGCTCTCGACATCGCTCGCCAGCAGCAGGCCAAGTCCCTGGAGCTTCGGGCGGCGACGAGCCTGAGCCGGCTGTGGCAGCAGCAGGGTCGAAGTACCGAGGCATACGAGTTGCTGGCCCCGATCTACGGCTGGTTCACCGAGGGCTTCGACACCGCGGACCTGCAGCAGGCCAAGGCGTTGCTCGATGCGCTGGCGTGCCACGAGTAAGGGGGGACGATGGATACGATTGAGTTCTAACTCGATGAACGCACGCTTGAGCGTGCACGGCAAGTAGTCACATTCCACCGTTGCATCCTAGATGTCTTGATCCAGGAGATCAGCAGCCAATTGGGTAAAGTCAGGCGGCAAGCGATGCTCTTCTGGGAATGTTGGCACCTGAGCTTGAGAGACCGGGTCATGAAATCAACAATGCAGGCACGCGAACAGCACCCGCTGAGACAGCATCTCAGCTAAGGCCTTAGTCGACACGGTCATGTCTTCTGAGGTGGTGGAGAGAATGTCCGGAGGCTCGCCGACTGCTAGTGCATGCCTTTATCGTTGGCCGTTCGCTTTCAACCACAGCTCCGCCCATTCCGCATCGCTGAACCCCAGCGGCGGCGTGGGAGGGCAGCGGTAGTCGATGAAGTCCTCGTAGCTGCCATTGTCATAGCAGCGATTATAGAGCTCTTGCAAGTCTAGGACGAGGTCAGCGTCGGGCTTGCGCAGGGGAATGCCGATGCGGGGCAAGTGGTGCTGCAACGGGATACAGTAGACGGCCCAGCCCTGGGCGGCGCGATTGATACATACGAGATACTGATAGGGCACAGGCAGTTTTTCTTTCGGGCATGCCACCGTGTGCTCCCCCACCCTCAGTAAGTCGATTTCGACGAGGTGCGTGCCGCTCGACAGTATCCGCTCTTGCTTGCGCAGATAGTCTTCGTGCCCTGCACCGCTTTTGTTGGATGGGCTGAGAACCTCGACAATGGTGACGACGGTTCCGGTGTCCGCGTGGACAATTTCGATGAATGGCTGCCGCTGCGCCGCGTCGAGATAGGTCCCCACGGCCGTCGGCGCATCCGGTTCGGCGACCGCCACCCCACTATCAGCCGGTGCACGCTGGGCGGGATACTGCAGCAGCGTCACATCCGGATAGAAATTTTGCGGCGGCTCGGCGATGTAGACTCGCTCCCCGATCAACACATGATACCGTGGGCGTATGCGAGGCTGCATGGCGTCAGCCATGTAGGTGATCAACCGCTGATGGACGCCGGGCCACTGAGACGGCTCTTCGAGATATGGGTCCATTCCAGGAAACGGACTAGGCATGGCCATGACCTCCTTGACTCTGCCCAGTATAGCCTGCCATAGGCCTTCCGTCCATTGCCGTTTCTCCACGTGCGAGGTGCCTTCTCGTCTACGGACACACGGGAGAGCTGCCGCCCAGGTCCCTCGCCTCCCAGATGATGGTACGGCCGACAACCCCTGCAAAGGTGACTCCAACCCCAGCCACCATGGCGATCACCGCTTCAAGCTCCACAGAAACTGCGACTCAGGGCGTTTGACAAGCCATGCATGTGCACCAGCCATCAAGGGCACATCACTGGGATATACCTGCAACGTCAAGCAGGCGGCACTGGGCATGCCAAGGTCAACCCACTGCCTGACCCGTTGCAACAGGCGTTCTTTGGCCACGACACTGCCATAGGCGATGAGGCCATCATCCTTCGCCACGACTAACGACTGGCGTGCTTGGTCCCACAGCCCAAAAAAGTGTTCGGCACGTGCTCGCGTCTCAGCTTTCTCTGTTTTGAAGGCGCGGAACGCAGGTTCGGCGATGCCAAGGAATGAGCGGATACCGAGTGTCCGCCACATCAATCCCGCCTTCCCTTTGCCACCCCACCAGAAGGGCATTTTGGAAATCTCTTGTTGCTGCAGTTCAGACCACTCGGGTAGCAGTTCCAGCGAGATCGGCTCTAAGCTCTTGATCGCGTACTTCCCGCGTAACTGGACAAAACCGCAGGGCTCCGACTCCAGTGACTCGAAGTGATCTGCCGTTTTGCGCAGGAGGAATAAGTTATCTCCGCCTCCTTCATTCTTGATTACGATCAATAACAAACCTTGATCCCGCATCTGCTCATAGAAATAGTGCGGCAGATCATAGGTACCGGCCGTAAAGATTGCCCGATCATACGGTGCCCCCGCGGCATAACCCTCTCCGCCATCGGCTGCGATGATATGGACATTCGTGATCCCCAGCGTCTCTATGCTGCCCATAGCCATCTTGGCCACTTCTGGGATGATTTCGAGGCTGTATACCTGTCCCCCAGGACTGACCAGATGCCCCATCAATGCCGCATTCCACCCGCTGCCAGCCCCCAGTTCGAAAACTGCATGCCCCGGTCGGAGTTGCAACATGTCCAGCATGTGCAGCACGAACGACGGTTGTGAAATCGTCGATGGGACATCGTCATCATCATCGCCAAAGAGGATCAGTGGTCCGTTGGCGTAAAGCGTTGCCAAATGTTCCGCTACGTTCGCCTCACACACCTCGTGCCAGGCTTTGGTTCCCCACTGGCGATAGCGTTTGACAAACACATGCCGTGGCGTTTCCAGATAGGCGCTTGCCACGGCATCACTGATCGGGGTTTCAGAATAAATGGAGCGGGTAAGCTCGAGGAGTTGCCGCTGGTACTTGACCACAGATTCCATCGTCTCTCCCGTAGGCGAACGGTCACCTTGGCCACGCCATCCGCCAGCAGGCCCGCGCCATTGTTCCGAACCGTCCACGGTCCACCCTGGAAAGATGACCCCCCATAACTCGATGCCCTGGCACTCTCGGCTGCGGGTTTGTCTCTTGACAACCGGGGCCTTCTAACAGGTAGGTGGAGGAGTCCTTGACACTCCCGTGGGAGCGCATGACTGGCCCCTGTCACCTCAGGCAGGACGTGGGGAGCGCTCGAGTTCTTCGCGGATGATGCGACGCAAGGTGGCTTCCAGGTCATGGCCGCAAATGTACCCTGCCAACACCTCGTTAATCAAGGTCTGGTAGCCGCGCTCCCCGGCTTTGGCCTTAAAGTAGTCGACAAT
>Ga0137403_10004009_pt1 | contig 17457 bp, 21 predicted proteins | sample CZOMad2_1_16fung_FD_122057 | JGI IMG/M metagenome (GOLD analysis project Ga0137403, IMG submission 122057) | Vadose zone soil fungal communities from Angelo Coast Range Reserve, California, USA - CZOMad2_1_16fungal (Hybrid Assembly) | ecosystem: Environmental > Terrestrial > Soil > Vadose zone...
AGCCGCCCAGGGCGTCGACATCTTGATCCATGAAGTTTATTCCGCAGCGCGCCTCAAGCCGGAGGATCGGCCGGGCGGGCAAGACTGGCCGCGCTATTGCCGCGCGTACCATACCTCGGATGTGGAACTGGGCTCGCTGGCAGTGCGCATCCAGCCCAAACTCTTGATTTTAGATCACATGATTCGCATGGGTGCGAGCGACGAAGAACTGTTGTCAGGTGTACGGGCAGGCGGCTACAACGACAGGGTTGTCGTCGGCAAAGACCTCGATAAGTTCTGAAGAGAAATCGGCGGAGGTGAGTCCTGCGCTCGCGGACAGTGGTGCGAGTGTTTCAGCCGCGAGACTTCGAGCTGGGGGTTTCAAGATCGGACATTCGCACGGTGTCTGACCGTTCACTACGTCCCAGGTCGGCCAGGGCCACGACCACCAAGAGGATCGTCACGCCGAGGGTGGCGAGAATGTAGAGCAGCGAAGTCTGCTCAAAATAAATCAGCAGGAAAACCGAAACCGCCAGCACCAGGATCCAGAGATAGGTCATCCCGCGCGATCTCCTGGGTTTGTTAGATCCAATTCTTTGACTCATGTTTTCTCGACTTTATTATGAAACTTGAAAGGCTGGCTTGTTTGCCAGCCTTTCGAATTTAGCTCGACATCGCTTTCAGTAGAGAATTCTCTGCGGCAGAATCCCCATAGTTCCCTTGGCCGTATTCAAGAAGAAATCCGCGAGGTTCCTGGGCGCGAAGGTGCCAATCTGTCTCACCTCGATGATGTCATAGGCCTGTACTGGAACATCCGGCTGCAGTCCCTTTCTAATCGCGTCAAAGTTGATCTTGATATCGTCCGGGGTGGACTTTCCTTCCTTCTGGCGATAAATGTGTACCTCGCCGCTCTTCGCTTGTCGGGTAACTCCCCCAGCGCGCGCAATCGCCAGGCCCAGAGTCATTCCGTCCTTCAAGATCATCTCGCGAGGCGCCGCCACTGCGCCGGTGACGTAGATGGGTTCACCTTCAGTCACGATCACGATGTCGCCGGCGCGAATGAATGGATCGTCTTTGTCCTGACCGGTCTTGACGTTGGCAATCCTGTAAATTTCAAGCTGGCCGAGGTCAGAGCTCGGGGCCGCAGCCGGATTCATCGAAACAGGGGTTTCCGCCGGTTTATCAGACAGCGAAGCGGCCACGGTTTGCACTACAGCTTCCGATTCCCTGCACAACTCCGGTTCAGTGTGGACTACCTGAATCGTGCCACTGGCATTCATGGTGATGCCGCCCGCGCTGACCAGCAATTCGTGCAACCTCACCCGGCGCATCATCATAAAACGTGCAGCGTTGCGCACCGCGCCGTACACGACTGCTGGCGGACGGCTCCGGCGTTCGAGCACCCGCACACTCACTCTGGGCTTGATGAGGTACTTGGCGTAAGCCTCGGTAATGCTCTTCTGAATTTCCTTTTCGTCACGGCATTTGGCCGGAATAGGCACTTCAATAAACGGCAGCGATGAAATGTTGCCGTCGGCATCAATCTCTACGGTTGAATTCAGATCCGATTGGCCAAAGACCCGAACATCAAGGATATCACCAGGCCCAACCCGGTATCTGCCTCCGCCCTGATTGTCCAGAGAGGGATTCGGCAGAGCCTGCGATTCGCCCGGTGATTGAGCCAACGCCAGCACCGAAAACATCGCACTCAAAGTGAGAAAAGCGGCGAAAATGATGAGTGTTCTCTTGCTCATAGCCTAAACCTCGAAAGTCTTCAATTCAGTGCAACTCCACCGGATCGGAGCCTCATCGGCTCCGTCGTTTTTTCCGGCGCGAGCTCATACCGGGAAATCCAAATCCTGTGAATAACCAGTTGCAATGATCGCACAAAAGATGGTGGATGCCAAACATTCGCAGGAACCAGGGCATGCGACGATAGCCCAGCCTAACTTTATCACTGCCACATCGCGGACATTTTCTCATCAACATTCGATTTGCTCATTCCCGGCTCTACGGTTGTAGTCCGCAGAGGCGACTGGAATACGGCTATTGGCTTGGCTTTTGGGCCCGTGCGCTGGTGGACGCAGATGGATCTTTTGGAGTTCGCTCCGTATGCAGGCGAGCTCTTAACAACTCAATCTCGCGCGTGATCCGCTCAGCCCCGGCTTCGCGGTCTGGATCGACGCCATCGCGAGTCAGATAAAACAAAGCATCTCGATAACGATCGATTGCCCGACGATAGTAGCCTTTGAAGGCGGCCCGTTCTGCAAGTTCCACCCAATGGGCCACCCTGCTTGAAGTAATAAACTCGCGCACTGCAACTGCCGAAACTCTGAGTTCTTCTTCGTCCGGATACACCCGCAGCACTGAGTCAATACACTCCAGCGCGCGATTAGCGGTTTCTAACTTTTCATGAAGGCGCACTCGCTGTTGCGCCTCATGCGTAAGCGCGCGCGCCGAACCCCGCGCCCACGTCAGCAGGTGATGCCTTTGCAGGGTTCGCACTCGCTCCTGTCCGGTACGCAACGCCAGACGCGCCTCGGTTGGCAAGCTGCCCGAATTCAGGGCTTGCTCGGCGCCGCTCAGGTAATCGCAGCAGCGCTCATAAAGCTCGCGATGCGCTTGCGGTGGTAACTCCCTGGCATCAGCATCGGCAGACTGTCTTTGGAGCGCGCGCAGGGCCGCGGTATGCCGGCTCGACGAATGCGACATACTCCCTGATGACCTCGGCATTGAACGTCCGCGCCATTCAGAGTTGTGTTGGTCACGGACAGGACGCTTTCGGGATCGCCGCACGACTGCCAAGGACGCCGACGCCGCCACCAGCATGACTACGCTGGCCGCTAAACCTGCGGGTATCCAGGGATTCTCTTCGCCCTGCAACATCCACCAAAGTACAAAGAACAATGCCGCAGCGGCGGCCGCGGCAATCGTCATAAAACCAGATACTGATGGCGCTCGCGCCGGACCATTCGCACCCTCGAACGAAGACTCGCGCCGGATGTTCGACCCCCTCGACGGGTAAAAACCAGGTTCGTGTGGTTCGATCGGCACCGCTCTCCTAACTTAGCTCGAATCGGAAACCAGGACGTAGTTAAACGGCGAGATGATCGGGGTGACCTTCGGCCCCAAATTTCAGGTGACGCTACCGGCCCTTGGTCGCATGAATTTCTGCCCGCGCCAAATTATAGTCAATCTGAGGTCGCATATGTCAATATGTCGCCCTGGCTGCGATGAGACTTCGCGAGTCGTAACTCGGACCCAATCACGGTTGAGGGAAAGGCTTCTTGCATGAAGGATAGCTTTGCAAACAAAGTTGTGCTCGTAACCGGCGCAACCTCTGGCATAGGCCACGCGGTCGCCGTCAAATTCGCGCAAGAGTCTGCGCGTGTAGTGGCGCTGGGCCGGAATCAGACAGCCCTGCACGAGGTTGAGACGGCGGTGAAGAATGCCGGCGGCGAACCGTTGACCCTGGCAATCGATGTGACCGACGGTGAACAGGTTCAACGCGCAATCGACGAGACGCTTAAGAGCTTTGGCGGTCTGGACGTGTTGGTGAATGCTGCCGGTCACATCTCTACAGGTTCGATTGAAAACACTTCGCTCTCGGCCTGGGATGCAATGATGAACGTCAACTTGCGCGCTGCGTTTCAGTTGATGCAAATGGCCGCCCCCCACCTAATCAAGACCAAAGGGAACATCGTCAACGTCTCCAGCGTGACCGGCTTGCGGTCCTTTCCCGGCGTCCTGGCCTACTGTGTGTCTAAAGCCGGCGTGGATCAGTTGACCCGCTGTGCGGCGCTGGAACTCGCGCCCAAAGGCGTCAGAGTCAATGCCGTAAATCCGGGGGTCGTCGTGACAGAGATTCATAAGCGAGGCGGAATGAGTGAAGCTGACTATGAAAAGTTTCTGGAGCACTCAAAGACCACCCACCCCCTCGGACGGGTCGGCGATCCAAAGGAGATAGCTGAGCTAGTTTTTTATCTGGCTTCAGAAAAAGCCTCGTGGATAACCGGGGCGACTTATCAGATCGACGGCGGACGCGCACTCACCTGCGCGCGATGAACTCAATGGGAGAGTTCTGCACCGTCTGCGCCATTTCACGAAAAAAACACCCGCAAGCTCTACACAGCCTGCGGGTGTTTTGATTGATGCGTCTCCGAAATTACCTCGGCTCTCCGGTGCTCAACAAAAACACATCCCAAGCCCAGCGACCAAGCTGTGGGTCGTGAGTGTCTTTGACTTTGGCTCGGTACTTGAACTGATTGCCGTACTGGTCGGTCCGCTTCGAGAATCTGTACTTCAGTTCAATTACTTTAAGTCCGAGGTCCTGCAGCGTATGCAATTCTCCAGCGTCCGATTTGCCGTTGTGGTTTTTGTCTTGCCAAAGTCGGAGCGCGTTGAAAACAGCGTCGTTCTTGTTGATTACTCCATCGCCGTTGCCGCCGTTCTCAGGCTTGTCGAACTCGGCCAGCGCGAGGAAACCATTCTTCTTTGGCGTCTCCGGTTGTGGGGTGAAATCACCGAACAATTCCTTTCCGCTGTCGATCATTCCGTTTCCGTCGCGGTCCAGCGCCAGCCACGCATCGTCTGACCCGGCCGCAGTCCATGACAACTTATCGCGCGTACGGTTTCCGTTGAGATCGAAACGAACACCTCCGGCCACATCCGTCATAGCAAAGCCGTCAGCATTAATATCAACCAAAATGGGAGAGCCACCACACCAGTCGCAGCCAGTGCAGACACAGTAGCGAGAGTCATAGTCACCGTTGAATTGGATACAGTGATTTTGGAATGTCGTACTTCGCCCGCACGTTCCCCCAAACAGGCCCAAACCGCTGTAACACCCGCTTGAAAAGTAGTTTGACCAGTCCGGCCCCCCGCCGCACATGCCTATAGCGGGAGCGGCGCCGCAAGTATTATTCGTAAAGTTCCAGTACCATTCGGTGCCTTCGCACTGGTCCTGAGTTGATGGCGTTTGCTCGCAGTTGTTGTTCGTAGAGTTCCAAAACCAATTTGCACTTTGACAATCGTCCTCCGCGATTTTCAGATTCAGACAAGTTTTGCCCTCAATCAAAGGCGTGGTACCACAGAACTGCCACCAACAGCAATCATCGCTGGTCTCGCAAGCGTCGCCAGCGTTTGCGCTGCAGGGAGTGGGTGTTGGACTGGAGGTTGCATTGCATTGAGGAGGCAAATTAGTGACCCAAAGACGGTTTTGCGACTCAGGCGCGGCGCTAGCACAGAAATACGCAGTGCCGGCGCCTTTGCCGTCCGCGTTACAGGTCATATTTTGCGAAAAAGACGAGCCCGGTCCGCAAAGCGCCGGAATCCCGACACATTTTTGAGTGCTACATTGCCCACCGCCAATGCTGTTACTACAGTATAAGACGGCACACTGGAAAGTTGGACGGGACCAGGCGTCGCACTTGTTCTAGCCGAAGCAAGTGGGGTTCTGAGCTGTCCCTACCGATAAAGTAACAGCGAGCGTGAGGATTAGCAGCGCGGGTAACGCAAGCAACGACAGGATATGAAGGGTCGCGCGCATGTTAGTCGTTCTCCTTGAATGTAACGCCTAATCGTCTCAATTCGCGCTCCAATTCTCTTGGCCCATGCGCTTCCTTTGTACGTTTAAGTCCATTGAGAACCGAAGCACGACCTGCACTGAACCCCTCCTTCCATTCTTGTGAGCGGTCTGCCGGCGGTTCAATACTTGCCGTCCCATCATCAAGGGCCTGGGCGACGTCCTCTCCCCTACCTGTTTTTAAGACTTGGATTAGTTTCTTACTCAACATAGTGGCAGCCGACCTTTGTCCCGCGACTCTTTCACTGGACTTAACCGAATCAAGTCCCCACCTGGCGCCATCTGAAAACTCCACGTAATCAATGGACAGCGTGATCTTATTGTCCTGGTCGGAGGTAAGATCTGAGGTGCCAGAAATGAGCGTAGATTGGTTGGGCAGCAACACCGAATTTGCCAATTCCGGATTATATAATGTCACTCCTCCCCCCATCTCCTTCCCACCGGCCGTAAGATCTTGTTTGATCGCATACGCCCGAATAGATTTGGACGATACGTTGATAACGTAGAAACCGAATTCAATATTCTGAAGTTCCGGTGACGTTTGACCACCTGACGCGATAGACGTGATCGCCAGCGGTGAGTCGTGTTGCAACCGCGCAGTGATAGTTGGTGCTTGAGTTAGTGATGTTCTAGATATTTCCGGTGACGGGCCGAAGGCTGAGATTCCTCCGCTGCGAGATATGGCGGTCAAACAAAAAGTTAGAACACCCAATATAAATAGCCGCCCGAGCAATCTATGCTTGAAAATATCTGACATCGCTTAACTCCTTCCATGGGTTAAATCAACCGACGTTAGTCGTCCGCTACAACACGTTATTAAGAACGTCCTCTTGCTGGGCTACCGCCAGCTTTCCAATCCAGGTCTTAATTACCACGCCGTTACTGTCGACAAGCAGAAGCGTTGGCGTCCCATTCACATTTATGGAGCTAAGAGTTGCTTGCCTTACTTCGTCAACCGTGACTCCAAGCCCCTCCAGGTATTTCTTGCCCTCATTGATTGGTTGGGGCAAGAGTGCGATCAATCGGGTCCGCCCGCTGCTCTTCGCGAGTTGCTGGTAAAATGGAGCACTCTCGGTGCAAAAATGACAGGTGCTTGAGACAGCCAGCAAAAGAGTTTGCTTGTTCTGCCGCCAATCGATATCGAGACTAGAAACAGTCGGAGAATTTGATGGTTGGCTCGCGTTTGTGTTTACTCGTTCCGTGTGCTTGTTTACGACATAGTTCTTAACTAGCACAGTCGCAAGTAAACAAGCCACCACGATTATCGCAAGGTTCGCGACCAACTCAATCTTTTTGCTGAGATTCATCAGCAGGGGAGCCCTCTCCATTGGGTTTTGCAGGGAGGCTGACCGTCGGAGACACGCTGTGATGTGGGCGGCAGGAAGCCATATGCGAACCGATCATACTCCTCACTCTGGATTCGTCAAGTATTTCTTGAGGCGCAAACAGTAAAGGAGCAAGAAGGAAGACCCGTTTGCAAGTGCCTTTACGAGTAGCTAGGACGATCCTGCACTTGAGTTGACCATCCTAGCGTTTTGTGAACGATTTAACTCTGGCCGCGGGTTCCAAATGTGGATATACTGCGCCTGACGTCTCAGCCGAACCCGGCCAAACAAGAATGAATAACGCATTCACCCCAAATGCTGCCGGTCCTCCGATTCGCCCCGTGGTCAAATCTTCGGGTCATCAAAGCGCCATCAAAATAATTCTGGCGGTGTTTGCGATCATGGTCGCGGCTTTGCTCGGGCTAATCGTGCTGGCGCTGATTGGTTCAGAGACCGGGCCGGTTCAATTAATCATTGGAATGATTTGCGCCTGCTTGCCAGTGCCGATCTATGTGATGCTTTTGCTCTGGATCGATCGCTACGAGTCGGAGCCGCTCTGGATGTTGGCCACGGCATTTTTCTGGGGCGCCCTGGTCGCCGTGTTCATCGCCTTTATTTTTAATACCGGCATCTCAATCATGGCGGCGGTCGTCACACACAATCAGCAAATCGGGGAGAATGTAGGCGCCGTCATCTCAGCGCCGATCGTCGAAGAGGGCTCCAAAGCCCTGATCCTGCTCATCCTGTTCTTTTGGAAGAAGGATGAATTCGACGGCATCGTCGATGGAGTAGTTTACGCCGGCATGGTCGGGCTCGGCTTTGCCATGACGGAAAACGTGCTCTACTACGGCCGCGCGTTGCAAGGCGGCGCCGGCGCGTTGACGTTCATCTTCATCCTGCGGGGCATGGCCGCGCCGTTCTCTCATCCGCTGTTTACCAGCATGACCGGAATTGGTTTGGGCTGGTCGCGGCAATCCAACAATGGATTCATTAAGCTCGTGGCGCCGGTATTAGGTTTCATGTTGGCGATTTTGATGCATGCAACCTGGAACGCCTCGGCCACCTACGGCGGCGCAGCCGGCTTTTTCGCGGCCTACTTCGGAATCATGGGACCCGCTTTTATTATCACGCTGATGGTCGTATTTTTCTCTCTGCGTCGCGAAGGCCGCATCGTGCGACAGTTTCTTTATTCCGATTATCAGAACGGCTTTTTCGATGGCCAGGAATACGAAAAGCTCTGCTCGATTCGCGGCCGGATGGGGATGTCCTGGCAGGCGTTGACTAAGCAAGGCTTTTCACCCTGGCGCACGCGCATGCAATGTAACCAGATGGCCAGCGAACTGGCGTTTCATCGCAGTCGCGTCGCGCGTGGGATTGCGCGCAACGCACAATTAGCGCAAGAGCGCGAGAACGAATACCTGAGCAGGTTGCAGGAGCTAAGACAAAAACTGGGATACGGTCAGAGCAACCCTCGTAGATAGGCGGAAAACTCTCGCGCCTTTTGCAGTGGTTGGCTTATACTTAGCGCGTGGTTTGCCGGAGTCTGAACCCAACAACACCCGATACTTGCACATTCAACTATTACCCAGCTCGTTTGATGCCAGCGGACGCGCTAACGCGGCGCAACGCCTGACCTGCTTCCTCATCGACGATCGCGTCACTGTGGACGCGGGCAGCATTGGCATCGCGCTGAACGAAGCCCAGCGCCGCAACGTTCGCGACGTCATCGTCACGCACCCCCACATGGATCACATCGCCAGCTTGCCGATTTTCGTTGACGACCTTTTTGGCGAACTGGAGCAGCCGATCCGCATTCACGCCACTCAGACGGTAATCGATCTGCTGAAGCGTGACGTCTTCAACGACAACGTCTATCCGCGGTTTAATGAGTTAAAGAACGAACGCGGGCCCGTGATGGAATACGTGGCCTTTGAGATCGGCGCCGAATTCAAAGTGGCACACCTGACAGTTACGGCGGTTCCCGTCAATCACATCGTGCCCACGGTGGGCTTGCTCGTTTCTGACGGTCGGGTCACGGTCGCTTTCAGTTCCGACACGGCCGAGACGGAAGAGTTTTGGAAACTCGCCAGCCGGGCGCCTCATCTTGAAGCATTGTTCATCGAAGCCTCTTTCCCGAACTCAATGCGCGCACTCGCCGAAGCCTCAAAGCACCTGACGCCGGCAATGTTGCACGATGAACTGCGCAAGCTCAGTCATAACGGGATGGACATCCTGGCAGTGCACCTCAAACCCGCTTATCGTGAAACCGTCGCCCGCGAGTTGACGGAATTGGGAATGTCTAATTTAAGCGTAATGGAAATCGGCAGGGTTTATGAATGGTAGGAGCGTTTAGAGTACCAACTTCAGCTACGTCGTTCTCAAAGTTAAAGCCGACTGAAGTCGGTACTCTAAGCACCTGGTCTGATCGGTTGAAATTCCGTCTCGGCGTGTTCGCCGGCAACCCCATCCAAAAGCACGCGCCCGCTGGGCAGTAAAGTCGTGACATGATACGTGCGCTCGGGAGTGTGCCGCCCGGGCATTAATTCAGCTCGAAACACGACTTCCATCCCGGGCCGCGCCCAGGTATCCGGAGTCTTACTTTTCTTGCGGCGGACCCGGCCCGGCTTGTTGTTCCTTTTCAGCATAACCGCACCGATGGCGCCAATTGCTCCCGCTGCCAGCGCCATACCACCTACTAAACGCTTTGTGCTCTTTTTCATTTCAAAGTATTTTCAAATCTCAATCCCCAGCGCGGTCACCACACTCAAAAACTAGTTGAAGGTTTGAAATTCGAAAACTCAATCGCAAGGCTTGTGCCCGGTTTACTAAGAAGGCGCGACAGCCGCTTCGGTTGGCCGCGGCCGGCGCGCCTGCATGATTTACTTTCAGTACTGTCCTAGTTTACTGGCATAAGGGATCCAGCCTGACATTGATCGTAGGCAAGCCGCTGAGGGCCCGTTCCGCGTTGATTTGCGTGAAACTCGCCCACTCTGCCGGCAACTTGTCTTCGGCAAAGACAGCTTCGACCGGACATTCAGGAACGCATGCGTCACAGTCAATGCACGTTTCCGGGTGAATCACCAGCATGTCATCGTCGAGATGGAACGCGTCGACCGGGCAAACCAGAGCACAATCGGTGTAGCGACAGTTTACGCAGGGTTCGGCAACGATGTAAGTCATTCAAAATCACCTCCAAGTGTGATTGAGTTATTGCGTCAAATCTAAAAATTAACGGCCGCCGAGAATCGTAGCACAAAATTCGGTGTCAATCGCAACCTCAAGTGAACATGTTACGACCCGGTTGATTGTGGCACGCGCATCCTGCGCGTGATTCCACCGACGGGACGCCCGTGCCACGGTTTATGGCGCGCGCTTCCATTTCAGGACCGGTGTCGTACCGACAAAATCATAAAAGCCCAGGTCAACCTCGGCGAACATCTTGGCCATCATGATTATCTGGCCGGTGTGCATCGAGAAGTGTTCGACGACGTGAAAAATCGCGGACAGCGCGGTCACCTCGCAACCCTGAATCAAATGCCTTTCCAGCAGCTTGCCCGCGTCGAGCTTTGCCAACGCCGCGTCAGCTTCACTTAATGTCTGCTTGAGCCTCTTCAATAACTCGTCGCGTGGGATCATGTCGCGTTGGGCAAACTCGGCATCCCGGTCGCGCTCGTCCCGCGCGCCGCCCACGCCGCAAACGATCCATTGCCGCACGTTCCCGCTCAGATGCAGCAGAAGGTTGCCGATGCTATTTGACTGTGGATTGGCGCGCCACCAGATTTGCTCGTCGGTGAGCAGTTCCAGGCAACGCTCGATCTTTGGCAGGTAGTCCTCGGCAAAGTAAGCTCGCGCGCAAGCGATGAACGACTGGCCGATCTCATCCATGACAAACACGTTCTCTTGGTCTATTCAGCGCGACTTTCGTAATCAGCGTTGCGGCCCGGTTTGTGTTTCGCTTTGCGACCGGCTGGCCGCGCCTTTTCGTCAGGCCTAGCATGTGTCAGCGGGTGACCAGGAGGCGCAAGCGGACGGCGAATAGAATCGACGATCGATTTCCTGAGCTTTAGACTCTGCGAGCGTGAAGACTTCATCGCGTTCTCCTCCGACGTGTCAAAGGGGCGAGCTCAAGTTGCGATGCTATCGCCGCGGACGGCGACTGTCAATCACTTTGCTGGGAGCGCGGACAGTCCCGGCCGTCCCTGAGCGCGCAGCGCGAAAACTCGCCGCCAGAGCCAATTGACATCACACACTTCCGCTGACCTTGGTTCAAAACCAGAAGGCTAATGTGCTGGCGAATGCGACGGAAGCGGTGCGCTTGATTAAGCTTCGTTCGGCTGCTGACGAGAGCGAATGAGAGTCTCTACAGCTTTGGCGGTTTCGATGCTCTGCTTCTGCTGGAATTCATTTACCCAGTTGGTGACGTTAGACACCATATCCGTGGCGGCTTTACGCGCGGCTTCGCGGGCGTGCCTGGCGGCGCCGGGCTTTCGCTGGGCGCGATCTTCGCGCTTCACTATTCTTACTACTTTTTTCTCAGACATAATCTTTGGTCGGGGAGCAGGTTGTTTCTACGATTTAAATTTACGAAATCTCTCTTTAGAAGTTCCGTACCTATTCAACCTGATCTCGGATTTTGGGAAAGCAACGTTTAGACGCCGCTGGCCCCGGTTTGGTTGCAGAATTATCCCTCCACAACCAGTCTTTTATCGCCCGCAGCACGTGCTGCCTTGGCTTTCATATCGCTTTTCCAGAGTCGGTTCTGTGCTCGGTAAGCTAGGAGGGCAAGTGCTAGAGTGCCACATCCGGCCACGTACGGCAAGGCCCCCACCAGCCCCCGGGTGCCAAACCTTACCAGCAAAGCGTTAATAATAATCAGCGCCAGGCGCATTTCAGTCGGGCCAAAGACCGAGAAGCTGACCCTGAATTCTTCGGTCGCCGCCAGCATCAGAAAGGTATGAAACATGAACGCACTGAAGATACACAGCACCAGCATCAGGTTGAACATGGCCGGTTGCGGCAGCAGAAACGAATATCCAATCAGAATCGAACAGACGAAGCCATAGTCAAATAAATGGTCCAGGTAAAAGCCCCACTTGCGCAGGCCAGTGTCGCGGTACTTGCCCAGCTTTCCGTCGAAATGATCGGTGAAGTAATGAAGCACGATCATCAGGTTGACCATCGACAACCAACGAAGATCCCGCGCAGAAAGGTAGCCGAACACTACAATCAGAATCGACCACACCGGAGTCAGCAGCGTCAGGTGATAAGTTTCCAGCCAACGCGGGATGCGCGGCAACACAAACTTCGCCAACCGGCGTTCGAGTGGCACCAGCAGACCTGTATTGGTCTTCCCTGCCCCGGCAAATTCCTGCTTGCCGTAAACGCGTCTCGACCACTCTTTGCAGTCAGACTTGCTTAACGAACCGGCTGTAATTTCTCGCGGCATCTTTTCCACCTCTGATTCCAACTCTTGAGAAGAATTCAAAACGGGTTGAGATGAGCAAGTGTTGAGCCACAGTTTGAGTGGCACAGACTTCAGTCTGTGAACCCAAAGGATCGTTGGACGATCTTCCGGTATGAAATGAAAAGGTGACAGATGGAGGGTAAGGATGACTGCCAATCACAGACTGAAGGAAGCTTTGAAAAAGACTTTCGACGCGTAGCGTCGATGTGAATTTAGCCCGGCCTTTCAAGGCCGGGAAAGCCGAAAGAGTTAATCTCGTCGCGTAGCGACGCCTGAAACTGGTGCGAATTCAATTGTCGCTACGCGACAAAGTCGCCTAACCACCTGATCCCGGCGCCGCCACCCCACGCGGGCTGCCCGCGCGGGGACCCCGGTTGAAACGCCGGGCTAAACTTATACCGACGCTACGCGTCGAAGATCCTTGTTCAGGGATTCCTGAAGTCTGTGCTACTAGATAAACACCACAGACTGTGAGCTGGGAATATCGAAACGTTTGCGGCAGGAGCGGCAGGCCAGCATGTCATCAATGCGCACCATATAGTCGCGCGAGTTTTGGAATTGCCGTTTGTCCTGTTCGCCGGCGCCGCGCGGGAGCTGTGGCTTCTTGGTTCGCTTCAGCCAGCGGACTTCGTAATCGTTGCGCGCGCGGCAATGCGGGCAACTGAAACTGGCGGATTTCGTTTCCTGCTTCTCGTTAAAAAAATCGCGTTCATTCATAAGCTTTGTTGTTTTGCCGCCGCTCCCTGGCGGCTCAGCAGTCTTTCAATAGAAGTAATCAGACGCTCGGGATCAATCAACCTGGTTTCGCTCGGCTCGTACGCATCAGCGCCGGCAGCGAACGCCAGCGTCGGCTCGCCCGTACCCCACTCCGCCAAAACCAGAACCAAGATACCAGTTAACTGCGGAGTGGCGCGAACTCGCTTGATGAATTCAGTACCATCCTGGGCTGGAGCCAAAGCAGCTACCGCCAGATCAAAAGGAGCCCGGAGCAATTTCTCAAACGCCGTCTCACAGTCTGGCGCGATCGTGACTTCGAATCCACGCTGTTCAAGCGCCGTGCGCGGGAAGTTCGCGCGATCGCTGACAATCAGAATACGTTGCGACTGTGACATTGATTACATCCCGCGGTTCAAGGGAAATCCTGCGCCTGAGGAAGTAGTCTGCGATCACGACTAGTAGTGCACACTGGCCGGAACCCGCGTCGCCGCCTTTGGACAGAACGATCCACGAAGAGCACGAAGTCCACGAAAAAAGCCAACTCTGCTTCGTGTAACTTCGTGGATCGTTTTCCTCCGACAAGGAAGGCCCTACTGCCTCTGCTCGCAAAGATCTCTGAGGTACTGAAAACTATAAATGCCCGTTTCGTGGCCATCGCTCCAGCGAAAGTTGAGCGCATAACGGCCGACGATGGTCAGGTCCTTGATCTCGAGTTCATCGGAAATCACTTCCGGTTTCAGCGTCCGCTGGCCCGTCCATTCGTTCACGCACTGGGCACATGGGCACACGCGTCGGAGGGCGGCGGCGTTGTAATCACAGACCCGTTCATCCGCCCAGGTGATTCGCAGTTGCGTATCGCTCTCCTGCGAAATCTCGCGGGGCTCGATCGCCTGCTTTCTTTGTGCTACATCCACGATCTTAATCTCGACTCAGGCGGGGCGGCAGTAGCCCTACTCGAAACGAAAACTTACTGCGCCCTGCCCACCGTTCACTACCCACTGATCTGACGCAACGCCGCCTCGATCGCCTCGGCCTTTATCTGCCCGTGCGAAGCTGTCCACAGAGCCTTGCCATCACGAATGATGAAAACCTGCGGCGTTTCGTGTTCGACCCCCATGCGCGTCTCAAGTTCATTCGACACGACCCGCGCCTGTTGGACTGTAACCAGGCCCACAGGCATCTCGATCCGCGACATCTCTTCATGCGCGCGCGCACTGATGCCGCACGAGTTGCTGTGTTTGAAGATTATGGCCGGAGAGCCGTTTGCCCGCGCCAGGAAGCGATCCAGCGATTCCACATCCGGCAAATCGACGAAGCCATTCGCCGGGGGTGAGCCTTGTTCATTCATAACCCGTTCATCTTAGCCGACTGCACAAGGTTGCGACAACGCCCCAACCGTCACCGGGGACAAACATTGATCTATAGGAGTGAGGTCAGTACGAGGCAGGAGTGTTTTGCTTCGTGTTGGTTAGTGTGACTTCGTGGATCGTCCTTAGTTTTCGGGACAAAAGAAACGATCCACGAAGTCACACGAATTAAACAGAACTCGTTTTCACCGAAATCGACTTTTGAGGCAAAGCCACGTCGGATCAAAACATTCGCTATCAACAGAGCCTGGCTGGCAGAACTATTGCCATCCTGGAACTTTCCACAAACGATCTGCGTCGCATCCATGCGCCAAGCATAATGATTGAAGAAACTGTCGAGAGGCTTCGCCCGTCCGAGTTTCAGCGCTCGGACATTCCGTGAGCCAACCAAAGGTGATGCGGACGTATCGTCTACTTCCACTCGCCCACCAAAACAAATGGGGCCCAATAAAACGGCGCGCTATACTTCTTTGCCGCGATCATCTTTATCTGGGATGCACGCATCGCGGCCAGAGGCGAAACACCTTCCTTTGCAAAAAGATTTCGGTAAAAGTCGGTCATCAAATCCGCAGTCGAGCGATCCGAGACCGACCAGAGACTAACGCCCACCGTCGGCGCTCCGGCATACAGAAAAGCCCTGGTCAATCCAATCACGCCTTCCCCGCTCTTTTCCTTCCCAAGCCCCGTTTCGCATGCGGACAACATAACAAGTGATCCACCCATTCGCAGGTTAAAGACTTCATCGGTACGTAGAAATCCATCGTTGCCCTGGTTGCCGACCAGCGACAAAATTAAACCCGAAAACTGCGGATGTTCGGCATTCAGCAAACCATGTGTCGCAAAATGCACTACCCGGTATTTCTGAACATCGCGGCTTTCTACGTTGTTTTCGCTGGCGTTGAAATCCAGCCACGAATCTGCGTGGCCGCCGGAGGTTTTTGTTAACTGCGCAATCTGTTCGGCTTCGGCACGTGTGCCGCGCAAGCGAACGATGCGAGGTCCACCAGAGGATGCCGGCTGGGTGCCACCTGATCCGGTGACATCCGAAATCCCACTCGCCAACCCAAGACCGCGAGTCTCGCCGGTAGGGTCGGCAGGCAACCCGCCCATCTGCGCCCGTGGATCATCAGTACTGAAGACCGGGTCAGCAATCAAAAGAACGTCCTTCCCGGTCGGCCGCACAGTTTCCTGCCTGATCACCGATACGACAGAAGACGAAGGCGCATATGCAAATTCATTTTTATTAACCAGGTAGGCCAGCGTTGAATAATCCGAACCGGTAGTTGCACTCACCAACGCCTGGAATGGCACATAGTTGAGCGATCCATCTGCCACAACTAAAACCCGTTTGTCTCCTATAAGCGCGCTCGCAGGCTCGACCACAACTTTGTAAAGCGCGTTTGCAGAAGCGATGTACCGCGCAACGTTTTCCGACGGTGCTCCACTTGGCCCAAGGTCCAAACTGCGCTTTGTCTGCGAATCTGCCGTCGCATTAATTCCAACTATCGGCGCTCTTAATTTTGCCGGTATTAACTGTCCGCGAAAATCAACTGCCGCTTGATCTATCGTTTTTCTCGAAGGCAACTTGTATAGCGATGCGCCGGTCTGTGTCACCGCCCAAAGATACGACGCGTTGTCCCTGAGACTGTATTCCAAAAGAATCGAATGGTTGTCCAAAACACGCTGTTGGATATCACCGAGAGAAAGCGGTTTTGGCTCTGTCAAAGAAGCGTATTTGGGGCTCGAAGCGCGGATCTGGTTTTCGATACTATCGAACTCAGTCTGTAACTGGTTTAGCTCTGTTTCCAGATCTTCGTTCGTCCTTGCGTTGGCTTCAGGCGTTACAATAACCCCGGTTAAGCTTTGCGCAATATCCTGCTGCTTTTCCAGATTTTGCTTTCTCTTTTGCAGCAATTCGACAGGAACACCTGACGAAATATTATTGCTGGATTCCCCGAGCATATCCAGAAGTGATCGAGCGCGGCTTTGTTCTACAATTGCAAATGCTTCAGCCGCGTCCTTTAATGCAGCACCCTCTAGTTGTCCGTTTTTCGTTGCACCGAGTGCCCGCTCACACAACGCCGTTGACGCTTCATCGTAAACATCCTCAGTTGTTTCCAGAAAACTTGATCTGGAATCATCAGCGAAAATGCTGCCCTGGCGGATTCCTTCAACCACCCGAATTGCTTCTCGATAAGAATTCAAACCGGTCTCGAAGAGCTTTGCAGACCGCTGAGGATCTTTTTCCTGAGCAGCCTGGGCAAGCAGACTACGACCGGCGCCTCGCAAGGCCGGCCATGCAAGGTCCGGGCGCTGATCGCTTTTTGCGCCTTCCGCGGCGGAATTGTAAAAGGAGATGGCATCAGAATATGCGCCGCGCTTAAAGGCAATGTCGCCCAGGCCTGTCCTCGCCGCAACGCGGAACCTGCGCATCTGGCCAAGGTTGCCGATCAGTGGGATATTATTTCCGGCTGCATTCAATGAGTTTTGAAAATGCTGCTTCGCGCTGTCCAACTGGCTGTTTTCATAATCGACTCGACCTATACCAAGTTCGTATATCGAATAAATTATAAACCTGCGATAGATGGCCCGAGCGCCCATGACCTCGCCGGCAGCTTCCTGTCCAGTGGCCACAGCACTTGATGCAGTCGAACTGCTTGGCGTTCCGGTTGCAATGCTCCTCGCTCGACTTAGAAGACCTTTGCCCTTGTTTACTTTCGACTCCGCAGCCTTGGCTTGCCCGATGGGGTTTGGGTTCTCGGGTCTGCGTGCATCCATTTGTGAATAGGCGTATCTCGAGTCTTCGATCTTTCCCTGACGAAACTGCATTTCGCCGATCTTCGCCAACATCAGATTTGCATCATATTCATCTTGACTGCTCTTAAACCCCTGATTTGCGTCCTTGTAGTGCTGAAGGGCAACTTCAAACTGTCCCTGACGGCTGTACAAATCGCCAAGAGCATCATGGGCTGCGGCAGCACCCTTTGCATCGCCTAATGCATTAAACTGCCGCAACGCCTC
>Ga0137403_10004010_pt1 | contig 17456 bp, 15 predicted proteins | sample CZOMad2_1_16fung_FD_122057 | JGI IMG/M metagenome (GOLD analysis project Ga0137403, IMG submission 122057) | Vadose zone soil fungal communities from Angelo Coast Range Reserve, California, USA - CZOMad2_1_16fungal (Hybrid Assembly) | ecosystem: Environmental > Terrestrial > Soil > Vadose zone...
TCAATGAACATCCGGCTCAGCGCCCGGCCGGCGCCCTGCCCTTGATGGCCCGCGTCGATCCCGACTAGATCGATGATCGCATCCGTTCCCGCGCCCGATTTGCTCTCGAGCACGGCCAAAAAGCCGGTGACGGTGTCTTGTTGTCGCGCGACGTAGACGGCGCTGGCGCGTCCGCGGCAGGCGTTGCGCGCCCACTGCCGCTTGACCTCGTTGGCCCGCTCCAGACCGATGGCGGGATCGAGGTGAAACCGCGAGAAGGCGAAGCAATGCCCGGCGATCGCCTCGATCGCCGCCGCGTCATCCAGGCTCGCGGTCTCGGTGATCAGGTTGCCGTCGCCGCACGCACCACCACTGCCGGAATCGTCCTTCGCCATATCCTTCCAACCGAACGTCACATTGACGTCGACCACCGAGAAACCGGCCCGCGTCGCATTCGTCACGGCAGCCACGTCCCGGGTCGGAATTTTCGCAGAGAAGAAGGCCGCACCCCGGCCGGCGCGATCGAGCAAGCCCAGCTTGATTTCGGCGGGCGGCACGGTCGCCGCAACGCCAAGCACTTTCCAGCTCGAGACGCCGAGGACATCGGACAGCCAACCGTCTTTCTCAATCCGCAAGGCGAATACTCAGCCGAAATAGTCCGGATGCTCGGCGGCCATCTGCTTGTACCACGCGATATAACGCCGGAAGCCCTGCTCCAGCGGATATTGCGGCTCGTAGCCGATCAGCCGCCTCGCCTTGTCGACCGACAGCGTGCCTCGCTCCGGCATCAAACCGTCCCTCGGGTTGTGCACCACTTCGATGTTGGGAAACGCCTCCCTCATCAGATCGATCATCTGGTTCAGCGTCCGGGCGCTGCCATAGGTCAGGTTGAACGTCTGGTTCCTCGCCTCGGGAAGCGCGATCGACCGCAACAAGCCCTGCACGAGATCGCCGATATAGGTGAAATCGAGCGCATCGCTGCCGTCGCCATTCACGGTAAGACGTACGCCCCGCAGCGCATTCTCGATGAACGCCTGCCCAACGCGCCGGCTGACGCAACGCTCGCCGTAGAGCGCCGACGGGCGAACGATGGTGTAAGGGATATTGAACACCTGATTATGCGCGATCACCAGCTTCTCGCCGCCGTATTTCAGGGCGCCATAAATCCCCATAGGCTCGCAGTGACGTTCTTCGACGGCGGCTTCACCATCGAAATTGCCGTACACCATGGACGAGGAGAAATACACAAAATGCACATTCTGGTCGCGCGCAGAGTCGAGTGCGTTCTCCAGCGTCCGGAACGAGTGATCGAACGTGCTGTAGGGATCCTTGTTCGAACGATTGGCATGGGCGATCGCCGCTAGCTGGACAAAACAGTCGGCCTTGATTTCACCGAGACAACGCGACAGCGCATGATAGTCGCGCGCATCCAGCACGTGCAGCGGAATACCAGCTTCCCGCAGCAGCCTCATGCGCTCGAAAATGAAATTGACATAGAGCGTCTTGTTCGAATCTTCTCCGGAATTGGTGAAAGCACCGAGGTTGTTGACCTGCAGGCCGTCGATGACGTGCGGATCGGCGCCATACCGCTTCAGTGCCAGCGCCAGATTGTGGCCGATGAAACCCGCGCCGCCGATCAGCGCAATGGTGCGGCCCTTCAGTTTTTCTTCGAACACGTCAACTCCCTCACGATCGTGGTCAATTCCTGGGCGATGTAGTTCATGTCGTCAGTCTCGAGATGCGGCCCGACCGGCAGCGCAATCGACTGATCGCTGATGCGCGCCGCATTCGGGAAAAGCGACTGATCCTCGCGGTATTTCTCGCGGTAGTAGGTCAGCCGCGGGATCGGATGTGGATAGTAGACGCTGGTGCCGACGCCGGCCGCGTTGAGGCGGCGAATGACTTCCGTGCGCCGACCGGCCAGCGGGCCGTCCAGCACGACGGTGAGACAGTAGTGGCTGTTGGTCTGGTTGGCCGCGGTGACATCGAGCACCGCAACCTGCTCGAGGCCGGCTAGCCCGCCCTTGAGCGCGGCGAAATTCCGGGCGCGACGCTCGAGGATCGTGCCGAGGCGCTTGAGCTGCTCGCGACCGATCGCCGAATTGATGTCGCTGAGGCGATAATTGATGCCGAGCGAGAGCACATCGTAAACGCCGGGAACGGAACGCTCGGCGAAGGTACGATCAATGCCGAAGGCCCTCGCCTTGGAAATTTTCTGCGCGAGGCCCGCATGGCGCGTGACCAGCATGCCGCCATCACCCGTGGTGATGTGCTTGACCGGATAGAACGAGAACGTGCCCGCATCGCCAAACAGCCCGGCGTGGATGCCGTCCCACCGGGTGCCGAGGGCCAGCGCGCAGTCCTCGACCACCTTCAGATCGTGCTTCGCCGCAATCTTCATGATGGCGGGCATATCGCAGGGAATGCCAACGAAATGCACCAGCCCGATCGCCCGCGTCCGCGGCGTGATGGCCGCCGCGATCGCCTCCGGCGTCATGTTGCCGGTCAAGCGATCGCAATCCACGAATACCGGCCGCGCGCCAACGACTTCGACCGCATGCACGGTCGCGACATGGGTCTGCGCGGGGACGATCACCTCATCGCCGGCCCCGATGCCGAGTTGCCAATAGGCAAGGTGCAGCGCCGCAGTGCCGTTACTGAGCGTCAACGCGTGCCCGCCTCCGATGGCGGCGACGAATTCCTTCTCGAATTCGTGAGCCTGCGGACCGTGGGTGAGGACATCGCCGGCGAGAACGCCGAGAACGGCGTTGCGCTCCGCGTCGGTGATCCAAGGTTTGCCGAACGGGATTTTACGTGCCTGGGTCATTGATATCTGAGCTGGACTGGAGCGGAATTTTCGACGGCCCTGTCGCAGGCCGCCGCGATGGCGATGGCATCGAGTGTTGCGGAAAGGTCCGCCGTGCGGGGCGGCTTTTTCAGGACAATGCCTCCAACGAAGGCCGGGATCAGTGCGCCCTTGTGCGCGGGCTTGGTCGCCAGATTGATTGGCTCGACCGGGGCCACGGAGAGCCCCGGCTCGACCGGATCGCGCGCCGTCATCAGCCGCGGTCCGGCGTCGTCGAGGATGAATGTCTTGCGCGTGCCGAACACCCGTACAACATGCTGGTGCCGGTGCACGCAGCCGAAATTCGCGGTGATGCGGCCGACCATGCCGGACGCGAAGGTCATGGTCGCGGCGGTGAAATCGTCATACTGGAACGCGGTGCCCCGGGTGCAGATCCGGCTGCCGATGGCTTGAACAGACACGGGACGCTGGCCGGTGAGCCAAAGCATCAGGTCGATCATGTGAATGCCACCGCCGAGCATGACGGAATAGCCGTCGGTTTCGCCACGCCAGCCTTCGGTGATCTTGTGCAGCCGCCCGTAGAGGTAGTCACCGTCGAAGGCGTAGATCTCGCCGAACGCCCCGGCGGAGATTTCCTCGCGGAGCCAGCGGTAGAGATCCGCGCCCCGCAACACCAGATTGCTCGCCAGATGCAGCGAGGCGTTCGCATCCAGCGCCGCCCTGATCTGCTGCAACTCATCCTCGGTCCGGCACAGCGGCTTCTCGACAAACACATGCTTGCCGGCCGACAACGCGCGCATCACCTGGTCAAAATGCGCGTCGTCGAACGACGCAATCGAGACCACGTCGATGTCGTCTCGATTCAGGGCATCGTCGAAATCACTCCCGGCGTCACTGCCCGGAAACGCCGTGGCAAGATTTTCCGCGCGCGCCCTGTCGAGATCGACCAGAAGCTTCACCTTGCAGGACGGCAGCGTCGCGTACATGCGGGCGTGCTGCTCGCCGATGCCGAGCCCGATCACGGCGATACCGAGTGGCCGTGTCATGCCGACTCCGGCGTTGCGAGATCGCCGAACGATGCGGGCAGCGACACGCCAGCCTCCAGCGCGAGCAAATCGTCGAGACGATCGACCACCATCCGGACACCGGCCCATTTCGGCTCCGCGCAGATCACGCTGCGCATCCGCCAGGCATCCGGCCGGTCGTAAAACACCTTGGTGACATGCTCGCGCTGATCCGGCGTCAGGTCGTTCGATTTGAGGCCGCAGAAGACGGCGCTGCGAACGCATTCGACGCTCTGCCCCGGCGGGAATGTTCGCCGCACCACATTGGACACGACATCATGGTCGCGATCGGACAGTCCGATCATGGCCTGCACCAGCGAGGCATCGATCAACGGGCTATCGCCGGAAATCCGCACGAACCACTCGCAGGGATGTTCCCCAAGTGCTGCCTGAAAACGCGCGACCACATTGTCCAGCTCACCGCGAAACACCGGTACGCCACAACGGTTGGCAACGTAGTCCGCCAGCGGGTCGTCGGTTGGATCGACGCTGGTGAGCACGACGATCCGCGAATGCAGACCGGACTGACAAAAACGCTCCAGCACCTGCGCAATCAGCGGGCGACCGCGGAACGGCGCCAGCATTTTGCCGGGGAACCGGGCCGAACTCATGCGTGCCTGAATAAAGATTCGATGAGTCACTAGACAATGTCAGCGCGTAACCGAGACCTGAAACATCGGGACAAATGAAGGTTACGTCAAAAATTTCCATGCTACCGCAGTCCGGGTGACTCATATGTCACGCGGATTGCTCCCGATCGGAGCCGAGATGAAGCGCGCCGTCTCACACGGCGCACGATCAAGCCACCGTCTTAGGCGGCGGCGACCATGTCCGCGTCGAGGAGCACGCGAACCTTGCGGCCGAGCATGTCCAACAGAATTGAGACCCGATCATGGTCGGCCAGGCCGTTGAAGAGGCCCGCGCTATCCATGAAGGCGCCCGCCAGCACCCGCACCTTGTCACCGGGTGTAAAGGCTGGCTTGCAGTCCAACTGGATGAATCCCTTGTCGTCCTCGCGCGCCTTGAGCGCGCGAACAACGCCTTCAGGCACCGTCGCCGGATCGTCGCCATTGGTGACGAGCCGAGACACGCCGAAGGTGGATTGGATCGACCGCCAGCGCTGGCTCGCGATATCGATCGCCACGAACATGTAACGCGGAAACAGCGGCTTCGCGGTGAAGTCCACCTTGCGGGCGTGCCGGCGGCGCTTCAGGTAGCGCGGCAGATAGATCGCATAACCCTGGCGCAGCAGGTTCTGCGCGGCCTTCGCCTCGCCGTTCACCTGGGTCTGCACCACATACCAGCGCGCGTCGATCGCTTCACTCATGCCGCGCCCTCCGTCGCCTTTGCCGGCGGCCGCAGGCCCAAGAGGGCTGGCGCGAGCACGCGCTCGGCACCGCAGGCCTCGACGGCGGCATCGAACGACAGTTTGGCTCGGGTGACGTCGGTCACGATCACCGCGTCGAACTCTTTTTTCATATCGGCATAGGACCGGACGACATCGACGCCGACAAATTGCGTATCATCGCTGCGCGGATCTACAATCGCGACGATTTTCACGGCGGCCTCTACCGCGCAGAGAATTGCGATCTCGGCAAGATCGGATTTTCCAGCCAGCACCAACCGATCGAAGCCGTTGGCCTTCGCAGTCGCGAACGCTTGCGCGCACTCCGCCTTGGCCAGGCGAAAGAACGAAAACGAGTGCGACAGATACTGCACCGTGAGGCGGGACTTTTCCGCGAAGCCCTGCGGCGTCAGGTAATAGGCGTAGCGACGCGCAGGCGCGTCGTGGACCTTGACCAGCCCCTTTTTCACGCAGCGCTTGAGGTAGGCGTTGACGAGACCAAGCGCGATGCCGAGTTCGGCCGCGATATGGCGCTGAGACTTGTCGCCGTCATGCTCCACGGAATTCAACAAGCCGAGAACGATACGCTCGTTCTCGTGCTCGGTGTCCAGCAAACGATCCATTGCCCGCCCCCGTGAGGTTCAGGGTGGTCTCTTAACGCGTTCACAGCGTGAACGTCAAGCGCAATGTTCATACGATGAACGGATACAAGCCATTGAAATACTTAAATTATTTTATTCTAAAAATTCTCGAAGATATTGTCATGTCGTTTCCGATACGAAAGAGGGCAGATTGCGAGGAGTGCTCACCAACAGAAATCGAGGCGGTTTTTGGGTTCAGACAGAACGCCGCCGACCGGCCTGGCGGCCCGAAATTGGCGGCGCGTGGGGACAACAGCGGACGCCGGTTCACCGAATGTACGGCTCCACGCGCCAACGAAAGACCGGCCTTCGTCCCACGAGCAAAGCGCGCGAGTTTCGGCAGGAATGATTTGCCCAAACTCACCCGGATGGGCATAACCGCGTTGGGCCGACCCAAAAACATTCTGATCGCCAACCGGGTCGAACCTACCCGAAATGAATCCCTGTTCGGAGAAAGTACCTTACTGGTGGGCTGCATCGCGTTACGTCAAGACCTTGAACTCGTGCGCTCAATGACACCCGCAACCACTGGCTTGCCTCGACGACTGCTTTACATCGCGAATGAGGATTGGGCGTTCTTGCTTAACCGTTTGCCGATGGCTCGGGCCGCGCGCGAGGCTGGCTTCGAAGTCCATGTCGCAACACGGGTAAACAAGGATGCGAAGGCTATCGAGGCCGAGGGCTTCATTTTGCATCGGGTTCCCTTCCGCCGCGGAGGATTATCTCCGTTCGCGGCACTCCCGACGATCCTGGCGCTTCGGCGCGTTGAGAAAAAAATCAAGCCGCAAATAGTGCACCACTCAGGCCTGCAATGCTCCGTCTATGGGTCGATCGCGGCACTCGGCAAGAAAATTCCGCAGGTCAACGCCATAACCGGGCTGGGCTACATCTTTACGTCAGTCACCTGGCGGACGCGGCCGTTACGGCAGGTCATGGCATGGCTTTTACCCTGGCTCTTCAATCGGCAGCGCAGTCGCGTTCTGGTTCAGAACCCTGATGATCGCTCGGCACTTAATGACCTCGGGATCGAACAGCAGCGAATCGTTCTTATCCCCGGATCGGGCGTCGATACCGATGCCTTGCAACCGTTGCCGGAGCCGGAAGGCCCGATCACCTTCGGCTTTGCGGGTCGTCTGCTGACCGACAAGGGCATACGTGCGTTGGTGGCCGCCCATGGCATTCTGCGCAGTCAGGGCTTTGACACGAATCTGATCATCGCGGGGAATCCGGACCCTGCGAATCCTGCTTCGGTTTTGCGGGAAGAGGTGGAGGAGTGGAGCCGCAGGCCAGGTATCAGCTGGCTAGGCCATATCGAAGATATCGTGTCGTTGTGGCGAGCCTGTCACGTTGCGGCGTTGCCGTCGCACCGGGAGGGCTTGCCCGGGAGCCTAATGGAAGCAGCGGCGTGCGGAAGACCGATGATTGCAGCGGATGCGCCGGGTAGTCGCGAGATCGTCATTGAAGACCAAACAGGACTTCTGGTGCCGATTGAAAATCCAGCGGCACTTGCTCAGGCGATGAAGAGCCTCGCAACGTCACCTGAACTGCGCGCACGATACGGCAATGCGGCAAGGCAATTGGTCGTCAGCAGGTTATCGGCAAAAATTATCGGAAGCTCAATTGTCCAGCTTTATGATGAGTTGACGCTCAAGCACCCGGGCGCCTAAAAACCGCCCGGATGCGCCGAGCGTCGGTACGTCAAAAGCATCGTATTTTCAAATGACGCACTCACCCGGCACGCCGCTAACACCAAACACTGGATTGTCGGTGGCTATGCCGTCATGATCGCCTCGCATCTCGCTGTCCTGATCCTCGTCATTCCAGTCGCGGCTGGGTTGATATGCGCAGGTCTGATCGTCATGCTTCACCCCCTGCTCCAACGCTATGCGTTGTCCCGGCCGAACGCGCGGTCGTCGCATATCGCGCCGACGCCGCAAGGCGGCGGCATTGCAGTGATGGCCGCAACTGCGATCGCGGCGGCACTGACTGGGGTGCTGGGAGCACCCTACCTCGGCAACGCGATCCCCGTTGTTCTGACTGCCGCATTCTGCCTTGCGGCCGTGGGCATGATCGACGATCTCCGGCCGATCCCGGTCGTCCCGCGCCTCGCGCTGCAACTGGCCGCGGTCGTGCTGCTGTTTGCGACCCTTCCGTCGCAGATGCGAATACTGGAGCTGGTCCCGATTTGGCTGGAGCGAACGTTACTGATTCTGGGCATGCTCTGGTTCATCAATCTCGTGAACTTTATGGACGGCCTTGACTGGATGACGGTCGCGGAAATACTTCCGGTGATGATCGCGCTCGCGGCATTTGCATTTTTTGGCGAAGCCCCGCCAGACGTTCTGCCGATAGCACTGGCTCTCGCCGGTGCACTGCTGGGCTTTGCACCCTTTAACCGGCCCGTAGCCCGATTATTCCTGGGTGACGTCGGCAGCCTGCCAATAGGTCTGCTGACCGGCTGGTGCTTGCTCGAACTGGCATCGCATCAGCATCTTGCTGCAGCCCTGCTGCTGCCACTCTATTATCTCGCTGACGCGACCATTACCTTGTTCAGGCGGCTTGCAAATCGCGAGCGAATTTGGGACGCCCATCGATCGCATTTTTATCAACGGGCAACCGACAACGGATTTAGCGTTCGACAAGTTGTAACCAACGTATTCCTGCTCAACCTGCTTTTGGCCGGATTGGCGACAGCGTCAATCGCCATCCGTTCGACAGCCGCCGATGTGACGATGCTGGTTCTTGGCGCCCTCGGTGTCATGGTTGTGCTTGTTCGATTCTCGCGGGCACGGATTGACTAGCCAGCGCCGTGCCGGTCGCAAATTCCGGAATTGCGTCCTTTAGCACTACTTCGATCAGGCTTCGTCGTTCGTCATCGACCGCTTTATGAAGCGTAGTCAACCACGCGCGCATCGCGTCCAGTGACGACTCGCGAGGCCGCGCCGCGACAATACCGGCAATGCCGATTTCAACCGTCTCTTCTTCGAAAGCGAATAGTATTTCATTCAGGCGCTCGCCGGGCCGCATGCCGGTGAACACAATATCGATATCGTGACCCGGCTGCAGGCCGGACAGCTTGATCATCCGCTCTGCGAGGTCGACGATCTTGACGGGTTGCCCCATGTTGAGCACGTAAACCGAAAAGTCTGAATGCGCCAGCGCGTGGGTGGCGGCCGTGAGCACCAGGTCGCACGCTTCGCGGATCGTCATGAAATAGCGAACCATGTCGGGGTGAGTGACCGTCACCGGTCCACCCGCTTCGATCTGAGCCTTGAATTTCGGCACCACCGATCCGTTCGACGCCAGCACGTTGCCGAATCTCACCGAGATCAGGCGCATCCGCGGCTTGCCGTCCGTCTGGGAGCCCAGCTCGTGATCGAGCGCCTGACAGTACATCTCGGCAAAGCGTTTGGTGAGGCCCAGCATGGAGACCGGTTCGATCGCCTTGTCGGTCGATATCATCACCATCGCTTCCGCGCCCGACGCCGCCGCTGCATCGGCAACGTTGATCGACCCGAATATGTTGGTCTTCACGCCCTCGCTCCAGTCACGCTCCAGAATCGGCACGTGCTTCAGCGCGGCTGCATGAAATACGATATCCGGCTTGAACTCGCTCATCACCCGGAAGATACGATCCCGGTCGCGAATATCGGCAATGCGGCCCTCGATCAAAAGTGTGGTGTTCTGTTCGACCAGAGACTCGACAACCGCGTAAAGGGCTGGCTCGGAGTTCTCAATCACCAGCAATCGCGCGGCGCCGAATGTCGCGACACGGTCGCAAATCTCCGAACCGATCGATCCTCCTCCGCCGGTGACGATGACCGATTTGTTTTTCACCAGCGCTTCGAGACGCGCGTAGTCGATTTTTTCGCTGGCGCGCAGCAGCAGGTCCTCGACAGCAACCGCCGTCAACCGCGGCGCGTCTCCGCTCTCCAGCGACGGCATCCGGCTGACGATCAGACCGAGCCGGCGCGCTCGCATCAGAACCGATTCAGGGTGCGCGTCCGGTTCGAACGCCGACGGCGTCATCACGATGCGCGTGATCGGCTTTTCGCGCCTGGCAAAATCGCGAATAATGTCCTCGATATCGTCGACTCCGCCGAGCACCGGAATGTTTCGTATCGACTGACCGCGATCAGCCGTCGACGGCGACAATACGCCAACCGGCCACAGCCGCTTGACCGCACCATTTTCGATCCCACGCAAAAGGATCTCGGCGTCCGCCGCGCGGCCGATCAGCAGCGTCGGCGACGCGCCCTCGGTACGGGCATGACGGCGAACGCGTGTGTAGCGGAAATAACGATAGGCAAAGCGCAATGCGCTGAGGAAGAACACCTCGAGGAACCAGTAAAGAACGATGGTCACCTTGCCGAGGAAAAATGTGCCGTGGACGTTGGGCGCGACAAAAATATAGTCGAGCACCACAAGCCCGAGCGTCAGTACCGTGGCCGTGCGCAGAATATTCAACGCATCCGGCAACGAAATGAAGCGCCATTTCGTGGTGGTCAGACTGAATGTGTAACAGACCACCACACTGAACGCGGTGAACAAGGGCAGGATGCGCAGCAGAATCGGCAGACGATCGAAGAAAGCGTCGCCCTCGAAGCGTAAATAGAAACTCGCAAATATCGCAAGCGCTGTCGCCAAGGCGTCATGCACTGCAATCAACAGATTGCGGAAGGACAGATTTGAGAAGCGCATCATTTCGCTGACCGGTCGCAACGCATTTCCGGGTTAAGCCGTCGCGAGAATGCTGATGATCTCCCGCCTGCATGCCAGCCAGCAGGATTTAACGGATTTCCCGGTCCGGACGCTGCTTCGCGCGAGCTTGTCTTTAACATCATTCCACCCGCCACGCCTACGCCCAGGACGTACATCCACCCCTCGTGGAAGTCGAATATGTGAGAATTGAACAGCGAGGTGAAAATATTCTGCACCACGACCAGCAATCCGATCCACGCCACCAACCCGTCGCCGCGAAACAGGAGCAGATGCATAAGCCACATCGCATATAGCACGACTATTCCGATCACGCCCCACTGTACTGCGACGTTCAGAGTCTGGTTGTGTGGATTTCCGATGATTTCAGCATGGGCGCCCGTCTGACCAACTGCGGCCTGCTCAAAGAGCGCACGCGTCGATCCGGTACCGTGTCCGAACACCGGAGCCTCGGCAAAAAACCCCAGCGATTTCTTCCAGTACTCCAGGCGCTGGCCGATCGACGTCGGGATGTTTTGCTCTTTGTACAATTGATAATCACTCAAGAACGTTCCGCCGATCCTGCGCAACTGAGGCGATGTCGCCCACGCCAATCCCGCGAGCACAGCCAGCAGGCCCATGATGGCGACGACACTTCGCCATTTCAGATGAAGCAGCGCGAATACAGCCAACATGATCGGCATGGTGACCATCGCCGTTCGCGACACGACGACGAACATCATGTTGGCGATGAAGCTTAAGGAGAGCGCCATGAGAAGCACCGCCAGCAAAATTCTTTTCGTCCGCAGCAGAGTTATAACCGGGTACGCGAGTGCCACGGCGCACAAAGCAAACTCCTGGCTCTGGTCGATGTAATTCTTGACCGGGACCCCGTATGAGGCTCCTGACTTGAGCGCGAGCGCGGGATCAAGCGCGACGATCCACGACATCGCCATCAGCAGCGCGCAGGAGACCAGAAACGCTGCGAACACCCAGATGCCGCGTGCCGAACGCTCATAGTGATAAAACATCACCGGCAGCACCAGCAGCTTTGCGCTCGGGCCGACGGCATAAAGACGCGCGCCCCACGGCGCGTCCGACCACAGGGTTCCGAGCAGCGCCAGCCCAAACAGCGCAATCGGGAGGACGGAAATCGGCCGCTTCAGCGACACCACGAACATCCTGGAGTCGAGCGTCGGCACAACGGTGATCACCCACGCAACGCCGAAAATGCCGACCAGCGATGTCGACCATGGAAGGGATAGCGCGATCAGAACGGCGAGAATATCCGCCGTTTTCGCCCACGCCGCCGGGTCGCGCCAGGCCGGCAGCGCCGCTGCTGCCGGCGAAGTCGTCACGCCCGCACTCATGCCTGGCCCTCGCGCGCGCGTTTGACCAACGACGTCGTACTGAAGCCGGGCAAGATGTCGACCAGCAGCACTTCGCCGCCATGGGCTTCGACGATCTCGTGGCCAACGACCTGGGCGCGGGTATAGTCCCCGCCCTTCACCAATACATTCGGCTTGATCTGCGTGATCAAATTGATCGGCGTATCCTCTTCGAAGATAAAGACGAGATCGACCGCTTCCAGCGCCGCCAGCACTTCCGAACGTGCACGCTCGTCCTGAACCGGACGGCCCTCGCCTTTCAGCCGCTTCACCGAAGCATCGCTGTTCAATCCAACCACCAACCGGTCGCAGGCGCCACGCGCCGCGGTCAACACCTTGACGTGACCGGGATGCAGAATATCGAAACAGCCGTTGGTGAATCCGATCCGCAAACCCTGCTTTCGCCAATCCGCAAGATGCGCATCGAGGTCGCCGCCTGTCGCGATGATCTTCTCCTCGGCTGCGAGGAATGCATGCGGCAGAATCTTCCGCCGCAATTCCGCTGACGTCACCGTGGCAGTGCCTTTCTTGCTGACCGCGACCGCTGCGGCGGCAGTCGCCATCCTCAAGGCGGCCTCCCAGTCGGCTCCGGCGGCAAGCGCCACCGCGAGCACCGCGGCGACGGTATCGCCCGCGCCCGAGACGTCGCGCACCCTGACGGGATGGGCCGGCACATGGATGGCCTCGCCGCTGCGCGGCACCAGGGTCATGCCTTGCTCGCTTTGCGTCACCAGCATGGCGTCGCAGTCCGCAAGCTGCATCGCGTCTTGCGCAGCGTCAGCGATACTCTCCGTGCTGTCGGCACGGCTGCGGGTCGCTTCCGCGAATTCCTTGCGATTGGGCGTGAGCAGCGTCGCGCCGCGATAAATCGCGAAGTTGGCGCTTTTGGGGTCGACGATCACGCGCTTGCCGAGCTTGCGGGCGGCGTCGATGACATGGCGGATCACCCGAGCCGTCAATACCCCCTTGGCGTAGTCGGACAACAACACGATATCCGCGCGCGGCAACAGCGGCAGGATGGCGTCGATCAGTTTCTGTTCGATGCCTACCGAGGCCGGCGAGGCCAGTTCCCAGTCCGCACGCAGCATGTGCGTGGAGAAATGCTCGGATACGAAGCGCACCTTTCGCGTCGTCGGCCGCTCGGAATCGCACACCAGCACGGTTTCGATCAGGCTTTGCTGCGACAGCGCAGCCTTCAATCTGGCGCCCGCCTCGTCCTCGCCGATCAGTCCGACAAAGATGCAGCGCGCGCCCAGTGCGGCGATGTTGCGCGCGACGTTGCCGGCGCCGCCGATATTGGTCTCGGTGCGCTGGACCGCGATCACCGGCGCGGGCGCTTCCGGCGAAATCCGGGACACTTCGCCATAGACGAATTCGTCGAGCATGAGATCGCCGACGCAAAGCACCGTCTGGCGGCCAATCGCATGCGACAGGGAATCAAAATCGAACATCGGAACTCTTCATCTGTCGCGTCTGGCGCACCGTCAGCGAAAACGATCGGCGGAATCGAGGAAGCGCTTGACGTAAGTCTCGACCGCGTCTTCCAGCGCCGTGAAGCCGCCGTTATAGCCGGCCCGCTGCAGCCGATCGACATCGCTTTGGGTAAAATACTGGTAGCTGCCGCGAATCTGTTCGGGCATATCGACATACTGGATATTCGGGACGGTGCCGAGCGCGGTGAAGGCCGAAAGCATCATATCCTTGAAGCTGCGCGCCTTGCCGGTTCCGACATTGAAGATGCCGCTGATCGATGGCGTCGCCAAGAGCCACATCATCACCCGCATGACGTCGTCGACATAGATGAAATCGCGCCGCTGATCGCCGTCGGCGATGCCCTCGCGATGAGACTTGAACAGCTGCACGGCACGGCCAGCCTTGATATCGTCGAAACGCCGCGCCAGCACGCTCATCATGGTGCCCTTGTGATATTCGTTGGGGCCGAACACATTGAAGAACTTGAGCCCGGCCCATTGCGGCGGCAGCTTTTCACCTCGGGCGGCGCGTTCGGCAACCGCCATATCGAACAGATGCTTGCTCCAGCCGTACAAATTCATCGGCCGCAGCGTCGTCAGGGCGGCCATCGACTGGTCGTCGCGAAACCCCTGCGCCCCGTCGCCATAGGTCGATGCCGATGAGGCGTAGATGAGCGGCGTCGCATTGGCCGTGCACCAGTCGAGCAGCCGCATCGACAGGCGGAAATTGGTTTCGATCACAAGATCGGCGTCGGTGGCGGTGGTTTCCGAAATGGCGCCGAGATGGATGACGGCGTCGAGCCGGCGGCCCTTCAGCCATTCCGGCAATTGCGCCGGCGGCACGATGTCCGCGAGCCGGCGCTTGGCGAGATTGCGCCATTTGCCGTCATGGCCGAGCAGATCGCAAACCGCAACATCGGCGTGGCCCGCGTCGTTCAGCGCGGCCACGACGTTCGATCCGATAAAACCGGCGCCACCGGTCACCAGCAACATGATATTCCCTGCCTTGATTGTGCGGGGCCAGCTTTGCCCCAGTCCCGCCCCGCAGGCAAATGGGGCGCTGCCGTGGTGGAGACGATCGGGCCCGGTTTGCCGCCTTTACCTGTCGGGAAGGAGCCGTTACCGACAGCACTGAGTGGAGCCTGGCGCCAAACGGCCAAATTATGAATATTAATTCAATACATAAGGTAGAGATGGAGGATCCGAACGATACCCGTCCGATCCTCATTATCCCCTACATGTGGATCGGTGACTTCGTGCGCGGCCATACCGTGGTTCGCGTTCTGAAGCAGCGCTGGCCGAACCGGCCGGTTGATCTGCTGGTGACCTCGCTATGCGCTCCGCTGGTCGATTACATGCCTGGCGTCCGCACCGGGATCGTCTGGGACCTGCCGCGCAGCCGCCTCGCGCTGGCCCGACAATGGGGCCTGGCGGCACAGCTGCGGGCGAGGAATTACGGCACGGCGCTGATCCTGCCGCGCACCTGGAAATCGGCGCTCGCACCGGCGTTGGCCGGTATTCCGGAACGGGTGGGGTTCGTCGGCGAAGCCAGGTTCGGGCTGCTCAACAGATGGCGCCGGGGCGAGAAGGCCCTGCCCCGCTTCATCGACAAGAATGCCGCGCTGGCGCTGCCGGACGGGGCGCCGTTGCCGCCGGAATGGCCGGTGCCGCAGCTCGACGTTCCCGCCGAGGAAACCGCCCGCTGGCGGCAAGCCAATGGGCTGGGCACGGGTCCCGCCGTGGCGCTGGCTCCGGGCTCGGTCGGGGCGTCCAAGCGCTGGACTTATTATGCGGACGCCGCGCGCCTTTTGGCCCAAAATGGCCTGGATGTGTGGGTGGTGGGCGGCCCCGGTGAAAAGGCTCTAGCGGCAGAGATCGTCGCCGCGGGTGGACCTCGCGTTCGCGACCTGACCGGCACCGATCTGCGCAACGGCATTCTGGCGATGGCAGCGGCCGATGTCGCGATCTCCAACGATTCCGGGCTGATGCATATCGCCGCCGCGATCGGCACGCCGACCATGGGTATTTTCGGCCCAACCAGTCCCTATCACTGGGCGCCCCTCAACGGCCTCGCAGCGACAGTACAGACCAAAACCGTCGTGCCCTGCCAGCCCTGCCACCGTCCGGTCTGCACCATGAACGACCATCGCTGCATGCGCGACATTCCTGCATCGGACGTGGTCGCGATTGCAGGGCGCGTGCTGGCCGAGGCCGGGGCGCGCGTTGCGCATTAAACTCGCGAGCTTGCGCAGCTGCGGCGCGATCATTACCAAAGACAGGGATTGCAACCCCGACGGTGCGTCTTGAAGCAAGATTTGAAAGACCCGATCGCCACGCATATTGAACGATCGCTCGCAGCACTGCAGCGAACGGCGCAGGACGCGGCGCTGCTCGCCACCGCGCGCGAGATTGCGGCGGCTGTCATCGCGGCGCTGCGCTCGGGCAACAAGCTCTTGATCATCGGCAATGGCGGCAGTGCCGCCGATGCCCAGCATATCGCCGCTGAGATCGTCGGCCGCTACAAACAGGACCGGCCCGCCTACGCCGCGATCGCACTGACCACCGACACCTCGGCGCTGACAGCCGTCGCCAACGATTACGGTTTCGAACAGGTGTTCGCGCGGCAGGTCGAGGGGCTCGGCCAGCGCGGTGACGTGCTGCTGGCCCTGTCCACCTCGGGGCGTTCGCCCAACATTCTGGCGGCGTTGCGCTCCGCCCGGCAACGCGGGCTTGTTACGGTCGGCTTTACCGGCAGCAAGGGCGAAACACTGAGGTCGCTGTGCGACCATCTGTTGGTAGCGCCGAGCGACGACACGCCAGTGGTCCAGCAAATTCACCTCGCTGTCGCGCATGGAATCTGCGAGGAGATCGAGCAGCGCCTGATCCGCGAAGCTTCGCGAAAATGAGCGGCGTCGAGTCCGCCCGCTCTGCGCCCCGACCCGCCGCATTTCTCGATCGCGACGGCGTCATCAATCACGACGACGGCTATCTGGGCACGCAGGACCGGATTCGCTGGATGCCGAATGCGGCGCAGGCGATCCGGCGGCTGAACGATGCCGGTTATTTCGTGTTCTTCTTCACCAATCAATCCGGAGTGGCGCGCGGCTTCTTTACGGAGAATGAACTTAACACGCTGCACGACTGGATGATTGCCGAATTGGCTGCGCAGGGCGCGCGGGTCGACGATGTCAGATACTGCCCGTATCATCCGGCCGGAACGGTCGCCGGCTATCTGGAAGACCATCACTGGCGCAAACCCGCGCCGGGGATGATCCACGATCTGATGGAACACTGGCCGGTACGTCAGCACGGCAGTTTTGTCATCGGCGACCGTCCGAGCGATATCGAGGCGGCGGAAGCCGCCGGCTTGCCCGGCTTCCTGTTCGCCGGCGGCGACCTCGATGCATTCGTGGCGGAGGTGATGGCTCAGACCAGGGTACGATAGACCTCGGCGATCCCTGCTGCTTCCGCATCAAGACTGAATTTTTCCAATACGCGCGCGCGCCCCCGCTCACCCATCCGAGCGGCAGATGCCGGATCGCGCATCAGAGGCTCCAGTGCCTTGACCAACGCATCGACATCGCCCGGCGGCACCAGCACGCCGGTCACGCCATCCTCGACCACGAGCTCCGCCGCGCCCGCGCGGGATGCCACCAGCGCGGCTGCCGCCGACATCGCCTCGATCAGCGTGAGCCCAAAACCCTCGTTGCGCGAGGTGAAGGCATAGATCGTCAGCCGCCGGTACCAGCGCTGCACCTCCTCGATCGGAAGTTCGCCTGTGATGACAATGCGTGATTGAAGGCCCGCGGCCTCGATCCGCTTTTTCAGATCGTTCGCGAACGACGCATGCTCGGTCGTGACGGCGCCGACCAGCACCGCGGCGAAATCAGGATAGCGCGGCAGCAGCCGGCACATCGCCTCCACGAACACGTCGCTGCCCTTTTGCGTGCGCACCCGGCCGAAGCAGCCGATGGCGTAGCGGCCCGGCAACCCGGTTTGCGCGAACGCCGCCGCGCGATCGGCCCGCGGCGCGTAGCGATCGGTATCGACGCCGTGCGGAATG
>Ga0137403_10004011_pt1 | contig 17455 bp, 20 predicted proteins | sample CZOMad2_1_16fung_FD_122057 | JGI IMG/M metagenome (GOLD analysis project Ga0137403, IMG submission 122057) | Vadose zone soil fungal communities from Angelo Coast Range Reserve, California, USA - CZOMad2_1_16fungal (Hybrid Assembly) | ecosystem: Environmental > Terrestrial > Soil > Vadose zone...
ACCGTGTAGGGCTCGCCCATCGACGGCGAGATCTCGAACACCATCGAGAGCAGCGCGCCGGCCGCGCCGGCCAGCGCCAGTCCGACGCCGAACACCGCCGGGTGCAGGCGCCGCACGTCGATGCCGACCAGCAGGGCCCCGGTCGGCGACTGCATCATGGCGCGCACCGCTCGGCCGAGCAGGGTCGCGCGCAGCAGGACGATCAGGCCGAGGCCGAGGACCAGTGCGCCCACGAAGGCCACGAGCCGGTTGGCGGTGAAGCCCACGCCGGCGATCGACACCGTATTCGAGAGGTACTGATAGCCGCGGAGATCGGCGCCCCAGACCAGCAGCGCGACGTTCTGCACGACGAACATCAGCCCGAACCCGACCAGCAGGCTCCGCGCCTCGAACGCCTCCACCTCCGGCGTCGTCTCGGCGAGCCGCCGAAAGCACAGCCGATGCACCACCAGCCCAACGCCGAAGAGCCCGACGAGCAGCGGCGGCAGGGACACGAACGGACTCAGATGCAAGACCAGGTACGCCCAGTAGGTGAGATACGCGCCCAGCATCAGGAACTCACCGTGCGACACATTCAAGATGCGCATGAGCCCATACTGCAAATTCAGCCCCATCGCCACCAACGCATAAATCCCACCCGTGATGAACCCAGAAATAACGATCTCGATCCAAAGCCTCACGGCCGGGGCAGCACCAGGGAGGATTGTTCACGAGCGCCGGCGCCCGAGTGCCGGACCGGCGGGCCCGTACCCTGCGACAGGCCCCGCCCGCCTCGAGCGTAAGCGCTCGTGAACAATCCGGCTAGCGCGGCCCAGACCGCGAGGCGGTTATTTCCAAGCCGGTTTGGGAATGACGAGCTTGGCGGTAGCGCGATCCGCAGGCCACACAACCTCGAAGTCCCCGCCGACCCACTGACTCACGGTGCCGGGGAACTGGATCTCCGATCCCTTGAACCGGACCGTCCCGATGATCGTCGCGTGCTCGCCGCCCGCGATGTAGTCGCGGATCGCCTTGCGGTCGACGCCCACCTTCTCGATCGCCGCTTGCATGATCTGGAGCCCGGCCCAGCAATGGGCGCTCGCCCAGCGATCGGGCTCCTTCTGGAAGCGCGCCACGTGGGCCTCGAAGAACGCCTTCGCGGCCGGGCTCGTCTTCACGCTCCACGATCCGATACCGCTGACACCGTCGGAGTCGGGGCCCATGACCTGCTTGTAGAGCGGGAAGGCGGTGCCGACCGCGGTGAAGAAGACCTTCGGGTTGAAGCCGATCTCCTTCGACTGCTTCGAGGCGAGGATCGTGTCCGGCGGGTAGGTGAGCCCGACGAACGCGTCCGGGTTCTTGTCCTTGATCGCGCGGAGCACCGGCGACAGATCCTTGATGCCGAGCGGATAGCTCTTCTTCTCGACGATCTCGATGCCTTTGGCTTTCACCGCGGGCTCGAAGGCGGCGATGTTCTCGAGCCCGAACACGTCGTCCATGTAGATGACGGCGACGGCCTTGATGCCGTTGGCCGCCAGCATGTCGGCCGCCGCCGCCATCAGCACGTACGGCTGGGGCAGCATCGAGAAGAAGTACGGCAGCTTCATGTCGACGAGCTTCATCGAGAGCGCCGTCGGCGCCAGCACCGGATAGCCGTGGCGGTTCGCGAGCGGCGCCACCGCGAAGTTGGCGGTCGAGCCCCAGGGCGGCAGGATCAGGTCGACCTTGTCGGTGACCATCAGCTTCTCGAACGTGCGGACGATCGTCTCGACCTCGCTACGGTCGTCGTAGCTGATCAACTCGACCTTCCGCTTCTGGCCCCTGACGCTGATCCCGCCGGCGGCGTTGACCTGCTCGGCCCACAGGATGTAGCTCGGCTCTTGCGTGGCCTGGGCGCCCGGCGCGAAGGGCCCGGTTCGCGAGATGGCGTAGCCGATCTTGATCGGCGGCGCGTCCGACTGCGCTCGCGTGTCGAGGCTCGCCCCGGCGAGAGCCAGGGCCGCGACGAGGGCGATGGTGAGCACACGCATCATGGTGGCGTCTCCTCCGGCGCCGCCGTTGGCCGTTCTGCCGGCGCCATGGCTGCGCGGGATTATATGCTAACGTCTACGCGAACGACGACGCGCAGCTCGCGCGCGGAGACATCCCGGTGAGAGGAACATGACATGCTGAGCCGCGAAGACAACGAGCTCCTGTGTCGGGTCGGGCGCGGAACGCCGATGGGCGAGCTGATGCGCCAGTACTGGATGCCGGCCGCCCTGTCGAGCGAGCTGCCGGAGCGCGACGGCGCCCCGCTGCGCGTGCGACTCTTGGGTGAGGATCTGATCGCGTTCCGCGTGTCCTCCGGCGCCGTCGGTCTGGTGCGAAACAGCTGCCCCCACCGCGGCGCCAGCCTCTTCTACGGCCGCAACGAGGCAGAAGGCCTCAGGTGCGTGTACCACGGCTGGAAGTTCGACGTCGGCGGACGCTGCGTCGACATGCCGAATGAGCCCGAGGAGAGCAACTTCAAGCAGAAGGTGAGAGCCGTCGCCTATCCCTGCGTGGAGCGCGCCGGCCTCATCTGGGCCTACCTCGGACCGCGCGAGACCCCGCCGCCCCTGCCGGAGCTCGAGCCCACCTTGCTGGCGGACAGCAGCATCCAGATCTACCAGCGCGAGTGCAACTGGATGCAGGCGCTCGAGGGCGACATCGACACCTGCCACACCGTGTTCCTCCACCTCGGCAGCGTGAGCGCCGGCGAAGCGCCGCCCGGGTCCTGGGCCCGCTACGCCCTGGCCGATCGAGCGCCGCGCTACGAGGTGAGCGACATGGACTTCGGCGTGATGTACGGCGCCTATCGGCCGGCCGAGGCGGACACGGACTATTGGCGCATCGCCAACTTCCTGTTCCCGTTCTACGCGATGGTGCCGACGGGCGTGCTCGGACTCGAGGTTCGTGTGCGCGCGTGGGTGCCGATGGACGACGAGCACACGCTGGCCATCACCGTGGCGCGTGCGCCGCAGGGAACCCGGAGCGCCGGTCGGCAGGTCGTGAAACCGCCGCGCACTCTGCCGAACACCACCGACTGGTACGGGCGCTTTCGCTGCGTCGCCAACGCCGCCAACGACTACGAGATCGACCGCAAGGCGCAGAAGACGGTCAGCTACACGGGCATCGACGCCATCTTTCTTCAAGACCAGGCGGTCACCGAGAGCATGGGCCCGATCTACGACCGCACGAACGAGCGCCTGGGCAGCAGCGACGCGATGGTGATCAGAACGCGCAAGCGGCTGATCGACGCGGCGAAGGCGCTACGGGACACCGGAAAGGTTCCGCCCGGCGTCGACGATCCGGGCGTCTATGCCGTGCGGTCGGGGGGCGCGGTGCTTCCGCGTGGCGCCGACTGGATCGAGGCCACGCGCGGGCTTCGCCGGGCCGGTGTCACGCACCCGGACCTCACGCGAAACGTCCTCGGGGGGATGCCCGCCGTCTAGGCGCGCGTCACTCGGCGCCGAGCACCACGATCTCGACCTTCGTCACGCCGGCGCCGGTCATGCCGAGGGCCTTCGCGGCCGCCAGGCTGACGTCGAGGACGCGAGCGTTCACCGTCGGGCCCCGGTCGTTCACGCGCACGACGGCGCTCCGGCCGTTCTCGACGTTCGTCACCCGCAAGCGCGTTCCGAAGGGCAGGGTGCGGTGCGCGGCGGTGAGCTTGTTCATGTCGAAGGTTTCGCCCGAGGCGGTCGCGTGTCCATGATGGCGTTGCCCGTACCACGAGGCGAGTCCGACGATGCGAGTTCCCGGCGCCGACGGCGCTGCCGTGGCGCGAGTCGGCTTGGTCGAGGCACAACCCACCGCCGCGAGCGCGAGCACGGCGAGACTGAAGCCGACCAGCTGGCGCGGCCGACACTGGGCCTGCACGACCGTACCGGTATGCGGGCTCGGCGCGCGCGACCTTAGCGGGCGGCCGTGGCCCGGTTCGGTGAGGTGTCCCCGACGAATTTCAGGGTTTCGCGACCTCGGATGACGTTCGGGGTCACGATCCAAGCGCCCCCACAGGAGGCCATCGCCACTTTGCCGGCCGTCGGGGGCGAGGCGATCGCGGTGAAGCCGCTGGCGATCCCACCGAGGATGCAGAACGTCACCTTGAGTGGAGCGTAGACCAGCGTTCCCAATGCGCTTCCGGCCGAGGACCCGACCTCGGCGGCGGTCGATGAGGAATCGGCCCAGCTCGGCGCACTCGAGCTCACCAGGATCAGCGCGAGAAGCAGCAGGATGAGACGTCGCATGAAGTGTCCCTCCAATCAGTTTCGGGCTCCACCATACCCCATATGGGCGCCGGATGCGCGCCTAGGTGGAGGGCCCGGGAACGATCACCTTCTCTTCGGCGCGTCCGCTCCTCGACGATGTGCGACTGCACATAGCGGCGAAGCCCGGGCACCGCGAGGGCGAGCGGCGCGTGCACCTCGACCCAGTGCTTGACGAACTGCGCGTGCGTCGTCCCGGCTTTACGAGTCAGCCGCGAGATGCTCTTGATCACCGGTGTGCCTCCCTGATCATGGTTGCGCTCGGGTGGCGGGGGAGCCGCCGGACGGCCTGCACGCGCCCACGGCGAGAGGGACCGGCAAACCGCCGTCCGCGTGTGTCAGTTGCTCGAGCCGCCGCGGCTGCCCCAGTCGAAGAAGAGCACCTGGACCCGATACGACGCCGCCGGCATGACCGCAGCGCTGAAGTAGGCGCGATTGCCCGGGGGCACGTTGCCGAGGACCCACGTCGACGAGGTGCCAACGACCTTGCCGGAGGCGTCGAGGCCCTCGATGGAGAGCTGCATCCGCTCGGCCGGTGTTCCGGGATGCATGTTGTACACGTACCCGCTCATGACCGGTCGAGCGGCGTTGGGAGTCACCTGATACTCGATGCGGAAGTACCGATCGAGGGTTTCCTGAGCATAGTTCGCCGCCACCGCATGTCCGGTGCCGATCCACGCCACGACCGCGAGCACGACAGCGAGACGGACCCCATGCATCGGCGCACCTCCGCCTCAAAAACTCGGAACCATGGGTAACGGTTCCGCGAACCCCGGTTCCGCCCTCACCTATCAGATGAAGGGCGGCACGTCGACGATTCGCCATCGGCGAGGTCAGCCCGACTTTTCGGTACGCACCGTGTAACCCTTGCGCTCCATACAGCGGTTGAAGACCGTTCGGTCCATCCGCGGCGAGCCCGGCAGCGCGATCGTCTGGGGATCGTGCGCTTCCTTGCGGCAGGCCGCCATGTCTTGGTCGAGCTTCGCCGGCGTCACGCCCGGCTTGTCGTATACCCACTCTTTCGCGGCGCACCCGCCGAGCAAGCCGGCCGCGCAGAAGAAGATCGCCATGCGTCGCATCACTCGATGACCCGATCGGCGCGCTGGAGCAACGAAGACGGAACCTTGACGGAGAGCGCTCTCGCGGTGCGGAGATTCACGACCAGCTCGAACCGCGACGCGCGCCGTATCCCCAGCGCCGCCGGCTTGGCGCCCCTCAGGATGCGGTCGACGAGCTCCGCGGTCTGCCGGAAGACGTCGGTCCAGTTCGCGCCGTACGCGAGGAGGCCGCCGGCGTCGGCGAAGTCACGGAACGGAAACACCGCCGGCAGCTTGCCGCGGCTGGTGAAGGTTGCGAGCCGCTGACGATGCGCGAGCGTGATCGCGTCCGCGAGCACGAGCAGTCCTTGCGGGCGCGACTTGCCGACTCGGCTCAACGCGTCGCGAAGCTCGGACTCGGCGGTGATCTCGACCGGTGTCAGCTCCACGCCCCTCGCCTTCGCGGCGGCTTGCGTGGCGCGCAGATCTTCGGCCGCGCTGGCGCTGGCCGAGCCCCAGAGCACCGCCGCGCGGGTGAGCCCCGGCACGACCTGGCGCAAGAGATCCAGGCGTCGCACGCTCAGCTCGGGCGCGAACGTCGTGAGCCCGGTGAGGTTTGTTTCCGGATTCGGGGGCTCTCGGGTGAGCCCGGCGGCCACTGGATCGTCGAGGGACACCACGACGATCGGCACCGTCTTGGTCGCCTGCCGCGCGGCCTCGATGGCCTGCGCGCCGACGGCCACGATGACGGCGACGTTCAGGCGCACGAGGTCGTCGGCGTGGGGCCGATAGAGCTCGGGCTTGCCCTGGACGTAGCGGTACCAGATCTTGATGGACTGACCCTCGACCCAGTCGCGCTCCCGCAGGCCTTCGCGCAGGATCGGGGCCGAATCCGGCGTGGGCTCGTTGGCGAGATAACCGATCCACGGAATCCGCGTGTCCGGCTGGGCCGCCGGCGAGCGCGCCGCCACGCCGATCAGCGCGACGGCCAGCAGCGCGAAGCCTGCGCGCGCGATCCGCCGCGCCGCGGTGCGTCTCACGTGCGAGCGAGCGTCTCCCACGCGGCGACCTGGACCGCGCGGAACGGCGTCGCCTCGAAGGCGGACCCGGTCGCGCCGGTCGGCGAATGCTCGCGGCCCGTGACGTAGAGGGTGGCGCGCCAGCCGACGTCGGCGTAGCGCGTGAGGCTCAGGTCGTAGCCCTGCCGGGCCAACCCGAGCGCGGCGATCAGCAACGCGCGACGCCGGTCGGGCGCGTCCAGGCCAAGAATCATGGCGGGAGCCTATCAAACGGTCGAGGAAATTGGTATGATCCGCTCGATGGCGCAAGGGCTGCGCGAGCTGGTGGGGCGAGTGATGATCGATCCGGAATTCCTTGTCGAGCTGCAGCGCGCGCCGGAAGCGCTCCTGGCCGAGTACGAGCTGAGCGACGCCGAACGCGCGACGGTCCAGCAGGCCCTCGTCCGGCTCGCCAAGACGCCCTCGAGCTTGCGGCGGCACGAGTTCCGCAGCAGCCTCATCAGCCGCGTGGCCACCTAGGCCCGCAGCAGCCGCGCGCGTGCAGGCGTCGGCCGAAACACTCGCGTTCCTGCGCGACGTTCGTGTGTTCGAAGCCTTCTCCGATCCGGATCTCGCCGCCCTGACCGATCGCTTGCGTGAGCGCGACCTCCGCCGGCGCCAGATCCTGTTTCGCGAGGGTGATCGCGGCGACGAGATGTTCATCGTACGGCGCGGCACGATCCTCATCTCCAAGGCGGTGACGGGCAAGGTCGAGCAAGTGCTGGTCCGCGTCGAGCCCATCGACTTCTTCGGTGAGATGAGCTTGTTCGACGGCTCGCCCCGGTCGGCCACCGCCCAGGCGGAGACGGATGTCGAGCTGCTCGTCCTCGGACGCGACAGCCTGCAGGCGATGACGGAGACCGCGCCGCGCGCCGCCGCCGCGTTCTTCTATGCGATGGTCCAGGTCTTCATGGAGCGGCTGCGCCGGTCCACGCAGCAGGTCGCCGAGGCGACTCGCTGGGGTCTCGAGGCCACGGGCCTCGACGTCGAGGCCCGCTGATGCAGCGGCCGGCCCCCGCCAAGTTCGAGCTGCTCGTCCGGCGCGACGACGAGGAGGACTTCGAGCTCCGCCAGGTCGCGAGCGTCACCGGGTACCTCAGCTCACGTCCGCGCCGGGTCGATCCCGAGTCGTACGAGATCTCCGAGCTCCGCTCGCGGCTGGCCGTCGCGCCCGGTTTCATCCTCAAGAACAAGACGACCGACCGGTTCCTCCTGCTCTCCGCGCAGGAGCGCTTTCTCTGGGATCAGATGGACGGCGCCACCTCGCTGCAGGAGATCGCGACCGCGTACGTCCTGACGTACGGAGAGTTCGACTTCGAGATCATCCCGAGCCTCTTGCGCAAGCTCCAGCGGGGGCAGCTCCTGACGTTCGAGCCACGCTCGCGCCTGCGACAGGCGCTGGCGCGCAATCGAGGCCGGGCCGTCGTGCGGGCGATCGAGCTCGCGTTGACGAGCCTCGAGCGCATCCGGATCTCGAGCCACAACGTCCAGTCGTTCTTCCAGGCGCTCTACCGCTACGGCGGGTTCCTCCTCTTCACGCCCATCGCCGCCATCGTGTGCGCCGTGCTCGCGGTCCTGGGCGCCGCCGCCGCGCTCGTGCTCTTCCGTGACGTGCACGACATGCTCGAGGGCTTCGGCGGCCACGCGCTCCGCGGCATCCTGACGGTCAAGCTGGTCTTCTTCGCCAGCGTCGCGCTCCACCAGTTCGTGCACGGCCTGGCCTGCATGCACTATCGGCGCCGCGTACGCGAGTTCGGCTTCACGTTCCTGCACGGCTTCGTGCCGACGTTCTACATCGACGTCACCGACATCTTCATGGCGAGCCGCCGCGCTCGCGTCGTCACCGCGGTGACGGGCGCGCTCGTGCATCTGGCGCTGGGCTCCGTCGCGTTCATCGTCGCCGCCAAGGCTCCGACCGGCAGCTTCACGCAGGCCTTCGCGGCGGCGTCCGGCATCATCCAGTGGCAGGCGCTCGTGGTCGCGCTCTATCCCTTCTGCTTCATCGAGATGGATGGCTACCACGTGCTGGTGGACGTGCTCGGCGTGCCCACGCTCAAGAACGACGCGATCGCGTACGTGAAGGGGCTCCTCACCGGCGCCGGGCGGATCCCTCAGGGCCGCGAAGAGCTGCTCTGGCTCGGCTACGTGGTGCTCTCGACGCTCTCGGTCGCCGCGTTCATCGCGTTCAACGTCTGGATCATCTTCAGCGCCACGCACTGAGTCGGCGCGCCGCGTCGCCGCTCAGCCGAGCACCTCCTCGAGCAGCGCCTCGACCGCCGCGGCGATGGCCCGCGCCCGCTCGACGCCGCGGCGCGCCCTTTCCGGCGATGCGTCTTCGAGCGTCGGCGCCCGCTCGAGGTGGCTGAGCCGAACGATCTCGGCTTGCGCGCGCGCCCGCAGCGCGTCGCCGGCCAGCGCGGCCATCTCGGCGATCACGGCCAGCCCGAGCGCGGTGCGGTCGGCCCCGCTCGGGGCCGCCACCAGCCCGGCCGCGAGCGCGCCGCGCAAACGCTCGGAGATCCGGACGCGGCCCCGGCCGACCTGAACCAGGTCGCGCGCCACCGATCCCCACTCGAGCGAGAACGCGCCGGCGACCGATTCCACGAAGGGCGCCAGGACCGGGGCGGAGCGCGCCGCGACGGCAGCCGCCACGCCGCCCCACACCGTGTCCGGCAAAGGCCGGCTGGACGAAGGCCCGGGCTCGTGGACCAGGATTCGCGCGAGGTCGCCGTCGGGTCGGAGCAGCAGTGATTCCTCGAGACGACGCCCGAGCGCCCACAGCTCGCAGCGCACGCCATCCGACGCGTCGACGATCCGGCGCGGCGTGTGGCGGACGAGGCTCTGCCAGTCCGGGCGATAGTAGGTGATGCCGCGCCAGACGACTTTCTCGATCCGCCCGCGCAGCTGCGCGTAGAGGTCGTCCCCCACGAACAGGTGTTCCGACGGCGCGGGCCTCCAGGTGAGGCCGCCGGCCACGAACGTGGCGAGCGGATCGGGGACATCGGGCTCGTAACGGAACGACTCCAGCAACGCCAGGAAGAGCTGCTCGGTCGGATAGGGCCCGCGATAGGCGAGGGGACCGACGCCCTGTGCCTCCGCTCGAGCCGCGATGAAGTTCAGAACGGCGGTTCCGCCGCCGGGGGGCAGGCGCGAGGGCTCCCCGAGGACGGGGATGCGGTCGATCCGCGCCCAGTCGAGCGCCTCGAACAAGGTCAGCCGAGCTCCGTGCCAGCCGTTGGCGGGGGGCTCGGCGGCGTGCCAGAGCCGGTCGGACCAGCCCCACGGCGCCTCGCGCGTCGCCCGAGGCTCGATACCGAGCCACGAGCCGTCCGGAATTCGGACCCAGGCGCTCTCGATCGAGCCCGTGACCGTCGGGCGGAGCACGGTGACGAGCGTCCCCCGGCGATCCACGATCTGCACGAAGCGGAATGATACAATGCAGGCCGTCTATGGAGACTTGGCTCTCCGCGCTCGAGATCGCGGATCTCGTTCGGCGAAAAGAGGTCAAGCCGCTCGAGATCCTCGACGCGATCCTGGCAAGACTCGAAGCGGTCAACCCGACCCTCAATGCATTTTGTCTGGTGACGGCCGACGTCGCCCGGATCGCCGCGCGCGAGGCCGAGATCGCCGTGATGAAGGGCGAGCCGCTGGGTGCGCTTCACGGCGTGCCGCTGTCGGTCAAGGACGTCCTGCCCACGCGCGGCTTGACGACCACGGGCGGCTCGCGGCTCTTCGCCGACTTCATCCCGGAGGAGGACGCGCTCGCGGTCGGCCGGTTGAGGGCGGCCGGCACGGTACTCCTCGGCAAGACCAACACCTCCGAGTTCGCCCACAAGGCGTTCACCGAAAGCCCGCTGTTCGGCGTCACGCGCAATCCGTGGGATCCGACCTTGACCCCCGGCGGCTCGAGCGGCGGCGGCGCGGCCGCGGTCGCCAGCGGCGTGGGCCCGATCGCGCTCGGCACCGACGCCGGCGGCTCGATCCGGATCCCGGCCTCGTTCTGCGGGCTGTACGGATTCAAGCCGTCGTTCGGTCGCGTGCCGGACCGCGCGGTGTTCGGCGGCTTCGAACGCGTCAACCACGTCGGCCCGATCACCCGTACTGTACGTGACGCGGCGGCGGTGCTCGACGTCGTGGCGGGCGGCGACGACCGCGACCGCGGCTCGCTGCCGCGCGAGGTCGGCTCGTTCCTGGAGGCGTGCGACGGCGAGGTGAAGGGGCTCCACGTGGCGTGGACTCCCGATCTCGGCTACGCGGCGGTGGACCCGAAGATCCTGGCGATCTGCGAGAACGCGGCCGGCGCGTTCGAGACCCTCGGCTGCCACGTGGAGGTCGTCAATCCCGGCTGGGAGAATCCCGAGGAGATCTTCGCCACGATGATCGCCGCGCAGTTCTACGCCGCGTGGTCCGATCGGCTGCCGGACGCGGAGCCGCACATGGATCCCTCGCTCGTGCGGTTCATTCGGCGCGGCGGCGCGGTCAGCGCGCGCGACTACCTGCGCGCCGTGGCGCGGGTCGAAGAGTATTGGCGCGAGGCCCAGACGTTCCTCGAGCGCTTCGACGTGCTGCTGATGCCGACGGTCGCGACCTTGCCCTTCCCCGCGGGCGCGCACCCGCCGCGTGAGATCGCCGGGCAGGACGTCTCGGTGCTCGGCTGGATGCCGTTCACGTACCCGTTCAATTTGACGGGCCAGCCCGCGGCGAACGTGCCCGCGGGGTGGACCGACGAGGGGATTCCGGTCGGTCTGCAGATCGTCGGGCGCCGCCACGCCGACGGAACCGTGCTGGCCGCCTCCGCCGCCTTCGAGGTTGCGTCGCCCTGGAGAGATCACCGTCCGGCCATGTGAGGCCGCGCCCCGCCGCTCCCGATGACTGACCGCGCGCGATGGGCGCTCGTCACCGCGGTCCTGCTGGCGCTGCTCGCGATCGTCATCTGGCTCGTTGCCGCCGACGCCCCGATCGTCCGCTTCCTGGTTCGCCTCTATCAAGACAAGAAGTTTCTCAAGGAGACGGTGAGGTCATGGGGCGTGATGGCGCCGCTCGTCTTCATCGCCATCCAGGCGCTCCAGGTCATCATCTCGCCGATCCCGGGCGAGATCACGGGCCCCGTGGGGGGCGCGCTCTTCGGAACCTGGCTCGGGCTCCTCTACTCGACGATCGGCCTGACGATCGGCACGCTCTTCTGCTTCTGGGTGGGCCGCAAATGGGGCGAGCCGCTCGTGCGGCCGTGGCTCAGCGAGCACCACTGGAATCGGATGAACTTCGTCCTCGAGGCGGAAGGCGCGATCATCTGCTTCATCCTGTACCTGGTCCCGGGCTTTCCGAAGGACATCCTGTCGTACCTCTTCGGGATCAGCCCGATGCCCTTCTGGCTGTTCGCGATCGTCTCGACGGTGGCGCGCATTCCGGGCACGTGGGTCTCGTCTTACTTCGGCGCGCACGTCGCCGAGCAGCAGTACATCTACGCGATCGCCTTCATGGCGGTCATCATCGCGCTCTGCCTGCCGCTCTATTACCATCGCGACCGCATCCTCAAGCGCTTCCACAAGCCGCGGCCGGGCAAAGGAGAGCGCCGAGAAAGCGCTTGACGGTCCTGACGTCGCTCGGTACACTCCCCGACACGCTATGGGTGCTTCGACTCGCTGCTTCGGGTTCTTCGGCTTCTACTTTTACTTCGGCGAGGCCCGCCCAGGCGCTCTGACTTGAGATAAAGCAGGGGCCGCGGGCGGACCGAAAGCCCGCGGCGCCGATCGAATCCAGGCCGCGGGCTCTCCCCGCGGCCTTTTCTTTTGTGCGCAAGAGGGACCTCACGGTCCCCGCTACAACGATCGGGCGCAAAAGCCAGAAAGACCGCCAAGGAGCGAGCGGGCGAGAAAGCCGGAGAGGCCGGCGCAACGAAACGAGCGGGCGAGCGGAACCGGGTCGCGCCTACATCAGGCCACCCTCGGTGTGAGCCGGTCTCCCAGGCACCCGCTACAAGGAGCCAGTCATGATCATCGTGCTGAAGTCGGGAGCCTCGGATGCCGAGGTCGAGGATGTTTGTCATCGCATCACCGCGATGGGCTACAGCCCCCACACGATCCGCGGCGCGTTGCGCACCGTCATCGGCGCCGTCGGCGACGACCGCGGAAAGGATGCGCTGCGCAGCCTGGAATCGCTCGAGTGCGTCGAGTCGGTCACGCCGATCCTCAAGCCCTTCAAGCTCGCGAGCCGCGAGGTCCGCGACGAGCCGACCGAGATCCGCGTCGGCGACGTGACGATCGGCGGCCGATCGCTGGTCGTGATGGCGGGACCGTGCTCGGTGGAGTCGCGCTCGCAGCTGCTCGAGGCGGCGGAGAAGGTGAAGGCGGCCGGTGCCCACGTCCTGCGCGGCGGGGCTTTCAAGCCGCGCACGTCGCCCTACGCCTTCCAGGGGCTCGAGGACGAGGGGCTGAAGCTCCTGGCCGAGGCCAAGCGCGAGACTGGATTGCCGATCGTCACCGAGGTCATGGAGCCCGACAAGGTCGACGTCGTCGCCGAGCACGCCGACATCCTGCAGGTGGGCGCCCGCAACGTGCAGAACTTCCCGCTGCTCAGGCGCGTGGGCGACGCCGGCAAGCCCGTTCTCCTCAAGCGCGGCATGGCGACGACGATCCAGGAGTGGCTCCTGTCGGCGGAGTACGTGCTGGCGCGCGGCAACCCGAACGTGATCCTGTGCGAGCGCGGGATCCGGACGTTCGAGTCCTCGACCCGGTTCACGCTCGATCTCAACGCGGTCCCCGCGGTCAAGAAGCTCTCGCATCTGCCCATCCTCGTCGATCCGAGCCACGGCACGGGCCACTGGGAGTTCGTGGAGGCGATGGCGCTGGCCGGGATAGCCGCCGGCGCCGACGGGCTCATCATCGAGGTGCATCCGCGCCCCGAGGAGGCCCTGTCCGACGGTCCGCAGTCGCTCAAGCCCGAGCGCTTTGCCGCCCTGATGGCAAGGCTCCGGCGTGTCGCTCGGGCGGTGGACCGGGACCTCTAGGGCTATAATCTCTGGAGATGCGTGTGCACGTCTCGAGGCGCGTGAGCCGGCGTCCGCTCGCCATCGCGATCGGGGTGTCGGTCGGCTTTCACCTGCTCCTGCTGGCCCTGGTGCTCTTCGTGCGGCCGCCCGCAAGGGACTACATGGTCAAGCGCGGCGAGCCGCTGTTCGTCGACTTGCCGAAGGCCGACGAGCCGGCTGAGCGTGGAGCCCCGCCCGCGCCGTCTCCGACACCGAAAGCTCCGCCCGCGCCGGTCGCGCCACCGGTCGCGAAGGCTCAGCCGCAGCCCAGAGTGGCGCCGAGCCCACCTCAGCCGAGCCGGGTAGAGCCGCGGGCGCCGCAGCCCACGCCCCGAGCGCCCGAGCCGCCCGCCGTCGCCAGCGCACCGGCCACGCCTGCGCCGCCCGCTGCGCCCGAGCCCCCGGCCCCCGATGGGCTGCAGGCCTCGACGCCGCCAGCGAAGCCCGCCGAGCCGATCGTGAACGAGCCGGCGCGGCCGCCCGAGGCCCCGCCGCGCGAGGCCGCCCCGTCGGCTCCTACGCCGCCCAGAGTGGCCGCTGTTCCGCCCCGCCCTCCACTGATCGATAGCAAGTCAGCGCTGCGCCGAGGCGGACCGGCCGGGGCGGGTGGCGCGGGGGAGGGATGGGCTGGCATCGAAGGCGAACCGATCCCGCTCGACTCCAGCGATCCCAAGTACAACGACTACCTCGAGCGCGTCCGGCGGATGATCAAGGAGAAATGGGGCTATCCCTGTATCAAGGACATCGCGACGGGCCACTGTGACTACAAATCGGCCCGGCTCGTGATCGTGTTCGGCATCTTGAAGGACGGCCGCGTGCCCACGCTCGAGGTGGCGCAGCAGTCGGGCTACGCCATCTACGACGACTACGCGGCCAACGCGATCAAGCTGGCTCAGCCTTTTCCGCCCGTTCCCGCCTCGCTTATGGCAGCGGCCAAATCGGGCAGCACGGGCGTGAAGATCGTCGCGGCCTTCCAGTATGTGCTGGTCGAGAGCTCCCTCACCAACATCCTTCGTTGAAACGCTCGTAATTCCAGGGCCTTGCCTTGACATGCTCGCCGCGTCGCATGTAGCATGAGCGTCACTCTGGATAGGCTCGTAGCTCAGTGGGAGAGCGCCTCTCTGACGCAGAGGAGGTCGGCGGTTCGAAACCGCCCGAGCCTACCAACTATAGTCGCGCCTCGGCCAGCGGGTCCCCGCGACGGCCTGCAGCGCGAAAGACTCAACCTGACTGACGAGCGCGCCACTGTCTGAAGAAGATCGTCACCTCAAGCTGACCGGCGACTTCGACTGCGATCCCTCGCCGCTCGCGACGCTGCGCCATTCGACCTCGCACGTCATGGCCCAGGCGGTGAAGCGTCTGTTCCCGTCCGTGCGCGTGGCGATCGGCCCCGCGATCGAGGACGGCTTCTACTACGACTTCGCCAAAGCCGAGCCGTTCACGCCCGAAGACCTCGCGAAGATCGAAGAGGTCATGCGGGAGATCGTGAAGGCCGCGTATCCGTTCGAGCGGCAGGAGATGCCGCGCGAGGAGGCGATCCGCTTCTTCCGCGAGCGCGACGAGCCGTTCAAGGTCGAGATCCTCGAGGGGCTCGAGGCTCCGCGCGTCTCGCTCTACCGGCAAGGGGACTTCATCGACCTCTGCCGCGGGCCCCACGTGCCCTCGACCGCGCACGTCAAGCACTTCAAGCTCCTCTCGTCGTCCGGCGCCTACTGGCGGGGCGACGAGCGCAACGCGATGCTCCAGCGCATCTACGGCACCGCGTGGCTCACGCAGGAGGAGCTCGACAAGCATCTGTGGCGGCTCGAGGAGGCGAAGAAGCGCGACCATCGAAAGCTCGGGCGCGAGCTCGACCTCTACGCCTTCCACGACATCTCGCCCGGCGCGCCCTTCTGGCTTCCGAACGGCTGGACCCTGGTGCGCGAGCTCGAGCGATTCGTCCGCGAGGTTCTCGACGCGCGAGGCTACCAGGAGATCTCCACGCCGATCCTCGTCAACAAGCGGCTCTGGGAACAGTCCGGGCACTGGGACCACTACCGCGAGAACATGTTCCTGGTGGAGTCCGAGGAGCAGATCTTCGGCCTCAAGCCGATGAACTGCCCGGAATCCACCCTGGTCTATCGCCACACGCTGCGCTCGTACCGTGACCTGCCGCTGCGCTTCTCGGACATGGGGCGCCTGCATCGCAACGAGCGGTCGGGCACGTTGACCGGGCTCATGCGCGTGCGGCAGTTCACGCAGGACGACGCTCACATCTACTGCCGCCCGGATCAGATCCAGGACGAGATCACCGCGATGCTCGAGCTGGTTCGCGAGTGGTACAAGACCTTCGTCCTCGAGGCGTTCTTCAAGCTGTCGACGCGGCCCGAGAAATCGCTCGGGACCGACGAGCAGTGGCAGGCAGCCGAGGGGGCGCTCCAGGATGCCCTGCGCGCCAACGGCCTCGCGTTCGAGCTCAATCCGGGCGACGGGACCTTCTACGGGCCGAAGATCGACGTCGACGTGCAGGACGCGCTCGGACGGCGCTGGCAGGTGGCGACCATCCAGGTCGACTTCCAGCAGCCGGATCGCTTCGGGCTCGAGTACATCGACAGCGACGGGCAGGCCAAGCGCCCGGTCATGATCCACCGCGCGATCTTCGGCTCGTTCGAGCGCTTCGTCGGCGTCCTGGTCGAGCACTACGCCGGGGCATTCCCGACGTGGCTCGCGCCGGTTCAGGCGCGGGTGCTGCCGATCAGCGAGAAGCACATCGACTACGCCCGCACGGTGCACGCGCGTCTGCGCGCCGCGCGCCTCCGCGCCGAGCTCGACGACCGTAACGAGAAGCTCGGCTACCGCATCCGTGACGCACAGGTCCGGAAGGTGCCGTACATGCTCGTCGTCGGCGCCCGCGAAGCGGAAAACGGCACCGTGAGCCTCCGCCACCGCAGCGGCGACGATCTCGGCGCCGTTGCGCTCGACCGTGTGCTTGCCGACCTCGCCCGCGAGATCGGCGCGCGCGACGCCAGTCTCGCCGTGGGCCGCTCGTGATCGCCCGGCCCGCCGAACCCATCGTGTATCCAGAGTCGCGCCTCGGCCGGCGGGGCCCCAGCCCCGCGACGGCCTGCGGCGCGAACCATTCAGAGTCGCGCCTCGGCTGGCGGGGCCCCAGCCCCGCGACAGCCTGCGGCGCGAACCACGGACACTCGCAGCACGACGCCGCATTTCGCGGCTAAGAAGGAGACACGCCTATCAGCCAAGCCAAGGACATCCGTATCAACGAAGGGATCCGCGTCCGCGAAGTGCGCGTGGTCAGCGCGGCCGGTGAGCAGCTGGGCGTCATGCCGATCGCCCAGGCTCTCGAGACGGCCCGCCAGCAGGAGTTCGACCTCGTCGAAGTCGCGCCCGACGCGTCGCCGCCGGTGTGCCGTATCATGGACTTCGGCAAGTACAAGTACACGCAGGCCCGGCGGCTCAAGGAAGCGCGCAAGAAGCAGACGACCATCCAGGTCAAGGAAGTCAAGATGGGGCCGAAGACCGAGAAGCACGACTTCGACTTCAAGCTGAAGCACGTGCGGCGCTTCCTGGAGGAAGGCCACAAGGCGAAGGTCACCGTGCGCTTCAAAGGGCGCGAGATGGCGCACACGGAGCTCGGCTGGAAGATGCTGAACAAGATGCTCGAGGCGACGCAAGACATCGCCAACCCCGAGAACAATCCGAGGCTCGAGGGCCGGATGCTGCACATCATCCTGAGCCCCAAGGCCCATAGCTGACGCGTCGCCGAGAGAAAAGGATTCCGAAATGCCGAAGATGAAGACGAAGCGCGGGGCGAGGAAGCGGCTCAAGCGGACCGGGTCGGGCAAGCTCAAGCGAGCGGGCGGCTGGAAGCAGCACAAGCTCGAGGGCAAGGATCCGCAGCGCCGTCGCAAGCTGCGCAAGGGCAAGTTGATCGACAAAGCGGACGAGGCCCGGATGCGGGTGCTCGTTCCCTATCTGTGATCGAGGAGGAGTTGGAGAATGCCACGGGCAAAAGGTGGAGCGAAGACGCGCCGACGGCGCAAGAAGATCCTCAAGAAGGCGAAGGGCTAC
>Ga0137403_10004012_pt1 | contig 17451 bp, 18 predicted proteins | sample CZOMad2_1_16fung_FD_122057 | JGI IMG/M metagenome (GOLD analysis project Ga0137403, IMG submission 122057) | Vadose zone soil fungal communities from Angelo Coast Range Reserve, California, USA - CZOMad2_1_16fungal (Hybrid Assembly) | ecosystem: Environmental > Terrestrial > Soil > Vadose zone...
CGAACCGGGGATTAACAGAGCGACGAGCGAAAACAGTGCACTACGATACGGCATCAGGTTTCGAGTACGCATGGATCCGTCCCAGACACGACATTTGCCGACAACCAAAACTTGTTCGGCCGCTGGAAATACGTGCGCCGTGAGCGGAACACGCGACGAGTTCCCGAAGCCTTCGGGAAAGGTTGGGCCGGACGCAAGTGAGGCGGGAGCATACCATAGAATTGGTAACCGTTCGTATATGTACCACATGGTGGGCCAATTGGATGGTGCAGGCCAGGCCTAGGCGTAGTAGCCGGACTGGGCAGGGTGGCAGCTGGTCCGAACTTTAGTTTTGCCTAGCCACGGCGGCTGCCAAGGGCATTTCTGCTGCACTGATGAAGCCGAAAGGGCAGCGGCGCTCTCCCGAGAATTTGTGTTCTTCGTTTTCGTCCCGCAGGAGCGAGATGCGCGTTAGGCGGCGGAGGCGAGGTCGTGGTGTTGTCGGTTGGTGGCGATGCGGTCGAGGAGGGCTTCGAGGGATAGCATGGCTAGCAGAACAAAGATGCCGAGGAGGCGGGTTTCCAGCAGGCGGGCAGACCAAATGCCGTAGAGGACGCCCGCGATCATGACGAAGGGGCGGGCGCCGGTGAGCGGGCCGAGGACCATGACGCTGGTGGAGGCGCGAATGTCCGTGGAAGGAAGTGCGCGGAAGGCCAGATTGATGACTACAGCGGCGGCGTAGGGGAGGAAGACCCAGAGCATACGGCCGGCGGAGGACTCGAGGTCCGCGCGCAACTCGGCGTGGTGATGCGAGACCGCAAATGTGAGGAGTAGAAGGAACAGCGAGAGAAAGCTGGCGACCTGTGCTGCGATGGCGCCGCGGAGGACGGCGCGGGCGTAGTACATGCGCTTGTAAATCAGCGCGGAGCGTCCGGCGAAGGCGCGGAAGCCGCAGAGGCCGCCATCCAAAGTGGCCAGGAGATACAGCAAGAGCAGCGTCATGCCAGTTCGTCCAGCCGCCCAACGCGATGGCCGAGCGCGCGGCGAAATTCCGGAATCAGCGGCCGGCGAATGCCCACCAGCGTGTGAAAGACGCGGGGAAGCGGTGTGCGCCAGATTTTGCGGCCGTACATGCCTGAGGCAAATCCCGGCGAAGCGGCGCGGGCGGTGCTGACCAGAGTTTCGGCGGAGTGCACGCGGACTGCGGAGAGCACCCCGTCATGCCGCGCCAGACCGGTGCGCATACGCACGACGTGAAAGAACCACGAACCGGGCGCCGCGAGAAAAGACGGCTGAAAATCGTAGTAGAGAAACGCCTGCGTCTCCGGCAGTTCGTGACGGCGGAAGAACTGGCCGAGATCGTCGCCGCGAAAGTGATGCAGCACGCCAGTCGAAAGATAAATATTCGCGGCGTTTGCCGGCGAAAACGCGTCGCCATGAACAAAGCGGCAGGGCAGGTTTTCCTGGCGCGCCAGGCGGGACGCTTCGTTGATGAGCGCCGAATTCAAATCCAAACCGACGAGGTCCACACCTTGCGATGCCAGCGGTGTGCGCGCCGCCAACCAGCGCACGGTGTAGCCGATACCGCAGCCGATGTCGACAACACGCAAGCGCTCGCGGTTGGCAGCGCCGATCGTTGGTCTTGTTGCGCGAATCGCGCCGATCACCGCTTGCAACAGTTCCCAGACGCGCCCGCCGTGGTAGAACTCCTCGGCCAGCCGCTGCATCTCTGAGTGCACCACCACGAACAGGCGGTCGATGGCCTCGGCATCCAGCACGCCGGCGCGATCGGGGAGGGCGTCCACGACTCTGACCGCCTGCTGGTTGCCCAGCTTGGCAAAGACGGCGCGAACATCGTCCTTGCGAACTGGCCGGCGCTCCAGAGTAACCGGATCATGCTGAATGATCAGATCCGAAATCTCCGGTTGAGAAGGATTCCACGCGGCAAACACACGTTGAGACTAACTCACCATCGGCAGATCGAGCGAAAGATTTTGAACCCAGATGAAGAACGTTTAACTTCCTGCTCGCTCAGCGGGATCGCGGTTTGCGTGAACCCGTATCGCCGGTCGAACGCTTTGGCCAGCGGGCGAAGACTGACGTGGAGAGGCCGCCGCGCGGAGTGAAGACGCCGCGCACGAAGCACCACTCGGGCCTTACGGCGTCGACGATGTCGCGGAGCATGCGGTTGACGGCGTTTTCGTAAAAAATGCCCAGATCGCGGTACGCGAGCAGGTACATTTTGAGCGCTTTAAGCTCGAGACAGCTTTTGCTCGGCATGTAGCGGATGGTGATGGTGCCGAAGTCGGGCAGTCCCGTTTTGGGACAGACCGAAGAGTATTCGGGGAAGACCGTCGTGATGACGTACCCAGGAAACTGATTGGGCCACACATCCAGCGCGGGAAGTTTGGCATTGATCCCGGCTCGGGCGTGCTGGTCGGTGTACTCGGACATAACGGGAGGGCTCCTGATCGCGATTGTGTGGTATCTATTGCCTGGGCAGTGTTAATTGTAACGCGATATCGGGAATGACAGAGGGGCGGCTGGGTTGTACCATGAGGCTATTCTCTTCTCGTTCGATCTCTAATCGTTGGAGTCGGGGACCGGATTGCCGAAGCACTTCACTATTGTGTGCCCAGTGTGCCAGTCGGAGGAGCACAGGCGATCGCGCCGGCGAACGGTTGTGGACCACATTCTGAGCTTTGCAGGCATCCTGCCGTGGCGATGTAGAAGTTGCAGTACGCGATTCCACGCGCGGCCAATACCTTTCCGGTATGTTTTTTACGCCCATTGCGGGTTGTGCGGGAATACGGATTTGCAGCGCATCACCTTCGAGCATGTGCCGGGAGTGGGCTCGGTGATCGGACAGATGCTGCGAGTGCCCGCGCTGCGGTGTGAACCGTGCAGGCACAAATTCTTGTCGATCCGCCCATTGCTGGTAGAGCGCCAGACGAGGTTAGGCGCCAGCAGCTAGCCGCGCGGCCGGTACCGCACCAAACGCGCCTGGAAGGCCTTCCGTGGGCCTGCCGTCTGCCGCCGAGTGCGTGTTACACTACTGGAATTGCGGCGATATCGTCTAAGGGTTAGGACGTAGCCCTCTCAAGGCTAAAATCCGGGTTCGAATCCCGGTATCGCTACCAATGGTCTGTCTAGAGTGTCCCCGCTTTGGTAATGTTCCCGCCCTCCTATCGACACGCAATCTGACGATAATCGTTGCCGGTGCTGCCTGTGTGCCGTGTGCCGAAGCACACATCGTGTGCTTCGGCACACGGCGAAAATTGCTCGACACGACCTGAAACCATAGTGTTTCCGCAGGGAAACAATAAGGCACAAGGCGTGCCAGGTTTCGGGAAGGAATTGCCTTCGGGTTTATAGTCCAACTTGCCGAACGAGGAACCATGGGCGAAACAAGGAGACTGCCGGTCCGCGCAATGCTGGCCTTGGGGGCCGCCCTGGCGGCCACAGTTTTGGCGGATTCGCGAGAGAGCGAATTACTCATCGCCACTTCCGAGGATGGATTGCTGGCTTTCAACGGCAACAGCTTTCGCCAGATTCTTCCCCGCGACCCGGAAGCGCGGGCCATAACAGCAACCTCGCGGCTTCGGCAGGCCATCTGCTGATCGGCACCAAGAATCGTGGCGTGCTGCTCTTCAACGGAAAACAGATTTCAGTTCTTCACCCGACGCTGGCCAACCTTTACATCACATCTCTCGCCGGCGACGAAACCGATTTGTGGGTTGGCACGCTGAATCGCGGAGTGTTGCACTGGCATTCTGGGACCGCCGAGGCTTTTTCCGAAGAACAGGGGCTGCCAGACCGGCAAGTCCAATCGCTGGCAATTTCTGGAGATCGAGTTTTTGTTGGCACCGCAGCGGGCGTCGCGGAGTTCGAGCGCGGACGCTTTTCCCACGTGGTCGCGCCAGGATTGCTGGCGACGGCTTTGCACGCCACGCCAACAAGTTTGCTCGTGGGCACCGAGGATCAGGGAGTCAGGACGATTTCATCGGCGATCCATTCTAGCGCGGCGGTCCATGGAAAATATCTCGTCGTCTCCGACGAACCGAAACTCGTCGCCTCCATCCTCGCTCGCTTGAATCAAAAGCCCGAGGCGAAGTCAGCTCTTTTCATCGCCGGCTTCAGCCATGCCCGCGAACGCGAACGCTTCCAGCGCTTCACCAGCCAGCTCGACGCCCAAGCCACCGGCGGCGCCTCCTTCGGCCAGTCCGAAAATACTCCGCCCTTTTTCTCCCGCAATATGGCCAGCCTCAGCTCCGCGCTTTCTGATGTCTCCTCGCAAAAAATCATCGTCCGCGACGCCGGCGACAAAGTCCTGCAAACCGTGACCTACGAATGGTCGCGGTAACGCGCAGATCGCTTCATCGATTCTTGGGTACGGACGCTAGGTAGCGTTTTCGCTAGGCAGTGCTTCGGTGACAGAGGCTTCCGCTTTCAGAAGCAGCCAGCCCTGTGAGAACTGCTTGAAAACCAGGATGAGCCGGATTTCTCCAAGTTGCGGTTCCGGGCCCGGTTCGCCCGAGAAAACGGGAACGATAGCGAGATTGGCGACCAGTTGGACGTCGTGGATATGCCACTCTTTCTTGCGCCAATCGCGAGATGCGAACAAACGCGCAGCCGCCTTTTCAATCTCGGCTGCGCTGGTGGCGGATGCTCCGGTCACGTTGGTGAATTCACCCTGCGGATGAAAATCCTGGGCGAATCTCTTGGCATCGCCGGCGCCCCAGGCGGAAAGTAGCGGTGCTACTCGGAGAACTGCCGCTCCTTGCGGTTCCGCGGGTTGCGCCGAATCGCCACCGCTCTTGCTGCCAAGCTCCACGCGAAGCTTCTCCGGGTCCAGGCTGCGGCTCTTGAGAGATTGCGCCGCCAGACAATCTTCCTCGCCCAGGATACTCAGCAGTAGGTGCTCCGTGCCTACGTGCTTGTGGGCCAGGCGATCCGCCTCTTCGGTCGCGCGGCGCAGAATCCGAATACACTCCGCCGAGAGCGGTAGTTCGACTGAAGTCGAGATGGGCTTGCCGCGCGTTATGCGTTCCTCGATCTCCGCGCGGATCGCTTCGATGCTTCCAAGTGGTTTTATCAAGCGAATCGCGAGAGCGCGATCTTCCCGCAGGAGGCCGAGCAGTAAGTGTTCCGTTTCAATCGTGGGAGAACCGTACTGGCTGGCTTCGTAGCGAGCGAAGAAGATGGTACGCCGGGCCTTCTCGGTGAAGCGTTCAAACATGCCAAACTCTCCTTCGGCGCGGATGGGGCTGCCGCAGGCCAGGACACCGATAGCGAGGTCAAATTTTCCGGAAGCGCTGAATGCCTAGCTTCCGGTACGCTCGCTGAGCTTTACCGGGACATCGACTTTCTTGCCGCCGCGATAGACGGTTACCGTTACCGTGTCGCCGGGACGTTTGCGGTTCAGGACGACGTTGGTGTCGAATTGGCTGGCGATTTTTTGGCCGTCGATGGCTACGATTACGTCGCCGCCGATGTAGATGCGCCGCATTCCCGCTTGCGCGATGCGGTCACCTCCCCGGATGCCGCCGACCGCTGCGGGACCGCCTTTTGTTACGGTTTCGACGAGAAGACCCTCTTGCACCGGCAGATCGAGTGCCTCCGCAAGGTAGCCGCTCACTGGCAGCGTTTCCACGCCGAGGAACGCGCGATGCACGCGGCCGTCGGTCATCAGGTCGTGCGCGATGGCTTTGGCGGTGTTGATGGGGATGGCGAAGCCGATACCCGCTGTGGTGCCGCTAGGTGTATAGATCGCGGAGTTGATCCCGATGACTTCGCCGTGCGAATTGATCAGTGGGCCGCCGGAATTGCCGCGATTAATGGCCGCGTCGGTCTGGATGGCTTCATCGATGAACGTGGTCTGGCTGGTTTGCACGGTGCGGCCTAGCGCGCCGACGACTCCGGTGGTGAGCGTGCTCTGGAAGCCGAAAGGGTTGCCGATGGCTAGAACTTTTTGGCCGACCTGCAGACTGCTGGAATCGCCTAGAGTCAGCGCGGCGAGTTGCTTGCCCTTGGGATCGATTTTCACGAGAGCCACATCGTTGCGTTGATCGGCGCCCAGAACTTTTGCGGGATATCGCGACTGATCGCCGAGGACGACTTCGATAGTTTGCGCTTCCTCGATGACGTGATAGTTGGTGAGGATATAGCCGCGCGCGTCGATAACGAAACCGGAGCCTGCGCCTTCAACGGGCACTGGATTCATGAAGAAATCGTATTCAGTGGCTTTGGTGAGAATGTTGGCGACGGCGGGAGATGCCTGTCGATAGACGCGGACATTGATGGCTTCTTCATCGGTGAGAGCAGTGCTGCGCTGGCCTTCGGTCTCGGCGGGCAAGGCTTGGACGTTGACAGGGCCGCGCGTGCCGAAGCGCGCGCCGAGCCAGTAGGCTCCGAAAAGGAGAATGCCAATTACCAGGAGCATTCGGGAGAGTTGTTTCGCTGAGCTCATCGTTGTTGTCTTCTTTCTCGATCCATTGGTGCGAATAGTATAAGGAATTTCTCCGCTGTTTGGATGCTGAGCGCTTTTGCTTGGGCGCGGTCAGGCTTTTCTATGGATTCGACGGCTGGCGGCGGAGTTTGGCAGCGAGCGTTTGCACTTGCTGGCGGGTGTGCTCGAGGGAGCCGGAGCAATCGATCTTTTCGGTGGCGAAGCGGATCTTTTCTTCGACCGGCATTTGCGCGGCGATGCGGCGGCGGGCTTCGGTTTCGCTCATGCCGCGCGCTAGCAGGCGTTCGAGTTGCTGCTCGGGCTCGCACCACGCAACGACCAGGCCGTCCAGTTTTTTGTGCATGCCTGCTTCGATGAGCAGCGCGGCTTCGACGAAAACGGCGTCCGAGCCGTTGCGCTGCCATTCCTCGAACTGGCGAAATGTTGCTTCACCCACGCGAGGGTGAACGATGGCGTTTAAGCGGGCGAGTCTTGCGGGATCGGCGAAGACCATGGCGCCGAGCTTAGGGCGGTCGATGCGGCCGTCTGAGGTGGCGAGGTCAGCGCCAAATTCCTTCAGGACTTCTTCGTGGGCCGGCTGCCCCGGTTCGGTCAAGCGATGGGCGAGTCCGTCCGCGTCGAGAACGTGAAATCCCAATTCGCGCAGGATGGCTGCGACGGCGCTTTTGCCGCTGGCGATGCCGCCGGTGATGCCGATTTTTTGCATCAGTCTGTCGATCAGATTTCAGCGGGCGCGGGCCGTGGATTGGCTGGCGAGCGGACGGCCCCCCGAGCGGCGCGAACGCGCGGCTTTCACGGTATTGCTCATCAGCATGGTGATGGTCATGGGGCCGACGCCGCCGGGCACGGGCGTGAGCGCGCCAGCGACGTTGACGGCGTCGGGATGCACGTCGCCTACGAGGACCGAGCCTTTGGCGCGGAATTTTTCCAGACGCTGCGGAAAATTGCGCAGCAACCGCTCGGCTTCTTGGGGGTCGGTGACTTTGTTGGTGCCCACGTCGATGACGGCGGCGCCGGGTCGGATCCAGTCCGCCTCAACGTAGGCGGCTTTGCCCATGGCGGCGACGACAATGTCCGCGCGGCGGACGACTTCAGGAAGATCGCGCGTCTTGGAATGGCAAATCGTGACGGTGGCGTTGGCGTGCATCAGCAACAGAGCCATGGGCTTGCCCACGATGTCGCTGCGGCCGAGCACGACAGCGTTCGCGCCTTCGATCTTGATGTCGTTGCGGCGGAGGATTTCCATGCAGCCCGCGGGAGTACACGCGACGAGGCCGGGACGCCCGCTGACCAGCTGGCCGAGATTCACCGGATGAAAGCCGTCGACATCCTTCGCGGGATCGACAGCTTCGAGAATGCGCTTCGCGTCGACTTGTGGAGGCAGTGGGAGTTGCACGAGGATGCCGTCCACGTCGTTGTCTCGATTGAGGTCTTCGACGACGCGGAGCATGTCCAGCGTGGTGGTTTCGGCCGATGGCGTAATCAGTCCACTGGAAAGGCCGAGTTGTTCGCAGGCGGCGATTTTGCTGTTGACGTAAAGTTGCGAGGCGGGATTGCTGCCGGCGAGGACCGCGGCGAGACCTGGGCGGATGCCGGCCGCGGTCAGCACGCGGACTTCGTCTTTCAGCTCCTCGAAGATTTGATCGCGAATCTTGATGCCGTCGAGAATCCGTGCGGTCATTCGACTCTCACTTCCTTGGAAAAGAAAATGATAGCACGGGAATTCGCGGCTACTGGCGGGCTGAGCGAGTGAGGGCCGCGGTGGCCAGGACTTGCGAAACTTCGCGAGGGCGGCGCAATCTAAAGAGGGTTGGAGAAAACGAGATGTCTTTATTCGGTGATTTGGGGACGCGGAGGGAACTGGAGAATAAAGCGAAGGCGGAGGGGCGGCTGCCGCCGGGGCAGTCGCTGACGCTGAAGTGGCCGGTGCTGCACTACGGCAGCGTGCCGCGTTTTGATGCGGCGAAATGGGATTTCCAGATTTCCGGCGAGGTGGAGCAGCCTTTGCGGCTGAAATGGGATGAGTTTCGAGCGCTGCCGCAAACGGAAGTCACCTCGGACTTTCATTGCGTGACGCGCTGGAGCCGGCTGGATAACCGGTGGCGGGGCGTGCTGTTCACGGAAGTACTGAAGCTGGTGAAGCCGAGAGCGGATGCGAAGTCTGTTTCGGTGCTGGCGGAAGAAGGCTACACGGCAAACGTGCCGCTGGAAGATTTGACCAAGCCCAACGTTTTGTTTGCGTTCGACCACGATGGCGAGCCGCTGAGCGGCGAGCATGGCGGGCCCTTGCGGCTAATCGTGCCGCACCTCTATGCCTGGAAGAGCGTGAAGTGGGTGCGCGGCTTCGTGCTGCTAGACCACGACCGGCTAGGGTTCTGGGAGCGGAACGGCTACCACGCCTACGGCGATCCGTGGAAAGAGCAGCGCTATTCAGGACGGTGACGGGCCAGCGAGATTGCCATCTGGAATGCTCGCTCCCCTGGTATTGACCGGCGCGAACGCCAATCGGGAGATTGGCGTTCCCAAGGGGCGGTCGGTCGGTCCCCCTCCCCGTGTTTTTTGTAAGTGTTGCGTCTAAAGGACTTACGGAACCGCTTTTTGTAACTGTTGATTCTACTGGGGTTGCGGGCGGACAACTTCGGCTAAAACCCGATGAAACGCGGTGTTTGTCTGTAAGTGTTGCTTCTAAAGAACTTAGCTGACTCAACGGTGTTTGCTGGAATTACCGGAGGACAAGCGGAGCCCGCAGCGCGGCTTGCGCAATTCTACCCGGAGGCAATGATAGCACAAAATAAGAATTTGTCAAGTGACAAAATGTTACATGATATGCGCGATGCCGCGGAGTGGGGACTGTATCGGCAGGGAACGGTGCGAAGAGGCTTCGGGTTCGGTCTCAAGCGATTTCCAGGATTTGGTTCAATGGGTTGACCAGATACTTCCAGGCGAGGTAGTAGGCGGCGAGGGCGACGGGGGCGGCGACCGGCAGGACGGAGACCACGAAGCGTGGAACGGAGAAGTCGAGGATGCTGGCGGCGAGCATGCCGAGGGGCGCCAGCAGGAACGGGAGCAGCATGCCGTGCAGGCCGATGGACAGACGTGACTTATCGCGCAGGGCGACGAAAGCGATGTTCCAGAGGCCCCACAGGTTGGGCACGACGGCCATGGGGAAGACGATGACGCGCTCGACAGGGACCGGGAAGTGGACGGCGTAGAGCAGGATGACGTAGCCGGTCATGATGACCAGCAACATGAGGGTGGGTACAGCGATTCCGGCCAAATAGGCACGCAGGTAGAGATGCTTGTTCATGAGGATCTCCTTCTTACAGGTGAAACAGCAAAGCTGGCAGAGCGCTGGGAAAGGCGCAAAGAACCGCAACGGTTGCGCCGAGCAGAGCCCAATCCCACCAGGGAACTGGCGCGGGAACGGTTTCGAGGCGGCGCAGCATCCGAGGCCAGAGGTCGCGAGGCGGTTCGACCTCGGTGACCGGAGGCACGGCTGCTTTCAGCAGCTTGCGCATTGCTTGCAGCTGTTGATTGGTGTCGCGGTCGTTCATGTCGTTCATATTGTTCATGGGGTGATTCCAGTCTCCAGGAGTTTTTTGCGCAGCAATCGGACAGCGCGGAACATGCGGACTTTGACGGCATTGGACGAGATGCCCAGGGCGGCGCCGATTTCGTCGTAGGGCTCGTCCTCGACCAGGCCGAGTTGCACGACGACGCGGAGGCGCGGCGACAATTGGCCTAGCGCGCGCTGAATGGCCAGGCGCGTTTCGTGCTGTACCGCCGAATCCGGCACTGGGTCGGCGGGCAAGTCTTCCGGCAACGGAGCTTGACGCTTTGCGTGGCGCAGGTGGTCGAGAGCAGCGTTGGTGGCGATGCGGCGGAGCCAGGCGGCGCCCTTGCCTTCGGGATTGAAGCGGGCGCGAGCGCGATACATACGCCAGAACGTTTCCACGGTCAGATCCTCGGCAGCGGCGGAATCGCGCACGATGCGCACGATCCAGCTGTAGACATCGCGCTGGTATTGCCGGAACAGCGACTCGAACGCGTCGGGATGGCCCTCGGCGAATCGGTGCCACGGATCCATGCGCTGCCTCTCTAGTGGATCTAACTGGGTTGGAAGCCTCGAGGTTACATCTTATTTTGAGCGAGCGGAAAAGGTGAATTCATAGCGAAGAAAGGAAAGCGCGTGGGAGGGAACCTGCCGCGGACGCTTCAATTGTGCCGAGATGGGGCGCAGCACTGCTGCGCCCCTACCAGAGACAGGTCTTCTGCTTTGCTTATCTCGCCGACTCGAATCGGGGTCGTTACTGAATGGAAAGGCGGTTGGAGATAGGAAGCACGTGGAGTGCAAGATTCCGCGATAATTATCCCACAAGCTTGTTCACTCTGATGTAGCACGGCCCGAGGACGTTCGGCGGAGACCCCTATGACCTTTAGCGGCAGCTTGCGCTTAGCCACTATCTCCTTGTGCGCACTATTTGCCGGTGGATTGATGTGGGCGGCATCGCCGTATACAAATGCGGATGAGCCGAAACCCAAGCCGGAAAACACGATCGGCGTGCAACTTGGCGAGCCCATCGTGCCGCAGAAGTTCTCGCCTGCGCCAAAATTCTGGATCTCGGATGTGACCGACCGGTCCGGCAATCCGCAACCAATGTTGGTGATGAAGGAGCGAGGCGGCGTGTTCCTGGACAAACCTCCGACCACGACGGTGAAGGAAGCGATCGAGCAATCGCTGAAGGCAGCGAATCTACTCGCTCAGGATGCGGCATCCGCCGACCTAGTGCTGCGTATTTACCTCTTTCATTTTGGCTTAGCTTCAGGATCAGGACTGGACTTTTTCGGCAAGGTGGAATTCACGATGGTGGTGAAGAATCCGAAGACTGGCGAGTCGCAGGAAGTGAAAGCGGCGGGAACGTCTATCGCCAATGGGGCATTCCGGAAAAAGAACATGCAGAAGAACGTGCAGGAAAACATCGAAGCGGCACTGCATGATGCGACGCGCAATTGTGTACGCGGGACGCAGCTGAAAGAAGCGGTGGCAGCTTTGTTGAAGGCGCCGGACGGAACGCCGGTGCAAGGGGAAGCGGCGAAACCGCAGGGTAAGTAGAGGGTTGCCGAGAAACGCCGGGAATCGCGGATTTCCTTGGTAGATCGGTTCTCTTGGATGGTGAGAATCGTGGCGTCAGGTCAGTGGCACAGGCAGGAGTGCCGGTGCTACTGGGTTTCGGTAAATTGCAGAAGGCTGGGACCGCAGGAGAGAGAAAAGGGAGAGCAGACAGAATGCGAATCAAGACAGTAGCAATCGTTGCGACAATGCTGGCGATGGCAGCGCTCACGACCAGGGCGAAGGAGGAGGCACCGCAATACAAGAGCGCGGAAGCCAAGCACTTCACGACCGCGGAGGGCGTAGAGCTTACACCAGCGTTCGTCGACTATTTCTATGCTGAATTGCGCAGTGAACTGGCCAAGGCCAAGTTAGTGAATGAGGTGATCGGCGAAGGCGAAGCGGTGGAGGATGCCGACGCGGCGAAATCGCTGGTTATTACAGGAACGATTACGGAATACAAGAAGGGAAGCGTGGTCAAGAGCGCGCTGATCGGGTTTGGGGCTGGTATGCGGGGTTTGAAGATGGATGCGGACGTGGTGAGGCGCAGCGACAAAGAAAACCTGTGCGTGGTGCACGTACACGTGAAGATCGATCCGCGATGGAACGAAAAAGTGATGGCCAAGGCGGCAGCACACCAGATGGTGAAAGAGATGAAGAAGGCGTTGAGCGAAGGGGCGAAGACCAAGTCCTGAAACGGGGAAAGGCGCTTGAAGACTTCTCATAAATACTCGGCTGGAATCCAAGGCTATCTTCGGGGGAGCCCCGTGCTCGCAGCCTTTTACGTCGGGGCTGAAGCCTCGACCTCCTAAAGAACAGGTCCATGAGATGGTTTGTAGAGAGTGGAGGGTTGCCGTGCGTAGAAGGTTCCTGAGTTGGGCCATACGCTGCGGATTCGCACTGGTGATGTGTCTTGTTGCTCTGAGCGGTCTGGAGTCCGCCGCGGCAACCAAGATGAAACTGCGCGGCTACTTGACCGGCCGGGCCGACGGCAACACCGTGCTGATTCTCGATGACCGAGTCGAGATTACGGCTGCCAGCCGGGTTCTCAGCAGAGACGCGTCGGGCGAACATCCCTTCAATGCACAGGGACTATCTCCAGGCATGCTGGTGGAAGCGGAAGGGCAATGGCTGGACAAGCACAAGTTTTTCGCGGAGAAGCTGACGGTGGAGCTGCAGGAGGATGAGAAGAAGATTCATGGTTCAGCGTACCTGCAGGAAGAGCCGCAGGATGCAGTGAAGATAGCGGCGGGCGAACCCAGCGAGCTGAAGTTAGACGGCTATTGGCTGAATCTCGATCCACACACGAAGCGCGCATGGGACGTGGGCAAGGCCGGACAAACGCCCGGGGCGAAGGGAAGCGAGCAAAGCGCATTAGCTGGCTACCGCGTGAAGTATGCGGGCATGCGGCGCAAAGATGGAAGGATCGACGCCGAAGAAGTGGATCTGGAGCCGCCAGCGGCGGCGGACGACTACAAAATGCCGCACAATCTGGAAGTAGGCCGCGGAAAGGACGCTCAGACAGGGGTCGAGGTCCTCGAGTTTCGCCAGGGGAAAAAGGTGCAAGGACGGATGAAACTGCTGGCCGAGCGAAGCGTGCAGGAATATGTGTCGCACCTTGGCGATTCGTTGATTCCGGAGGGCGCGAAGGGAGCGCGCCGGCCAATCGAGTTCCGCTTTTTCGTGGTTGAGGACCCGGAAATTAACGCCGCGGCGCTGCCGGACGGAACGCTGCTCATCAATACGGGATTACTGGGAGCGATCGAGAATGAGGCGCAACTCGCGTTTGTGTTGAGCCATGAGATGAGCCACGTGCTGCAGACGCACTATCGGCGGGAGGTAGTGGAGACGCGGGCGTCGCGCGTCGGGCTGACGATCGCGGGACTGGCCGCGGGAGCGTTCATTGGGAATGCGGGAGTGTTCATGGCAGAGATCGGAATTGCGTCGGTGGTGAACGGTCATCAGCGGGAACTGGAGAATCAGGCGGACCGGCTGGGCCTGCAAAACGTGATCGAGCACGGCTACGACCCGCGCGAGGCGGCGAATTTCTCGCGAATCATGATCAATCGCCACGGCGACCGCACGACGAGCAAGCTGTGGTCGAATCACGATTCCAGCGTACTGCGGGGAAGCTTCTTGACGGTGCAACTGATGCGCCAGTATCCCGAGGGCCGCTGGGAACAAACGAAGAAAAACACGACGGCTTTCCAGACGATGAAAGAGGATCTAGGTCCGGTGAAAATCAACTAGGCCGGCGAAAAGCGATCCGCAGGAAAGAAGACCACGTAAGAGAGCTACCGGCAATGGCGGTCAAGGGAATGGGCCGCTTGACGCTTACCGCCCCCAGCCTATCTTTTTACAGCTTGTTTTTGGCAGTCCTCGGCGAGACTGGCGCAGCAAGGTGCGCCACTACAAAGAGGTGATGCGCCGCGAGTTTAGCTGGATGCGGCTAAGTCCTCCAGCCGGCGTTTTCTAGGCTCGATTCCAAAGGCGAGAACGACAAAGATTTGGATGATGAGGAGGGCGATCATCAGGGCTACTACGCCTTGGACGGCGTGGGCGCGGAAGAGTGCGACTACCAGGAAAGGCGTGAGAATGGTGGCGCCGCGGCCGAAGGTGTTGCAGATGCCGGCGGCGCGCATGCGGACTTCGGTGGGGAAGAGTTCCGGGATGTAGATGGCGAAGAGAGTGGTGATGAGGACGTAGATGGGGAGGATCAGGAGAAAACCTGCGGCCATCAGGAGAGTTGGCTGTTTGACGAACGGGTAGATGCTGCCGACGAGGATGGTGGCCACGGAAGCGCCAATGATGGTGGGTTTGCGGCCCCAGGAGTCTGCGCTGAGGGCGGCTCCTAGCGAGCCGATGGGCGCGCCGATAGACATGACCAGGGAATATTTGAAGGACGTGGCGATGGCCAGGCCTTGGTGGACGAAGAAGGTGGGCAGCCAGGTGACGAAACCGTAGATCAGGGTGTTGGCGACGATCAGAGTGACCGAGCCGACGATCATTCGGGGCAAGAGAATCGGACTGAGCAGGGCGGCGATGCCAGTGTGCGGCGCAGCGGGCGGCGCGGCGGCTGGCGGGGGAAGAGGGCCGTGTTGCGCGGAGACTTCGTGCTCGATGGATTGCAGTAGGCGTTCGGCTTTGCCGGTGTGGCCGGCGGATTCGAGCCAGCGCGGGGATTCCGGCAGGGATTTGCGGAGATACCAGACGACGAGCGCGCCGAGTCCGCCAAGCAGAAACATGGCACGCCAGCCGAAGCGCGGGATGATCAGGGCGCTGGCAAGGGCGCTGATCGGCAAGCTGGTTACGACGGCGACGGAGAGCGCGCCGACCCATTTTCCGCGAGCTTGCGGCGGGACGAATTCGGTCATGGAGGCATAGCCGACAACTAGTTCGGCGCCTAGACCGATGCCCATGATACCGCGGAGGAGGATGAGGGCGTTCATGGAAGGCGCGAACGCCGCGGCGATGGATGCCAGCCCAAAGAGGGCGAGATTGGCTTGGTAGGTGAAGCGGCGGCCGTAGCGGTCTCCGAGGAAGCCTGAAAGAAACGAACCCAGCATCATGCCGAAGAACGTGGCGGAGACGAATTGCGCGTTCTGACCGATGGTGGAAAAGCCGGTGTTTAGCGTGGCGCCGAGGACGGTGGCGGCGAGGTAAACGTCGAAGCCATCGAAAAACATGCCGATGCCGATCAGCTTCATGACCCGGCGATGAAAGGCGGAGACGGGGAGACGGTCTAGGCGCGGGCCGGCGTTGACGGTCACTGGGGAGTCATTTCTTTGCAGTTTTGGCTAGGACGGCGAGGCTGCCTGCGGTGAGAGCTTGCACGGCGGCGCGGCAGTTTTCGTCGAAGGATTTTTGCTGGGCGGACTGGAAGAATTGTTTGCAGCGGCGGGTGGCGGACGGGTCGAGCTGAAGGATGCGGTGGACGAGGGCATCGGCTTCGGCTGAAAGGCGTTCGGCGGAAGTGACTTGGGAGATCAAGCCGATTTCCCGAGCGCGTTGCGGGTCGATGCGATCGCCGAAGAGCACGAGAGGGAAGGCGAAACGCGGGAGCGCATATTCGCCGAGATAGGCCATGATGGCGGACGGCGGCAGGCCGGAGCGCATCTCGGGAAAGGCCAGGGAAGCGCTTTCGGCGACCAGGGCGAAATCGCAGAGAATTGCCAGGCCGAAACCGAAGCCGAAGGCGTCGCCCTGGACTTCCGCGACGCTGATCATCGGGGAGAAGCGTAAGGCGCGTTTGACTTCAATCAGGCGGCTGGATTCGCGACGGATGGAGGCGGCGTCGCGGCCGGCTCGCTCACGTCCGGTGCAGAAGACTTTGCCGCTGGCACGGATGCGCAGGACGCGGGCTTTCGGAGTAGAGGCTTGGGCGCGGAGTTCGCGGAGCATGGCGTCAAACATGAGGCCGGTGATGTGATTGCCGTGGTCGCCGTTGTCGAGGGTGAAGGTGAGGACGTCGGAGGTGCGGTCGATGAGCAGGCCGGGAGGTGCGGCGGGTGGAGAGGCCGCGGATTTCTTGCGAGGCATGCGCGGAACGTTATATGGCGGTGGCGGGGAATGTCAATCGAGCCACTGAATCGTGAGTGGGAGCGCGCAAAAAACAAAACGCCCGAGCAAATCACGCCCAGGCGTTTTCTTTCATCGAAGAGTGGCGGCGTAAAGCCGCCACCATAAAGATTTAGTAGATGTCGTACTGCTCCCAGTGGAGCGTGGGGTCGGATTGGATGATGATGTGTTTGTGGGCGTTCTGCTCGAGTTCGTCGATGAGCAGGGATTCGCGGGTCTTCAGGGCTTTGGCGATTTCCGGGTGGACGCGAAGGGTTAGGTTCGCGCCTTCGTGGTCGGCGGTGGCCATTTTGCGGGCTTCGGCCTGGATTTCGTAGCACAGGGTCGGAATGGATTTGACCATGCCGGAGCCGGTGCACGAGGGGCAAGGCTGGCAGAGCACGCGCTCAAGCGCCTGCTTGGTGCGCTTGCGAGTGATGCAGACCAGGCCAAACTCGTTGAAGGAAAGCGCTTTGGATGGCGCTTTGTCCTGGTCCAGAGCTTGCTGCAACGCGGAGAGAACTTTTTCGCGGTTGCGGCGCTCCTCCATGTCAATAAAATCGACGACGATGATGCCGCCGAGATCGCGCAGGCGGATTTGCCGGACGATTTCTTTGACGGCTTCGAGGTTGGTCTTGACGATGGTGTCTTCGAGGCGCGTGGAGCCCTTGCCGACGAACTTGCCGGTGTTGACGTCGATGGCGACGAGAGCTTCGGTGTGGTTGATGACGATGTAGCCGCCGGATTTGAGCCAGACTTTGGCGCGCAGGGCTTTGTCCAGTTCGTGCTGGATGCCGAATTCCTCGAAGATGGGCGTTTCCTTGGTGTAAAGCTTGACGCGGCTGGCCAGCTTGGGCTGGAAGCGGCTGACAAACTCGACGACCTTGCCGTATTCCTCTTCGTTGTCGATCCAGATGGCGGTGAAATCGTCGCTGACGTAATCCCGGAGAATGCGCTCGACGAGGTTGAGGTCGCGGTGAAGTAGAGCGGGTGCTTTGCGATCGTCGTGCTTCTGCTTGATTTCGCTCCAAGTCTTGCCGAGGAAATCGATATCCGTGCGAATCTCTTCGTCGGTGGCCTCGCCAGCAGCAGTGCGAACGATGAAGCCGCCGGGATAACTGCCGCGAGCTTCGCCAACCAAGCGGCGGAGGCGCGAGCGATTTTCGGCGCTGGCGATTTTGCGGGAAACGCCAATGTGATCGATGGTCGGCATGTAGACCAGGAAACGGCCGGGCAGGGCGACGTGACTGGTGATACGCGCGCCTTTCTTGCCGAGAGGCTCCTTAGCGATCTGGACGACGATGTCCTGACCGGCTTTCAGCATTTCGGAAATGAG
>Ga0137403_10004016_pt1 | contig 17443 bp, 19 predicted proteins | sample CZOMad2_1_16fung_FD_122057 | JGI IMG/M metagenome (GOLD analysis project Ga0137403, IMG submission 122057) | Vadose zone soil fungal communities from Angelo Coast Range Reserve, California, USA - CZOMad2_1_16fungal (Hybrid Assembly) | ecosystem: Environmental > Terrestrial > Soil > Vadose zone...
AGTTCAGGAAGGCACCTTCTCCATCACCAATCCCGGCGTCTTCGGGGGACTCTTCGGCCTCCCGGTCATCAGCCAGCCCAACGTCGGCATTCTCGGCCTCGGCGCCATCGAAAAGCGCCCCGTGGTCATCAACGACTCCATCGCCATCCGCTCGATGTGCTACATAACACTCAGCTATGACCACCGTGTGGTCGATGGCGCCATCGCCCATCAGTTTCTGCACAAGGTCAAAGAAACTCTGGAAAACTGGAGCGAGCCGCTTCTGTAAGCTCGCCATTTTTTCGTTGACTTTTCGTTAATTTCGTGTACTATATCCCTCGGGTAAACTTGCACCCATCCCCCGAGTCCCGGCAGCCCTCCTAAGCCCTTTAGAATGCGCAGTTACAAGCAATGCCGGCGCGGCTGCGTGTCGAGAAATAAGCCCCTTAAAATCACCAACATATGTTTAATCGCTGGTCTTAGAAACGCAACGCGTAACTCTTTTAGAATCCGCACTTAGCCCCGAATTCAGGCCTAAGCTCCGTAGAATGTGCACTTACAGAAATATGGTGGGGGGAGGGGGGCCTAAACGACGCCGATGGGCCGCAAGCCCCCACTGGATCCGATTCCTTGTGGCCGCTCAGCACGAATCCCAACTCGCAATTTCCACAAGCAACCTAAACAGTACACTTGCCTTTGAGTTTACTAACAGGATATAGTCCGACTCCTTCGGTGTGCGCGCTGTAGACCTTGGCGCGATAAGGAGCGGACATGCGCATGAAATTGGAAGACCGCTGGCATTGCACCAATCCCGCTTGCGGATGCGAAGTGTTGGTCGCCAGTGGCGGCAGCGAGGACGGCAAGAATCCCCGGTGTTCCTGTGGCGCGGCGATGAAAAAACGTTACGTATCGCCAGTGGTCACCTATTTGGATTTTCTTAAGCTGCAAGAGATCCCGACAGTCGCGGCTCGCAAGGAGTAGGCCATGCGCTTCTCGCTATGGCCCGGCCCCGGGCGATCCCTGTCCGCTCGCGGCCACTTTCTGAAAACTTTTGCCGGCATCGGGTACTGCTTGGCATTCTCGCTGCTCGCGCTCGGCGGTTACGGCATGGAAGAGCAATTCGCGAATCCGCTGGAGGCCCACTCCGCAGGATTGCTTTTTTCCGCATCTCTGATCGCTACGGCTGTCACCCTGCTGTATTTGCTGCTGCATTCCTTCCGGCAGATAGCAGACCCCATCGCGCCGTGGCCTGCTTCCATTTCCTGCGAAGAAGACATTGCGATCGTCAGGTTCGCTACGAGTTCGGAAGAAAATCGGAAGGCCATACCGCCGCACGGCCGCTACGTAGACCGCGCTTTTGTCCGCATCCAGCGCTAACCGCGAATCACGCGCGAGGAATCGCCGGGAAGTAGCGCTCTTCCAGAATCAAGCGATGATGCAGCTCGTGGCCGGCCACGATAAAGGCCAGGGCCCGCACCGTTACTTCTTTTTCGTTGGCGACGCCGCGCCTTTGCCAGGCCTCTTTTTGCAGTGACTTGAAAAATGCGCCGGTAGCCAGGCGCACCAGCCCAAACTCCTCGGCCAGCTCCACAAGCGTGCGCCCGGAGAAGTTTCCTCCGCGCACATAATCATCTTGCTCAAATCCGGGAAGCGGCGTCTGGTCTCCACGCGCGATCCGCAAAGCGCGGTAAACGAAGATGCGCTCACTGTCGATCACGTGGCCTAGCGCTTCTTTCACCGTCCATTTGTCCGGCGCATAACGAAAATTGCCATCACGCTCGCTGTGCGCCGCAAAAAGCTGCGCCATTTGCAATCGCTGAGCTTCCAGGATGCTCAGAATATCGCTGCCTTTCACTTTGGAGATATAGGTTTCGTAATAGGGTGCGTATTCGCCCGGCTCGGGCCTGGCCGTTGCGGCTCGTCTCGGTTCCATGTGTTTAGTATACCGCCGCTACCTACCGTGATTTCAACGCCCTCGCCTCAAATCAGGCCCCCAAAGTGGCCTGGCTACGAGGTGGGTGCCTGCGCCGGGGCCTGCGGAGACCCAATCTGTTCCTGCACCGCGCGACGGAACTCCTGTGGGTGAGCGATCATCAAAAACGGCTCCGGGGTGCCGCCCGTGCCTCGCACGACGACAGATCCATATCCGAGCACTCTGCCCGCCGCAGTTTCCTCCACGCCGATGCTCTCCACGCGCGAAAGCATCAGGTCCAGTGTGCGCCGGCTGGTCATCCCGGTCTTGATCAGCACGCGGCGGTTGGTTACCGCCATTTCCGTTGCGTTCCGTTTGGCGACGCCATAACTGAAGATAATGACGGCTGCGACCACCAGTACGACTCCCGATACGACCATCACCTTCGGACTGATCGTGGCGCTTCCGACCGCCAGTCCGGCGGAGTCTCGCGTCGCGATCGCTTCGGCCATCAAGGCAATCCCCGGCACAAGCAACAACAAGCCGCCAAAAAACGGGCCCATCAGCACCAGCCAATGATGCCGGGTCCGATACAGCAGCGTCTCTCCCGGTACCAGATTTCTATCGACGTAACCCATGTCCGTCTCTCCGAGCGCCGCGGTCCCCAAATTCCACTTTGTTTCCGGAAGCTGCGCGAATCATACTTGATGGCCGCCCACAGTCAAATGTTGGATGCACCGTGGGTAAGTGCGGAACGCAGAGATGACTGAGAACATGAGAGCGGAGCACCCTTTGCAAACGGACCGTTTGAAAGCTGACCCTTTGCGAACGGACCCTTTGCGAACGGACCCCCTACGAACGGAAAGGTTACGTGTCGCCTTTCAAGGTGAAGAAGGCGCCTTCAGCGAAGCCGCCGCCGTCCAGTTGCTTGGCGACAAAATCGTGACGGTGCCGCGACCCACGTTTGACGCGACTTTCCGCGCCATTGCGGATGGCGCGGCGGATGCCCTGCTCGTGCCCGTGGAGAATTCGCTGGCTGGCTCCGTAGTGCGCGTCTACGATTTACTTCTTGAAAGCGAACTCACGATAACCGCCGAAACAATTCTGCCCATTGAGATGAACCTGATCGCTTGCCCAGGCACGTCGATCGCGGACATTCGATTCATCTCATCGCATCCGATGGCGCTGGCGCAATGCGAGCGCTTCTTTGGCGAGCACCCCAGCATCAGGCGATTGCCCGCGGAGGATACCGCGGGAAGCGTGCGCGAGATGCTGGCGCGCGGTGACAAGACGCACGCAGCCATTGCCGGCAGATATGCCGCCGATCGTTATCGCGGCGTAATAATCGCGGAAAGGATTCAAGACAACGCTGAGAATTTTACGCGTTTTGTTCTGCTTCAGCCCGCCAAGCAAGCTGGCAACGCTCCGAAGCCGGAAGCGCGCAAAATGTCTATTGCCATGCGCCTCGCGCATCGACCCGGTTCGCTGCTCTCTTCGCTCGAACCGTTTGCGCGCAATGGCGTGAATCTCTTGAAAATTGAGAGTCGTCCGATTCATGGCCGGCCGTGGGAATATCAGTTTTTCGTCGACGTGGAAGCCGACGCGGTTGCCCGCCTCGAACAAGCGCTGCGGGAATTGCGGGAGGCCGCTCACGAAGTCCGCGTTCTTGGCCTGTACCCCGCCGCGCAAAATCGTCCCTGAAATGTGAAAGGCCAGCGCACACACGCTAGCCCTTCCCTACTTCATTGTTTCGTTACGTCGTTGGTTCCCGATTTCAGCAGTAGCTGCAGGCTTCTTCGCCCATCATGCCGCTGCCATTCCCGTTCCGTCCTGTGACATCGTCGCTGATGCGGCGCAAGCGGCGTCCGAGCCGCTCCGCAAGTTGGTGCCGTGCGCGCCATAGCCGGGCCTTCAGCGTGTTTTCTGTCACGCCCAGTTTTTTCGCGGCTTCGCCGGTGGAGTAGCCTTCCATTTCGCGCAGCACAAATGCGGTGCGCAGCAGCGGGGAAAGCTCATCCAGGTTTTCGCTGATGATCTCGCGCAGCTCCGTCCCGGCAAACACTTGCTCCGGGTTCGGACCTTTGGCTGCGAAGCGTTCCGTGGCCGGCAATTCGTCCTCGCGCGGCGTCTCGTCCAGCGAAACGGCTGGGCGCGCCTTCGCGCTGCGCCTGCGCATCAGCGCCGCGTTGATAACGATGCGCGTCAGCCAGGTGGAGAATTGCGAGCGGCCTTCAAACCGCTTCAAGTTGCGATATGCGGAGAGCAACCCGTCCTGCAAGGCGTCTTCCGCGTCTTCGGCATTGCCGAGCACGCGCAGCGCGGTTTGAAACAGCGGGCGATGGTATCGGCGGAACAGCGTCTCTACCGCCTGTGAGTCGCCACGCTGGCCGGCGCGGATCAGCTTGTCCTCATTGAACTGCAGTCCCACTGCCACTTGCGTTGCCATCTGCGTTGCCATTTTGTCCCCCGTTTAAAGCAAAACCGATTAGACGCACACTGCGCGAACTTGATTCAATGCACCGGCACGCTGCCTGCCTGTTTGCTCGGCTTCTTCAGCAGCCAAAACACCGGAATGATGGCGAAAAGCACCACGCCGAGCATCTTGAAATTGTCGATAAACGCCAGCATGGTCGCTTGCCGCTGGACCGTTCCATAAATCATCTGCTGTGCCTGCGTCGTTGCGTGCGCCAGGCTGGAGCCCGCGGACACCAACTTCGTCTGCGTGCCATTCAGCATGTTGTGGTACGCCGCGCTGTAAGCGTTGATATGCTCGGCCAATCGCCCCTGATGCACTTGCGTCCGCCGCTCCAACATGGTTGTGACGGTGGCAATACCAACACTGGCGCCGATATTGCGCGCCAGATTGATAATCCCGGTGCCCATATTGCTCATTTCCCGCGGTACGGAGGCAAACGCGGACACGTTGATGGGAATAAACAAGAACGCCAAGCCCAAGCCCTGCAACATGCGCGCGCGCACCGCGTGACCGTAGTCCAGTTGCAAATCCCAGCCGGCCATCACGAAGAGAGAGGAGGCCACAATGATGGCGCCAAAGGTAATCAGTACACGCGGTTGTACTTTCGATACCAAAAAGCCCACAACCGGCATCATGCACATAATCACCGCGCCACCTGGCGACAGCGCTAGCCCGGCTAGTTCCGCTGTGTACCCCATCATTTGCTGCAAGAATTGCGGAATCAGCACGGTGCTGGCATACATCACGAACCCCAGAAAAAACATGGCGATGGTGGAGATCGTGAAGTTCCGATTCTTCAACATGTGTAAATCGATGACTGGTTCCTTCTGTCGCAGCTCCCAGAAAATTCCGGCCACGATGCCGATAATCATGGTCGCGAAAAAGAAGCGAATGAAGCCGGACGACAGCCAATCGTCGCGCTGGCCCTTGTCCAAAATGATTTGCATGCTGCCCAGGCCCAAGCTGATCAATGCGATGCCGATGTAGTCGATCCGGAAGCCGCTCTTGATGCTGGCGCGCTTCATGTACGGCGGATCGCTGATGAGTACGGAAGTCAGCAAAAGCGAAATGATTCCCACCGGCACGTTGATGTAGAAAATCCAGCGCCACGAAAAATTGTCCGTGATCCAACCGCCGAGCCAGGGACCGATGGTCGGCGCGACGACCACCGCGATTCCGTACACGGCGAAAGCCATGCCCCGCTTTTCTACCGAAAACGTGTCGTTCAAGATGGCTTGCTCGCTGGGCTGCAAACCGCCACCGCCTATGCCCTGCAAAATACGGAAGAGCACGAGCACGCCCAGGCTCGGCGCCAGGCCGCAGAGAAACGAACTGACCGTGAACAGCGCCACGCACGACATATAAAACCGCTTGCGCCCGATCAGCGAAGAGAACCATCCGGAAAGCGGCAGCACAATCGCGTTGGAAACCAGATACGACGTGAGCACCCAAGTGGATTCGTCCGCGCCCGCCGACAAATTGCCGGAAATATGCGGCAATGCCACGTTGGCAATGGAGGTGTCCAGCACCTCCATAAACGTAGCCAGCGTAACGGTAATCGCGATCACCCAGGGATTGATGTTCCCTTCCGGCGTCCGCAATTTGGCTAAGATCCTGTTCAGCATGCCGCTGCTCTCGAACTATCTTCCTCATCTTTAGTACGTACAAAGCCGCCGATATATTCCATTGCAAATGTAAGGATTCGTTTTATTCCGTGAGGATGGTCGCATCCACGTTCATTCCCGGCCGCAGAATCGCCTTCTCGGGCGGAATCGGGTCCAAGACGATCTTCACGGGAATACGCTGCACCACCTTCACGTAATTGCCGGTGGCATTTTCCGGCGGCAACAAACTCAATACAGCGCCAGTCGCTCCGGCAATGGAGTCCAGATGACCAGGGAACGTTTCTCCGTAGGTATCGACATGCACGTACGCTTTTTGTCCGGCACGCATCTTGCGGAGTTGCGTTTCCTTGAAATTGGCAGTAACCCACACATCCTGCAGCGGCACGACCACGAGTAGTCCCTGGCCCTGTTGCACGATCTGGCCCGGCTCGACCTGCTTGTGCGTGGCCACACCATCCACCGGCGCAACGACTTCGGTGTAGCTAAGATTCAATTCCGCGGCGGCCAGAGACGCTCGCGCTGACTGCACTTTGGCGATTTTGCCCTGCGCATCGGATGTGCGCATGCTGATCTGCCGAACATCCGCGCGTGCTGAGGAAACGCCAGCTTTGGCTTGCTCGACGCGTGCGGCGGCCGCAGTCAACTGCGCTCTCGCGATATCCACCGCGCGCTGTGCCTGTGCCAACTTTTCCTGATCGGCTCGGAGCGCGCTCGCCGTAGCGTCGGCATTGGCTTTCGCGGCGTCATATTGCTGCTTGGAAATTTCGCCCTTGTCGAGCAGCGGCTTGTAGCGCGCCAAATCAGCCTGCCCCAACTCGGCATTGGCTTTACTCTTTTCGATATTGGCCTGAGCCCAAGCAAGATCAGACGTACGCGCCTGGTCGTAAGTAACTTGAGCGCTTTCCAAAGCCGCTACTGCCCCGGCTAACTGCGCATCCGCGCTGGAGGTTCCGCTGGCGACGTTCTCGCGCGTGCGCGGGACGTCCACTCCCGCCGAAGCCGCATCGCTCTCGGCCAGTGCTACGGCTGCTCTGGCTTGATCCAAGCTCGCTTGATAATCGCGTGGATCAATCCTCACCAATATCTGCCCGGCTTTCACCGGCTGATTGTCGGTAACCAACACCTCTGCAACGCGGCCATAGATTTTTGAAGCAATCGGCGTGATGTGCCCATCGACCTGGGCGTCATCCGTCGTTTCGCGATTGTGGTAATAGAGGAGCAGCCCAATCAGCGCGGCGAGCAGAACCAACCCGCCCACCACGAGCAGCCGGCGCACTTTGGGATTTTTCAGTCCCTTCGGCGGCTCCTCCAGGAAAATCTCCTCCTGCGGCGCCCGCTTAACCTTCGCCGCGTTCTCTAGCCCAACCTCGATCTCAACACTCATGTGTCCTCGTGTTACTTCGAGTAAACCTTTTCCATTTGCCCCACGGAACGGGCCAGATCGGCGCGGGCTTGGTTGAATCGATAGAGCGCGGCAATCTGATTGTCATTGGCGCGCGCGAGGGAGTCTTGCGCTTGAATAACTTCAATGTTGTTGGCGACGCCAGCGTTGAAGCGATCCCGCGCCTGGTCCACTTCTTCCTTGGAAAGCTGCACGCCAAGATTGGCGACGCGCACTTGATTACGCGCGGAATCGAGATTGATCAGCGCAGTCTTTACGTCGAGTGCAATCTGATTGCGTAAATCGGATTGCTGCTGCTGCAGTTTCTGAATGTCCAGATCCGCTCGCACGTTTTCCGCTCGTATCCGGCCGCCGGTGAAAAGAGGCACGCTCATGGTGCCGGAATACGTATATGTCGGGATCACCGACGAGGGCTCCGTGCCAAGCTGCGCCCAGTTTCCGCTGAAATGCACCGAAGGCAAGCGCGAGGCGAACGCCGCTTTTTTCTGGCTTTCCGCTGCGTGCATTTGCTCCTGCAACGACTTCCATTCCGGCCGCGCGGACAAACCCTCTTCGATGCTGGCTTCGACATCAGGCTGCGGCGTGTCGAAAAAACTGAGCGAATCCCCTAGTTCGAGTTGCTGGCGCGGATCGAGATTCAAAAGCCGGCTCAGCCCAAACAGGGTCGTATCGCGCGAGGCCTGGGCCTCCAGCAAACGCTGATTTTCATTCTGCAACTCGACATTGGCGCGTAGCGTATCGATTCCCGTGCCTACGCCTTCCTTTTGCAGGTCCGCGGCCTGGTTGTACAGCGCTTGCGCCAGATCCACGCGCGATTGCGAAGCCTGCACATCCGCGACCGAGCGCAACGTCCCGATATATTGCGAAACCACCAACAGAATCACCTGCTCGCGAGTGGAAAGGCTGTCCGCTCTGCTGGCGTTCGCCGAGTGGCGCGACGCCTGATAGCGCCGGAACAACGTGAGGTCGAAGACCGGCCCATCGAACGAAGGGCCCGCGGAAAAGGTGGAATAGGGTCCAATGTGCTTTGGGAATGCCGGGAATATCTTCTCACCGCCAAATTGCGCCAGGATATTCACGCGCTGCCACTCCTCGGTCACCCCGAGCTGGGCTTGCGGTAGAAGCTGGGACAATGCAATCTTCTGATCTTGTTCACTTTGCGCAGCAGTCAGGACCGCGACTCGTGTGGTGGTATTTTGTTTAAGCGCCAGCGTCACGGCCTGGTCGAGCGTCAAGCGCATCACTCCGGTGGGAACTTCAGTAGGCAGTCCATTTTGCCGCTGTGCAGACGCCCCCTGGCCCCGCGCTGGTGTCAGTACCGGCACAACCAACAGACTGAAAAAGGCTATATAGAAAATAATGTGCGACTTCTTGGCTGGCTTCTTGGCGTCGCTATGTTCACTCTTGGCCCCGGCAGCTTCGGTAATTTCTTTAACGGTTGCCTGATTCAGGCAGCCCTGCGCGACCAAGCGGCCGCCCTGGTGATGAATCTCCTTCAGGAGCGTCTTGCCGGCGGCATCGATGAAACTAACGCCGCAGAGGTCGACGTTGAACTTTTCGGTTGGGGAAGCTCCGCGCAATTCGCGCCAGCATTGTTCTAGTGTAGAGACCGATTCCCCGGCCAGGCGCCCTTCTATCGTGAGAAGCACCTTGCCGCTCTTCTTGTGCGTTGTCACTCGTAGCATGTGTTTTCTTAGATTCGACAGCGTTTGATGCACTTCGTTAGCCAACGGATGCGAATATTTGTTAATCATGTAACTCCCTTAATTACAGCGGTTTATCGATGAAATTGGCCCAAAGATGGAGTCTTGTATGTGACCATATAATGTCACATCTACTGCGAATGGGCATTAGCTAGTGCCCATATACGGTCTATCAATGACCCTTGGTCAGAAGGTTAGAGGTGGACGGTACGACAAAAGTCGGCAAATCGATCCAAAACAAGCCTTAAAACATCGGCGACCGACGAAATCGAGGTCTTCTCCCGGTCGAGGAGCTTGCGGCGCTCACGCCAATATCGATGGGGAAAAACGCGCCGCAATTAGCGGCGGACGGCGATGGCTTGCAGCTCAAAATGGCCGCCACGCAGCAGCGAGGCCACTCCGATGAACTCGCGAGCAGGCAAGTCCTTGGTGGTGAAGTAAGTTCGATAGATGCCGTTGAATTTGTCGAAAAGCGACAGGTCGGTGCAGGCGATTTGCACATAGACCAGATCGTCCATGGTCATGCCAGCCTGCTCGAGCACGGCCTTGATCTGGTCCAGCATGATCTTGATTTCGTCGGTGATCTCGGCCGGCGCCTTGCCTGACTTATCCAAACCAATGCGCCCCGCGAGATACAGAGTGTTGCCGGCCAGGATGCCGTCACTGAAGGGCAATTGCGGATTTGCGTCGGGAAGATGGATAGCGCGGCGGCTGGACGGCGCGGGCGCTTGGGAGAATGCACCTCCAACGGTCAGCAATCCGGCTGCGGCAAGCGCCAGGAATGCAAAAACTGCCCTCCGATTCAACATGGACCTAGCTTTGCTTTGCATGGTGTCCTCCATCGTTTTGCAGTGCTATCTGGCGATGCCATCGAAATAAGGGCGCGAGTGTATTCCGTACCTCGACAGGATGCAAGGGAGTTGCGCGGGCGGAGTTGCGGCCCCTGCGGAAGATTAAGGGGATACGGCGTTTGCGGGTGCCGAAGACTTCTCCTGCGTCTCTTTCGCCGCAGGAGTATGCGAAACCTCGTCCACAATTTTCTCGGTCCTGGATTTGCTCACCGCGCAATTGCGGTCGTAGATGCGGCACTGCGCGAGGGTGAACTTGCACCCGCAAGTGCAGCCCTCCGCGTTGAATTTGTGCAGGGCGGCCTGCTTTTGCAGCGGTGTAAGCTTGGAAAAATCGACGCCGGGAAGCTCGCTGGCCCGATCCGCGTGCGCCAGGAAGATCTGACCGGTATCTTCAAACGTTTCCACGCGCGCACCAATGGGCAATCCGAGCAGGGCGCGGATTTCTGTTTCATAGAGGGCCGGGTCGCGCAATCCTTCGTGCTTCTGGACTATACGGCCTTGGGTATCCAGCACAAACGAAGTGGGCAGCGCGGCCACGCCGCCATATTGCACGCGCACTTCAGGCGTGGTCATAGCCACGGGATAGTTGATGCGCGTTCTCGCGACAACCTGTTTGACGAAGGCCACGTCATCGTCATCCACGGTTAGCCCGATGATCTGGAGTTGATCTTTGTATTTCTGCTGCAACTCAATCAAATCCGGAATTTCCGCGCGGCATGGCCCGCACCACGTGGCCCAGAAATTCAGCAGGACCACTTTGCCATGCGCGCTGGCCAAAGTCAGAGGCTTGCCGTCGATGCTGTCCAGCTTGAATTCCGGCGCGGCTTCCGGGTTGCGCACAAAGCGGATGACTCTGTCTGCCTCCTGTGCGGAGACAGCAAAAGCCATGAGCGCGGAAAGAAGAAGCGTGCCGCTAGCGAGGAAAAGGGTACGCCAACCTTGCAATCGCCGCAGTTGGAAAGTCGCCTTCATGCGCACTATCTAGAAGAACACAACGCGCAACGGCTTGCCAAGCGGCAGGCGGCCGCGCTGTTCCCCGGCGATGTTCCCTGGTGATGTGCGCTGCCGATGTGCGTTGCCGTGACAAATAAACAAGGTGCATTGCGTCTCAGCTCTATCTCCTTTTTTGGCTCATTTTTTTGGGCTTGCCTGCGCATAGGCAGGATGGCGCGCAGGCGCCCGATGCGGCAGTTCACGTTGCAGTTTGCGCAGCCATTTTAACTCGGTGCGAAATTGCTGAATTATCAGGGTGACCATCCACACGGCTTCATGATGCGCATGGCCGACCTCCTTCAAAATGGCGCGCAACGTCTCCTTTTCCCGGACCAACTCGTGCTCCACAAACTTCCGCCGGCGCTCAAGCTGTTCCCGGAAAACACCGGGGCGCGCGAGCCAGGAAAGCGCAATCCAGGTGGGGAATACCGGATGATCCCGTTGATTGGTCCAGTCTTCGCGCTCCAGCGCATCGGCCGTGGCCGCGCGGCCCGCCTGCGTAGTTTCAAACACGGTGCGCTCCGGGCCGGCGGCAGGTTCGCTGCTCTGCATTTTGCGGATGAAGCCGGCCGCGGCAAGCTTCTCCAGCGAATAGTAAACCTGCGGGCGAGAGATCGCCGCCCAATCGCGAATGCAGCGCCGCTCCAACTCCAGGTTGGCTTCGTAGCCGTGCATGGCGCGCTCCGCCAGCAAGCTGAGAAGCACGAGATCGGGAGTGGTCAAGCTTGATTTCTTGCTGCGGCGCATAGCTGACTATTTGTACCGCGCCGGCGTCCTCTTTTCCAAGCGCTTGCGCTGGCGGCTCCAATACCACCACTGGCACTGCTCGGCCGGCAGCCGCGGGTCGCGAGCCTGCGCCACGGCGGCGCGAAAAACGTCGAGACAACAGATGTCCTGGTGCTGCGGCGCGACGCGGCAAAGTGATTCGTACAGTCGTTGCGGATTTCGCCTCGCGAGTTGTGCCACGGTGCGCACTCCCAGGATCTCGAAATCACGGAGGATTGCCGGGCCAAGAGAGATCAAGTCACAGAGGGCTCGTGGGTCAGAAGCCATAAAAAACCTCCTTGACAACGACACGTTGAGAAATTACACTTGTCTAGTCTAATTTAGACTACCTCACGAATGCAAGGAGAAATCACATGTCGCAATCAATTTATCGGCTGGATAAGTTCGTTGTTCCCACTGCTGCCCGGGATGAGTTTCTCGACAGAGTGCGACGCACTCACACATTCCTAAAGGAGCAACCAGGTTTCCTGCAGGGTTTCGTCCTGGAGCAATTCTCCGGTCCCGGTGAATTCAACATCGTCACCACGGTGGAATGGGCGAGTCAGGAAACTTTCGAGAATGCGAGTGCCGTGGTCACGGCACGCTACCGCGAAATGAATTTCAATCCCCAGGAAACGCTCGCCCGCCTCGGCATAAAGGCCGATCTCGCAAACTACAAGCGGCTCGAACCATAACGCCTGCACAGGCCAGGCCCAGTATTTGAAGGTTGAGAGGAGACACGAATGCTGGAAAAAATGCCCCTGGGCGCGACTTACTTTGCTTTTAGCACGGTGTTGATCGCATGTATGAGCTTGCAGCAGTTACATCACGCGGAGGAAAAGAAAGCCATGAACGTGAAACGCATTACCCCCGTTTTGTTCGTTAAGGAAATCGAGCCGGTATTGCCGTTTTGGGTGGACAAACTCGGCTTTACCAAGACGATTGAGGTTCCCCACGGAAACAAAATCGGATTCGTAGCCCTGCAAAAGGAGAGCACCGAAGTGATGTACCAGAGCTACGCGAGCGTAGCGGACGACAAGCCACTGATCGCGGAAACCCACAAAGGACCAACCTTCTTGTACATTGAGGTCGACAACCTGGACGCGGTTCTCAGCGCGCTGAAGGATTCCAGGATCGTTCAGCCCGAGCGAACCGCGTTTTACGGTATGCGCGAAATCGGTTTCCAGGAACCCGGCGGACACTATGTCACGTTCGCCCAGCCGGTAGCCGCCGCGCAACACTAAGAATTCACCGGTCGCAACTCCGCGCGGCGCGGAGTTGCGCGGGCGCGATGCCGGGCGAGATCCTTGTACGCCTATTCCTCGTGATCGAGCGGTTTGCCGTCGGGACCGACCTGGATCTCTGATTTCTTTCCGCCCTTTGTCACTACGGCTTCGTAAGCGACAAGTTTGTCTTTCTTCGTGATTGTTTCAACCTTAACCAGCTTGCCTTCGCCTGCTTTTGCTTGCAGGCCGGCTTTCACGTCCGCGGGCAGTGCGTCCATGGCAACTTCTTCTTCCACTTCGACGATCGCGCCGTTGGTATTGATCAGTATGTCTTTGCTGCGCCCGTTAACGACCATCTCTGCTTCGTAAAAGGTCTGGCCCTTCTCGGTTTCTTTTGAAAAACCTTTAACGGTGGCGCCGGCGCTTTGCTCGGCAACCGTCTTCTCCACCGCCGGAGGAAGATCGGAACGCTTAATCTTCTTCTCTTCCGCGACCGCTGATGTTGCTACCAGAACAGCGACCGCGCTAATGATGCTTGCTCTGCGAATGTTCATCGGGCCAGCTCCTTTGTGAAACCATCGATCTTCAACTTCAGGAGAATCGAGTCTACGCTGGCCGCCATAAATGCCAGCTAAACTGGAATCAAGCATTACCGCGCAACAGAACTCCCCGGTCAACGCCCTCTTCATAATCCTTCCAAATTGCAGGTTTGAACACATGGGTTGCACTTCAGTACTGGCGTTCTATAGGCCGGCGCTTTCCGGGCCGATACCCTTCGCATCGGTGTGAGGTGGGTGCGGGCGTACCCTCCTCTAAGTAACTGAAACTACATACTTTATTGCTCCATTGAGCTGCTGAACATTCAGCGGGCACGGTCCGGGGGACAAACTTGAAACCGAGCAAATTCTGGCAAGGCGTTGCGGCAGCGGGCATCGTGGCATTAATCACCTTCGTTGCGCCTGCACAAGCAGAAGAGCGGGACGGCGAACTGACGCTCCTGCGTGGGGCGGCGGCGGACGGCGATAGCGCCGCGCAGTTCACCCTGGCGAATCACTACTATCGAGGCCTGGGTGTGCAACAAGATTTTGAAAAGGCGCTAGCGCTTTATGCGCAAGCTGCGGATCAAGGTCTCGCAGCCGCCGAGAATCGTTTGGGGATCATGTATGAGCGCGGACTGGGTGTGCCTCAATCTTACGGTCGCGCCATGACCTTCTATCGCAAAGCAGCGGTGCAGGGAAACGCGCTGGCGCAATACAACCTGGGAATGCTGTACGGGACCGGCAAGGGTGGGCGCCTCGATTACGCGCAAGCCCTGCAATGGTTCCAAAAAGCCGCGGAGCAAGGCGAACCGGATGCCGAAGAAGAGGTCGGCTATTTCTTTCAGCGCGGATTCTTAGGCGCACGTGATTATGAAAAGGCTCGCGAATGGTACAAGCGCGCCGCCGAACATGGATCCGCAAACGCACAAAATCAGCTCGGATACATGGCGCAACTGGGCTTGGGAATGGAACAGAATTTCACCGAGGCGCTGGACTGGTATTACAAGGCGGCAGCGCAGGGTAATCCCAACGCGCAAGAAAATATCGGTTACCTGTATCAACACGGTTTGGGCGTGGAGACCGATTACGCCGAAGCGCAAACCTGGTATTACAAAGCGGCCGGGCAAGGAAATTCCAATGCGGAAAATCAGCTTGGATATATGAATCAGTACGGACTCGGGATTCCGGCGGATTTTGCCCAAGCCCTGGCTTGGTATCACACCGCGGCGAATCAGGGTAACCACACGGCGATAGAAAATTTGAAAGCCTTGTCAGAACGGCTGCAGGGAGTGGATGCAGAACTTTGGCAAGCAGCAAGCGCCGCAGCTCAGCAGGCCGCGGAAGCTCAGTCAGCGCGACGGACACGGATCGCGAACCTGCAACGACAGGTCAGCGAGTTGGAGTTGGATGCGCGCATGGAAGAGAGTTTGGCAGAATCGAGTGCCGCCTCAGTGAATGTCGCGGCGCTCAGCGCAACGAAGTTGCGCAAAGAAGCAGACACGTACCGCGCGGAAGCTGCGCGTTTGCGAGCGGAACTAGCCGGCTTGGATCTGCTTGCCGCCTCGAGTGGCTCCGCGCAGTAAGCCGCTTCACTCGAATTGCTTGCGGAAAGCGGCGAATTGCTGCTTCAATTCCGCGATTTCGCCGCGCAGCTCCGCTACTTCGGACTGCAACTGCGAAAATTTGTCGGGGTTGTCCCGGCCTGTAGCAACCGGGGCGTCCGGAACAACGGATGAGACCCCGGGTTCCGCATCTCCCGATAACAGATGGATGTAGCGTGATTCCTTTGTGCCTGGCTGTCTGGCCAGCACCTTCACAAGTGGCGGTTCGCGGCTCATCAAACGCTGCAGCGCGGATTGCACTTCGCTCAAATCATCAAAGTGATGCATGCGCTCCGCGCGGCTGCGCAACTCTCCCGGCGTTTGCGCGCCACGCAACAATAGCTCACAGAAGATCGCAGCTTCGCGGCGATCAAAGTTGAAGGCTTCCTGCAAGCGGTGTTCGTACTTTGTGACGCGGCTGTCAGCGGCGCTAACAGACCTAGCCAGAGAATTGTCATGCAAGGCGCGTAAGGCGCCACGCACAGAGTCTTCATCCAGATTCATCACCGGATCGCGATTCGATTTCTGATTGCAAGCGTTAACCAATGCGTTCAGCGACAAGGGATAGTAATCCGGCGTGGTAATTTCCTTTTCCAGCAAAGCGCCGAGTACCCTGGCTTCCATTTCATTCAGTACGATGTTCACGGATAAAATCATACCGGAAGCAATGGGCGGACCCAAAGCCGCAACATGAATCACCTTTCAGATGGTCTTGGGATTGATTATCGCTGGAGTTTCTCAGCAGGCTTGGCCGAAAGAGCTTCGCGCAAAACGGTCAACACGTCGGAAACGCGGAAGGGCTTCTGCAATTGATGAAACGGTCCGCCGCTGCCGTTGTCTTCCACCAGGTCTCCGGTCATGAATATGACTTCCGGCTTTACCCCACGATGCGAAGCAGCAACAATTTGCATCGCGGTTTCGCGTCCGCTCCGCCCGGAAGCTCCCTCGGAAAGATTCACATCGCATAGCGCCAGATCATAAGCGCGATTGCGAACCAGCTCCAAGGCTTCCTGCGAACTCGCAGCGCAGTCGACACGCATGCCGTGAGCGGAGAGGCCCTCGTCCAGCAGCATGCGAATGCTTTCCTCGTCGTCCAAAACTAGAATCGAGCGCCCTTTCAGAATATCTCCTACCGGGACCACCGGCTCCGCCGAAGATCCGCCGCGCTCCACGTGGCCATCCAAGAGTTCAGGCGGAGCAACCGGCAAATACACAGTGAATGCCGACCCGCCCGCTGGCAGAGTTTCCACATCGATGGACCCGCCATGCTCTCGCACGATCGACATGCAAATGCTTAGCCCAAGTCCGGTGCCGCCACCCGGCCGCTTGGTGGTGTAAAAAGGATCGAAAAGCTTGGGCAACGCTTCCTGCGCGACGCCCACGCCATCGTCCTGCACGGTAACTGAAATGTGCCTGCCGATGCGGCCGATGCGAATCTGAATGCGCCCGGTCTCGCGAACTTCGCGAATAGCATGCTCGGCATTACTGATCAGATTCAAGAAAACTTGGATCAATTGGTTTGCGTCACCGATCACCGCCGGCAAATCGGGCTGCGGCTGAAAATCCACGTGGACATTGTTGCGGCGCAGCGAATGATCCTGGAGCTGCAGCGTGCGCTCGATCAGCGTGTTGACGTCCAGCGCTTTTTTCTGTGGAGCAGCGGGCCGCGAAAACTCCAGCAAGTTCTGAACGATGCGCGCCGCACGACGGGCTTGGCGATGCGTAAGCTCCAGCTGGCGCTTGGTATTTTCCTGGACTCCTTCCCCGTCCCGCAAAAGCTCCGTGACACCGAGAATTGCGGTCAGAGGATTGTTCAGCTCGTGCGCGACGCCGGCAAGCATCTGCCCCATAGCCGCTAATTTTTCCGCTTGAATAAGCTGCTCTTCCAAACGCTTTAGCTCGGTGACATCGCGCCCCGAAATCACCACACCTTCGATTTTGCCGGTTTCCGTGAATAGAGGACTGAAATGGCAGCGCAGCCGGCGCCATTCGATGGAGCGGGAGCTAGGCGAGCTACTGGAAGCTCATCTCGCGGCAAGGCGGTCGGTACTCGCGCAGATAGAAGCCGGATGGGCTCGGCAGACACGGCGACCGAGTGTCCAAGAGGTCGACGCTTGGATCGGATTCGGTCGTTTGTGAATAGTTTGTACTGACATGACCACGCACGACGTCACCGATCGACAACGACCGGTGTCCGAGCAGGCGGTACACGCAGGCGGCGAGGAAGGTGGTTTCACCGCCCGGGTTGTGCCGTTCGGTTTCCAGCAGGTCGAGATCGGCGTTGAAGGTGCGGAAGGCCCAGTCGGCGATGGCGAGGGGATCGCCGCCGGCGGGTGCGTCGAGCCAGTGGCTGGTGACGGCGTTGAGCAGT
>Ga0137403_10004018_pt1 | contig 17434 bp, 19 predicted proteins | sample CZOMad2_1_16fung_FD_122057 | JGI IMG/M metagenome (GOLD analysis project Ga0137403, IMG submission 122057) | Vadose zone soil fungal communities from Angelo Coast Range Reserve, California, USA - CZOMad2_1_16fungal (Hybrid Assembly) | ecosystem: Environmental > Terrestrial > Soil > Vadose zone...
TCGATAGCGAGGCGGCCGCGGTGATTCTTCGCGACTTCCTGGCGGGCGGCCAGGAAAGAATTCTCGTGCCGCCCACGGAGCAAACTCTATAGTCTTCCACACTCTCTAAACTATCCACGATGAAACGCATCCTATTGGCCATTGCAGTGTTGATTCTGATAGCCGCCGGCGGTTCCGCAATCTGGGTTTATCGAGACCTTCATGCACCCGTTCAGCACACAAAGCAGGGACAATACATCGAGATTCCTCGCGGGTCTTCACCTACTACCGTGATCAGCAAGTTGGCGGGTGAAGGGATTATCAAGCATGAGTGGCCGTTAAAGGTTTACCTTAAGCTGACTGCAAACGGTTCTCAGTTGAAAGCGGGCGAGTACGACTTCCCTTCGCCGATTTCGCCGCTTGCGGTTTTCGCCAGGCTCCGCGAGGGTGAACAGCGCCTGCTTCGGCTAACTGTGGTCGAAGGATGGACTCGCTGGGATATCTCGAACGCCATGTTCCAGATTCCCGAGTTCCGTTTGGCTGACCCTACTGCTGCCCTGCCCTTAATGAATAACGTGAGCTTGATCAGCGACCTGGATCCGACGGCCACAAACCTTGAAGGATATTTGTTTCCCGACACCTATGAGTTCCCTCCCGATACTAAGCCGTCGGACGTAATTGCGATGATGGTGAAACGCTTTCGCAAGGAGTGGAAACCGGACTGGTCAAAACGGGCGAACAGCCTGGGGCTATCTCCGCGTGAAACCGTTACGACAGCTTCCTTGATCGAAACTGAAGCCAAACTCAGCGATGATCGTCCGATCATTGCCTCTGTTATTTACAACCGCCTTCAGAAACGAATGGCGCTGGCGGTAGACTCAACTGTTATCTATGCTTCGAAGCTTGAAGGAAAGTGGCGAAATGACGGAAGGGTTTATAAGAGCGACGTCGAACGTCGCTCGCCTTACAACACCCGTTTGCACGCAGGCTTGCCGCCCGGGCCGATCGCTTCGCCTGGAAAAAGCTCGCTTGAGGCGGCGCTCTTTCCCGCTCAAACGGATTATCTTTATTACGTACGTGAACCAGCGCGTAATGACGGAGCGCACAATTTCTATAGTAACGAGCGCGATTTTGGAATTGGCGTAAAGGCACTGCGAACCTGGGAACAGCAAAGAGACGCGGCGACCCCGAAAGACGCGCCCGTGAAGTTGCGGTAGCGCTCTGATCGTAGTTGTAGGAAGTTGATTCGAAAAGCTTCCTTGAAATTGGCGGTTCATTAATCTATTCTCGTTTTCGCGATCTCCCTTCTGGTAATTGTTGGCAATCGGTCTAATTTAAAAAGGTGTTTCCGATGATCAGGTTCGCAAGTGTATTGCTCATACTTTTGCTCAGCGCTGTTTCGGCGTGGTCTCAGGGTAAGGGTGTTGATAAAACGGGTGAGCGTGTTCGGGACAGCGGCACCGCTGGGAGTAATGGAACAAAGACCGACACCGGTGCGGGCAGAGGAATAGATTTTGGCAAGGGACGAACGCCGGAGGTACCTCCACTCCCCAACCCTTACCGAATCGCCGCGCGACGAGACGCCATCCTCAGCGCGATTGCAGATGTAATGCGCGATCGGAAGCTGATCATGGACGAAGCAGCGTCAAAACCTGCCGAAGGAATAATCGTCAGTCAGCCCTACACTTTCATAAAAGGCGCTGTAGTCACTCAATCGGAACTGGGTCGCTATGCCGATGTCACGACATCAAGCGCGCGCGGTTGGACACGTGGACGCTACACCATAACTGTGGAAGTGCAACCAATCGATGGCAACAGCGCGAATGTTTCCGTCAACGCCAAAATAGAAGGTAGGACGGACGGCGCTACTGGTGCCGAGTGGACAACTCTTCCGAGTTCGGGCGTCGTTGAGGAGGAGTTTCTTTCGGCGCTGATCACTAACATTACAGGCGCGCCCCCTCCCGGACGGGTTGAGTGACCGGGGGCCTGCAACGCTTCCAGTTAAAGTAATACTTGAATAGGATTGGTTTTATTTAATGATTGATTCTCGCCAGGACGAACTCTTCGTCGAGCAGAAGCGCTCGAATGCGCCTACCGTTCTCGCTGGTATTGCGGCTCTCGTCATTACCGCTTTGGTATTCACCGGCTATGCCCTTTTAAGAAAGCGACACGCCCAGAGCTCAGCTTCGGTATTGTTTTCGCAACCGACGACAGAGCCCCGCCAGCCCCCTAAGGCGCTAATCATGGTAGACGATGCACTGCTACAGGGAGACAAGACAACTATTGGTGGCACGGTGAGAAATACTTCCAGTGAGAAACTAGACGGATTATCTGTGGAATTAGAGTTAAAGCGTCGCAAGGATGGGGTAGCTGAGAGGCAAATCGTGATCCTGGAGCCTGCACACCTGGAGCCAGAACAGGAAGGCCGATATTCATTGCAGTTGAAAGCACGGGAGTACGGCTCCGCTCGGTTAGTCGCTTTGAAGGCGGGCCCGGATCTCGTGCCGTTGCCATACACGACCGCGCTGGGACAGAAGCGTCCACCGGAGCGACTCGAATCGAAGACGATTACCGTCGGCAAACCGTCGTCATCAAAACGTGGCGAGTTTTTAAACTCTCCTAACAATCCAGTGCGCGTTCCCTGAGGGATAAGTTAAAGGACCCTCTGAGGCCGACAGTTAACAGTCGTTGGTGAGTTGACTTCGCTTCAAGTTATCGATGAGAGGTCGGCACGGCGACGAAAGCTAAGGTTCCTTCTGAGCTAAAGAGTTGAAAGTCTTGACTGGCAGCTAAAGATATCGCCGAAAGAGACCCCTGAGTCTTGCTTACAGATCGCCTTACTGCGTTATGCGAACCTTGGCTAATGCAACCCGGGGCTGGCCACGGTCGTCCAAATGGAAGTGATCCATTCTTCTCGGTTTTTGGCTTACTTAGAACAATGACTGAACGTACCTTAAAGCTGGTAATGAGGTCTGCGAGACTGCTGGCAATCGTGAGTCTCACGGTCTTATCACTTGCGTCTGCGGCCGCCCAGCAAAACACCCAAAGCCAAAAGCCGGTTTCGCTCGATGGAGATAAGACCTCTGGCGAAGATGCCTCAAAACCCTTTGTGGCACTGGAAGAGGAGATGCGCGCAAAACGCGCAATCAAGTTTGCTGAGAAGGAGTATCAGGAAAACCTGGACCGAGCTCGCGACCTTTCGTCGTTAGGCGTGTCGATAGTTGCTTCATTTAAGCAAAAGAAGGCGTTGGATCAAGAAGACATTAAAAAGCTTGAGAAAGTAGAAAAGCTGGCAAAAGGTATCCGCCGGGCGGCCGGTGGCTCGGAAGATGATGTTGATATGGAGAAGCCTCCCACGGACCTTGCTGCTGCCCTCGACATGTTGGGGGACCTGAGCAAATCGCTGAAAGAGAAGGTCGAAAAAACTCCTAAACATGTGATTTCTGCCGCTGTCATCGACGAAGCTAATGTTTTACTTGAACTGATTCGCATTGTTCGCATTTTGCCGCCCAAGGTTTAAGTATTGGTCGAGATGCCACAGCCACCAAGTTATCGCGGCCTAACGTGCTTCCTTGCGGCTCTCCTCGCCGGTTTAACTTGCCCAGGCCTCATTCAATCTCAACAGGATGACGTTGTGCGCGTCAACACGGATCTTGTTGTCCTCAACATTACAGTTACAGACAAAGCAGGAGAGTACGTTCCCGGCCTTCGCCTTTCAGACTTCACAATCTTTGAAGACGGCAAGGAAGTCTCGCCGCAACTGGTTTCAAGTTTCAGTGTTCATGAGTCGCCATTTGCGGCAGTAGTGCTCCTGGATACTTCAGGCAGCATGGAAAGTCGTCTCTCCCTGGCGCGTTCGGCCGCCATACGCTTCCTGGATAGGTTGCGCGAGGAAGATGTTGCTGCAGTTTATAAGTTCGATTCGAAGGTTGAACAAGTGCAGGAGTTTTCCACCGGCCGAGACCTGGCGCCGATGGCTTATGGAGTTCGCGCAAAAGGAATGACAACACTCAATGATGCGATCGTTGACGCGGCAAAAGCGCTTTCGGCACGTCCGGAGAAACGTAAAGCAATCGTAATTCTGTCGGACGGCTTGGATACCTACAGTCAAGCTTCTCCCGAAAAAGCTGTTGAGAGCGCGCTCGCCATAGGAGCCAGCATTTATGCGGTCGACATGTCCGCATCCGAAGGGAGCGCTTTTCGTAATCAACAGAGCGTGGCAGTATTAAAGAGTTTTGCGGAGAAGAGCGGCGGACGGTTTGTTGCCACTCCAGGCGGTCCGGCGTTGCGCGATGCCTTCGCGAGTATCGCGGATGAGTTGGGCCACCAATATACTATTGCTTATCGTCCGCTGAACCAGGCGCGCGACGGCAAGTGGCGCAAGCTGGACGTGAAGACTGCTCGCAGCGATCTGGTAGTAAGAACGCGTAAAGCCTATCGCGCACCGAAGGGCTGAATATTGCGTTGTTTAGGTATTTAGTCGCGTGTGATCTTGTTAAGCGATTTCTCGCGATGCCGGTCCAAAGCAAGTTGAATTAATACATCAAGCATACTGCTGTAACTCAAACCTGAAGCTGCCCACATCTTAGGATAGCCGGAAACTTCAGTTAGGCCGGGCATCGTATTCAATTCGTTAACGAGCAACTCTTTCGTGTCGCGTTTGAAGAAAAAATCAACGCGGGCGAGGCCCGCTCCGTCGATTGACTGGAAAGCTTGAATGGCCAGGCGTTGGATTCTGGTTGCTAATGACTTCGGGATCGGTGCGGGGACTACGAATTCCACGTGCCCTGTTTTCGTGTACTTCTCGGTGTAATCGAGAAAACTTGCCGAGTTGTTGTGGACTACATACTCGCCCGGAAGGCTGGCCCTTGGTTCGTCGTTGCCGATAACGGCACACTCAATCTCCCGGGCGTTCAGTGCCTCTTCAACCACTATTTTGCGATCGTACCGAGCCGCCAACTCAACTGCCCGTTCAAGTGATGGCTTATCATCGGCTCGCGAAACGCCTACTGACGAGCCAAGATTCGCGGGCTTCACAAAACAAGGAAGGCCGACCTGACGCAATATTGTTTTACTGACCTTCGCGCGATCCCTATGCCAGTGTGACCGCAGAAACCAGATGTATTGACACATCGGCAGACCGGCCTGGAGAAACAGTAGCTTCATAGCCACCTTGTCCATTCCACAAGCCGAGGCGAGCACGCCGCAACCGACGTAGGGTATATTAGCCATCTCCAGCAATCCCTGAATCGTTCCATCCTCACCGAATGGTCCATGTAGAACGGGAAAGACCACGTCAAGCTGTTCAGATGTTAGCTCTCGCCCGTTTCGATTGAAGGAAAGCAATCCGGTATGGGACGGATCACCCAGAATGGCTACCGGGCCATGGGATTCGTGAGCGAGCTTCGGGGGAAGTAGTGACTGCGCATCAGGAGGCAGCAGGTTGGAAGCCTCTGGCGGTGAAAGCCACTTCCCTTCCTGGGAAATAGCGATAGGAAGCACATCATACTTCTTCCGGTCGATCGCTTCGATCAGAGAGGCTGCGGAACGCACCGACACTTCATGTTCGCCAGACCTCCCGCCAAAAATCACCCCCACGCGAAGTTTCTTCGCCAAATGATTACTCCCATGCTAATAAGATTAGAGAATCGTTTTGCCCAAAGCTGAAAGGATTAACTCAACCCCCAGCTCGGCTGTTTTGTTGTTTATATCGAGCGCGGTATTTATCTCGACAACTTCGAGCGAGCGCATGCCACCGGCTTCCGCGATTTTTTCCATCGCCAGATGCGCCTCGCGATAGGTAAGGCCACCTCGCACCAAAGTACCGGAGCCCGGTGCGTCGCCAGGATCCAACGCATCAACGTCGAACGTTACCGCATAGCCACCGCTGGCTCGCGCCGCGATTTGAATCGCTTCGTCCACGCAAGCGGCCATCCCCCGTTCGTCAATGTCTCGCATCGTCATGAAACGAATTCCGAGTTTTGCTACAAGTTCACGCTCATCGCGATCGATGTCGCGCGCACCCACGTGCACGCAGAATGCAGGATCCAGCTTGGGCGCAAAACCGGCGACATTCGTAAGTTCCGGCGTGCCATAACCAAGGAGCACTGCTAGGGGCATGCCGTGAATGTTTCCGGACGGCGTGGTCTCCGGTGTGTTCATATCGGCATGGGCATCGAACCAGATCAATCCGGGGGTTTCATTTTGTTTACGGCAGTGAGATGCAAAGCCGGAAATCGAACCGATAGCGATCGAATGATCACCGCCCAGTATCAGAGGTAATTGACCCGCCTGCAAAACTCCCTCGACTCTTTCGGCGAGATCTTCGCAGGCGGCCCTGATTTCTCGAAGATGTTTGAGCTTGTCGCCTGGCTCTGGCGCTGTTGGAGATTGTTCGACATGGAGGTCGCCGAGATCGCGGATCTGATAGCCAAGCTTAGCGATTCTTTGATTGAGGCGCGCGACGCGCAGTGCGGCTGGACCAAGTTCAACTCCAGCCATGCTGGCCCCATACGCCAACGGCACGCCCAAAACGCTGACGGCCTTCTTAGCTTCGGTTTCCGTTACGCTTTTCTCCTGACTGTTCCCTGCGACAACAATGCTTTCCATAATCGCCTGGTTCCCACTTCAGCCACCGAGGTTTATGTTGAAACCGCTGCCGCCGCTTCCCTGGGTTGGGAAAAAGGGCTTCAATAGTCCGGCGAGCGCTGCCAGGTTGCGTGTTTGAATCAAGATCTCTCCCGGGCCGCTGAATTCAGCAACGATGCCTTCACCGCTCATCATGCTGCGTAAGAACCCAGCCGCCGCTTTGCGCAAGGTGTACTGCGTTGTTCCTTCCCATGCGACCAGGTGACCCGTGTCAACGACATAACGCTCGCCTGCCTGCAAAATTTTCCTGTGAATTGCACCGAAGGACGAAACGAGCAACAGCCCTTTCCCCTGCACCATCAGCACAAACAACCCTTCGCCGCCAAAGAACGATTTCGCGCCGCCCCATTTTGTGTCTACAGTCAAACTTGCGTCGCCGGCCAGGTAAGAACTTGATTGCACGAAGAATGTTTGATTGTTCAGTTCAATTGCTGCAATGTCTCCCGGAGCTCCGGGCGCAAAGGTAACTTCTCCGGGCTCACCGCGCGCTGTGAAAGTGGAAACAAATGCTGACTCGCCGCCAGCGGCCCGTTTGATGGCGCCAAACAGTCCGCCCTTCATTTGCGATTGCAGTTCGATGTTCGCCGACATCGACACCATCGCGCCGGCTTCTGCCTGGATCGACTGTTCAGCCTGTAGCCGAATTACCGCGAGTGAAAACGCCGGTTGATGTAGAACTTCATACTTGTAGCCGCCACCCTGACCGCGTGAATCTTCATCGATGTGAATTCCGTGGCTCTGGGAAAACCCCGTGGGTTGACCCGTGGCAACACTGGGTGCGTTGCCGCTCTCGAGTCTATAGCCACAAGCGCCGCAGAAGCCGGCTCCTTGAAGTAGTTGTGCACCACACTTGGGACAGTTCATAAAGTCACTCCTCGAGATTTCTCATTTATGATTGCCACAGCTTCTTCAGGCGTTTCGGCAAAATCCAGCGCGGCCACGTCTGCCTGACTGACAACCAGGTGTTTTTGCCACTCGCGCACTATTGGAGGCCAGCATGCGCCAAGCAATACAAGCGGGCGCGGCCCGATAACACCAGTTTGAATCTTATTCCAAACCAAGGACAACTCGGTAACTGTTCCCATCCCGCCGCGAACAGCGATGAATCCGACAGAGCGTGTGATCAACCGCTGCAGTCTTTCGTAAAAATGAGGCGTGGCCACTTTGTCGGTAAGATAACGATTGGGTTCGGCCTTGAACTGGTTCATCACAATGCCGAGCACGCGTCCCCCGCGTTCGCGCGCACCACGACTCGCCGCTTCCATCACGCCCAAATACCCGCCCGTGCAGATGGTAAACCCGGCGTCGGCGAGAAGCTGGCCCACCCGCCTGGCCTGTGCATATTCGGGATCAACTTCACTACATTTTGCGCCCCCAAAGATCGTGACGATGCGCTCCCCTTCCGGGATCACTGCGCTCGAGTTACTCATCCCTCCACCTCGCCGCTCACGACCAGTGAGCCCGACTCCTTGTAGTTCACATATTCTTCGCGACTCCCGAAAGAGCCTCCACTGCAGTCAACCGGAATCGGCGCCGGATCGTACAGCCGCGCTTCGCGCACGTTCACGAAGCCAGCGTGCTCGAATAGAGAACGATACTCCTCGCTACTCAACAGTTGCACCGGCACTTTTAACTGATCGACCCACTGATGTGAAGGCAGATTTTCCTGGTAGAGATCAACGACCGTAACGAAGAGTCCTGGGGGTTTTAGAACTCTCTTGATTTCCCGCAGCGCTCCAGGAATATCAGCGTAGTAGTAAAGCGACTCCATCGAGAACGCGTGGGTAAACTCTGCATGGCGGAAAGGAAGTTTTTCGGCGCTGGCCAGCTGAAATTCGACGTTCGAAAACGACCTGGAACTCTCGCGGGCGAGCCTTATCATTTCGTCGGCAATGTCGATACCAACCACACGACCGCTGCGCGCCTTCTCAGCCATCAGACGCGTCGCCCATCCGGATCCGCAACCTACGTCAAGCACGCGCGCGTCACTTGGAATTGACATCAGCGCAATCGCTTGTTCGCCAACCGGACGATGGCCCTTCTCCATACCCTCGCCTCGTCCGGCCCTGGCCCAGTCGTTGAACTCCAGGCGCAAGCGCTCGTCAATTACCACATTCTCCTCCATCAGATTCTCCACCATCCTCAGTGTGTCGTCAGCCAGCGAGCGGGGGCAAGCCCACCTTCCCCACCCGGAGCTGGTTTAGGTCGAGTTTCTAATCTTTGCTTGAAAGTCGTTCATGCGGAGATCAATCGCGCAACGTAGAGCATCTCTCAGGTCGGGAAGGCGGGCTTGCCCCCGCTGGTTGGCTGGATCTATCTAACTTCTATTTAGATCTTTCTGCTTGAGCAGAACAGCTAAGGCCGCAGCCGGTAGAGCATGCGCGGGAATGCAATCGTCTCTCTGACGTGCTCAATGCCGCACATCCACGCGGTGCAACGCTCAATGCCCATTCCGAAACCGGCGTGAGGGACGCTGCCATAACGGCGCAGATCGAGATACCATTCAAAAGCCTCCTGCGGTAATTCGTGTAGTGCGATCTGTTCCTTCAGAAACTCGAGCGACGTGGCTCGCTCGCCGCCGCCAATCACCTCGCCATAGCCCTCCGGCGCCAGCACGTCTACACCCAACGCCAACTCGCTTCGCTCGGGGTCACGAGCCATGTAGAAAGCTTTCACGGCGGCAGGATAATGGTGCACCATCAGCGGCTTATCGTATTTGGCTGAGAGATACGCCTCGTCGGGCGCGCCGAAATCGCCGCCCCACTCAAAACGCGTCTCGAGCGCGCCGCCGGCATGCCCCGAGTGTAACAACTTCACGGCGTCGTCGTAGTGCAAGCGTGGGAACGGGGGCACGATCGCCTCGAGCTTTGCGGGGTCGCGTTCAAGAATCTTGAGCTCTTCGCCTCGAGTCTCCAACACTCGCGCCGCGATGTAAGAGAGCATTCTCTCCGACAAAGTCATCACGTCGTCGAGCGATGCAAATGCCATCTCGGGCTCAACCATCCAAAACTCGGTCAGGTGCCGGCGTGTTTTGGATTTTTCGGCGCGAAATGTCGGCCCGAAACAATAAACTTTTCCAAACGCGGCGGCGGTGGCCTCGTTGTAGAGCTGTCCAGATTGCGTTAGATAAGCCTTCTCGCCTTCGAAATAATCGACTTCGAAAAGGGTGGTCGTGCCTTCGCAAGCTGCGGGAGTAAAGATGGGCGCATCGGCAAGTGTAAACCCATCGTTGTCGAGGAAATCGCGGACAGCCTTTACCACCGTGTGGCGGACCTTAAGGACCGCATGCTGTCGCCGCGACCGCAGCCACAAGTGGCGATGATCCATGAGAAACTCTGTGCCATGTTCCTTGGGCGCAATCGGATAGTCGTGAACTTCGTCGAACACTTCCGCGTGCAGCAGATCGATTTCATAACCCCCAGGCGCGCGACTGTCTTCCCTGACAGTACCGCTGATCGCCAGCGCAGATTCCTGGCCAAGTCCCTTGAGCGCGTCCCAAACTTCCGGCGCTACCGAATTCTTCAACGCGACACATTGCACCACCCCGGTTCCGTCACGCAGTTGCGGAAAGAGTATCTTGCCGCTCGAACGCAAGTTGTAGAGCCAGCCCTTGATCGTAACGTCCTGACCAACGTGTTCCGATAGTTGGTTGATGAAAGTCCGCGGCGGACTTGTCGTTTCCAGCGTTTGTGATTCGGTAGCCATCTATGGTTCGTGTCCTAATTCCAAATCTGGTACCGCAACGTTGGTTTGCGTCGCAATCGCCGGAAGTACGTCCAGTTTGCGTTACAAATTCTGAACGTACCGCAAACTAACAGTTGCGTTACATCGACAATCAATTGACGCTTGTTCGGTCTCTAATGATTCTGCGGAGTGCCGGGAACCTGTCGAGCCAGTCGGCGGCCTGCAGCACAATGCAAAGCGTTGGCTGAATAAACTGCTCATAAACGCTGGCGCGCTTGCAAACCGCGGTTTGGTAGGAAAACGTGCCCGTAGCCTTGAGGCCGCGTTGAATCGTCATCAACCGAAACTCCTGTGCAACTTCATCGGGATCCAGCGCTCCCAGACCGAGCAGCCTGCGCTCTTCCAACAAAAACAATCTGTAAGCGCGTAACTCCGCAAGCGAGGGAGGTTCAGGCCGTCTATCCAACAGAAATGAAACCAGATCGTAGGTGACCGGACCCATGCGGGCATCCTGATGATCGACAACACGCAGACGATCGTTCTCATCTACCATCAGGTTCGCCGCGTGGAAGTCGCGGTGGCAGAGGACGCGCGGACGGGCGGCCAGCTCGGCGGCAATGTCATTGAGCTCCGCTTTAAGCTCCGCGGCTTCCGCGTGGCGAAGTGTTTCGTTCCTTAAACTCCCAAAGTAATGCTCAACAAAGAAATCCAATTCCCAGGAAAGTTTCGGCTCATCGAAAGCGAGCCGGCTCGCTATGGATTGTCTTTCGAAGGCGGCGTCCGTGGCCTTCTGTATTTGCGCGATTAGATTAACCGCCCGCTCTTTATACTCATCACACTCGTCTTCCGCCGCTGCCTCATAAACCCGAAACAACTGCCGGTCACCTAAATCTTCCTGGACAATCACTCCACTTTCGCCATCCACGGCGTAGATCTCCGGCACCGGTATGCCGCTTTCGAGGAAGAGGCGCGTGACATCCAAATAGGGATGGAAGTCCGGATCGAAAGGCTCGGGATAGACGGCCGCGACGGCCTTTCCCTTTTTCCAGGAAATACGAAAGTAGTTGCGCGTCGAGGCGTCAGGCGTGAGCGGCACAATCAATTTGTTCCTGATGCCCTGACCTTCCAGGAACTTCAAGATCCGCTCCGATGCAGAGAGGTCAAAAGCGCTCGTAGTCACCTGTTTTGCTGAACTCATTACGGGAAGAAGGGGGCGTTTGATCCTCTCAAGGTGGTGTTCATCTCAAAGCTCAGGCTTTTAGTGTGAACGGAATTGTATCATTCAGTCAGAGGCACAACAAAATTGTCGCCCCGAAACTCACCTTTAAATGCTTTGGGTGGCGGCGTTTTCCCTCGCACCAGAGAAGCACGAACGACAGCGGCGTCCTCGACTATCTCGCCGGCGCCAATCTTCACGTTGTCACCTAAGACAGCTCTCCTGATCCGCGCTTCACTCTCAACTACGACGTTATCCCATAGTATCGATTGCTCAACGTCTGCATTGGTGGAGATTTGGCATCCGGCGCCCGCGGAAAAGTTTTTGCCGACTTCCGCAAGCAGGTGAAGACTTATAGCCAGATACCGTTGGATTGTCGAAAGCTCATACCAGCGGCCGCTGGCAACGTGTACCGCGACGGGTTCGCCATTTGCGATGGCCTGGGGATATACGTCAGTCGTGGAATGCGAAAAAACGCCGCGCGGAATGTAATCGAAAATCTTTGGCTCGAGTATCTGGATACCGGTAAACATAAACGGCGGGCTGTTGCCGGCGAAGTCGTGGGGCGACGGCACGCCTCCGAAGCCGCGCAGGAAACCATCGCCGGTTTTGACAATTGAAAACTTTTCGAAGGCAACGTTTGGCAACAGTACGAGCGTGGCTATGGCTTTGGTACGGCGGTGAGTCTCAAATGCGGCATTCAGATCGATGTCAGTGATTATCTTTCCATTGACTACGACAAAAGTCTCGCCATCGAGGAGCGCACGAGCGTTGTCGAGCGCACCGCTCGTCCCCAGGATCTGGGGTTCTTCAACATAGTTAAGCGTCACGCCGAATTTGCTGCCATCGCCCAGGGCCTTGCAAACCGACTCCGGCCGGTGATGAAGGTTGACAACTATTTCATCGCAACCGTAGCGAGCGAGATATTCAGCAACGTAGCCGACCAGTGGTTTCCCCAGGATTGGAATCGCCGGCTTGGTGCGGTCTTCTGTTAACGGCCACAAGCGGGTGCCGTAACCGGCGGAGAGAATCATTGCGCGCATGAAGGCATTCTATTCGTGCGCTAGGGCAACGCCAAGACCGCGCAAGCCGAACGCGCGGCCAACCGATCAGAGCCCGGAAGATTTTCCATTTTCCATTTGACATTTTTCATCACTACTGTCCCAGCGTTGATTGGCTCATCGTCTGTATCTCGATGGATTTGATCGAGTCAATTTCGCCGATAACGTCTACAGATTTAGTCAGTTTTGATAATCAGTTGTTGTTAAAAAATCTTAGCCCTCGGTGGCTTTGCATCAGCAATTAATCAAACCTCAAGTTAGTTCCGTTGCTAACTGCCTGATCCTATTCGACTAACGTTGGGACAGTAGTGATTTTTCATTTGTCATTGGCAGGAACCGAGCATCGGTTCGCAGAACAAAGCTCATAAATGACAGATGAGAAATTTTAAATGGAAAATGGAAAATCTTTGGCTTTGGTTCGTGGGAAGCCACTCTCTAGGAGGCCCGCGAGGCGTCGCGCATCATCAGGTCGAAAGTGCCCGGTGCAGTTTTGCGGAAGCGCGAGTTGCGGTTGAGAGAAACGGCGATGCTTATCGTAGGGTTCTGGCCCGTAAACTTAAAGCCGCCTTCGAGCAAGCGATTGTAAATCTCGTTAACGTGGAGCGCGCCGCCTTCCTCACGCAATAACAGAGTAACGGCCTGGGGAATAGTTCGATCCATGAAACGATCGCTGAGAGCCTCCGCGTCTGGTCTGAGAGTGGGAATCTCCTGGCGTCTGGCTTCAACGGGAAATGGCATCCGAGCCTGCGGAGACGAGGGACGCATAGCCGCCTCCAGGTCCGCGTCGGAAGGAAGGCCACCGGAGAGATTGTTCATGGAAAGATTGCCCGAAGCCAGCACCGACGACAACAAGCGGTAGATAGCGGCTTCTGACTGGCTGGCGAGCGTATCCATCTCAGCGAGCTCGGCGCGCACCGCATCTGCTTCGACTTCGAGTTCCCTCAAGCGTGCGGCCAGATGCATACGCGCCGCGCGTGACTGACGCAGGCTTTGCTCCAGACGAGAGAGAAGGTTTTCGCTTGGGCGGTCCATCATTGAGCGAATCTTAAAGGGATTTGGACTTTTTCACAATAGTTTTGGCGACCTGTAACGCAAACTGTTAGTTTGCGGGCCCAGGGCTACCAATGAACTTGAAAGGATTGCAACCGACGCAAACTAACAGTTTGCGTTACAGTATTCAGAACCAGATTCACCGGTCCCGGTCGAGCACGTAGGTAGGTATCGCTTTTAAGGATTCGCAAAACTCAGAATCCGGCAGGTCGTCGAGGGCTGTTCGCGCGATCGCGGCATACTCATCACCGCGCGCTCGAGCCCGGTCGATTGCGCCGACTCTTTCAACAGCCTCGAGAAGTTCACGCCGAGGGATCCTGTCATAGCTCGCCTCGGTCATTACGGTCTGAACCATCTCGGAAGCGGTACCTTCACTCGCTATCAGGTAAATGAGGGGCAGCGTTACCTTGCCACCCAACAGATCAACGCCGGCGCCCTTACCGAGCGCATCATCTGTTGAAGTGAAGTCGAGAAGATCATCGGTCAGTTGAAATGCCATTCCCAGGTTCATGCCGTAATCCGCTAACGCCTTTTGTTCTGATTCGCTCGCTCCTCCCAATATGGCGCCTACTTCGCAACAGGCGCTGAAAAGAAAAGCGGTCTTTCGCTCGATGATGTCGAGGTACTGCTGTTCGGAAATGTCACTTCTTCCCAATGTAGTCAACTGAAGCAATTCGCCCTCAGTCATCTTTCGCGTAACGCGCGTCAGGATGTCGAGGATTGGCAACGATCGTTCCGCAAGGCTGGTTTCGAAAGCTGACATGTAAAGCCAGTCGCCCATTAATACTGCCGTCTCGTTGCCATAAAGCGCGTTGACAGTTGGACGATTTCTGCGGGTATCAGCCCTATCGATAATGTCGTCGTGGACGAGGGTAGCGGTGTGGAGAAACTCCATCACGGTCGCCATGCGAATCGAGTTGTAGCGCGAACCATCGCCGCCCACCGCATAGTGGGAAAGAATCGTTAATGCCGGCCGAACCCGTTTGCCACCAGACGCGCGGAGATAATCTGCAAGGTAAGCTATCACCTGAACGTTGGAACGGGCCTGACGCTCAAACTCCGCTTCCACCTGTCCAAGCTCTGAGGCGATCGGGCTGAAGATGCGCTTCGCTGTAAGCTTGACATCTTCGAGGACTGCGCTTTGTTCTGTTGCTTGCATTTCGCTGCTTAACTGGTCGAGAGCTCGTTACTACCGATTATCAGCTTGTTCGATAGTTCGAAAACTGCATATCAATACCGAAATCTTTGCCTTTCAGATTGGCAATAACCGCCTGAAGCGTATCGCGGTCCTTGCCTGACACCCGCACGATGTCGCCCTGAATTGAGGCCTGCACTTTTGCTTTAGAATCTTTGATGAATCGCACGACCTCTTTGGCTTTCTCCTGCGGAATGCCCTGTTGGATCTGCACTCTCTGCCTGACGGTGCCGCCGGCAGCAGGGTCAATATTTCCATAGTCAAGGGCCTTCAGCGGCACACCGCGACGCACTAACTTCTGCTGGAAGATGTCGTTCATGTTTCGCAGCTTGGTTTCGTCCTCCGCGGTTAAGATCAATTCGTTCGCTTCCAGCGTTACCGTGGCGGAACTACCCTTGAAATCAAACCTCTGACGCACTTCCTTGATCGTTTGATTGATGGCGTTCGTGACTTCAGCACGATCAACCTCAGATACAATGTCGAATGAGTTTTGCTGGGCCATTACGGTCTAACGTGTTCCTGGATGCTTTTCAAGTTGTAGTTTCTTGGCAACCTGAGGATAACATCAAATTGTCAGCATGTGAAAGTTATCGCTTAATCAAGTACTGGGTCAGTTTGAAGTTGGCTGAGGTGGCGTGGCTTTACAGAACCGAGCGCGGTAGCGCCGGATGCTGGACTCAAGTTCGGATGATGATAATTCGAGGGATTCACCGAGTATTCAGAGTTGAGCTTAGCATCCGGCGCTATCGCGCTCGGTTCTGTAATGGGCTCCGACCTCTGACTTATCAAACCGACCCCCTACTTAATCAAGAACCTCTAGGTGTTTTAGCCGGGCCTGCACGCCCGCCCTTCCCAGTCCCTTTGCTGGAACTTGTCCCAACTGATTTTGGCGGAACGGGTCGTCACTCGAAAACGCTAGTTAGGGCGGATATAGTGGTCTCCGCTACTGCCCAATGATAAGTTGAACAGACTTGCAAAGTTCTCGGTTGTAATTCGCGCAATTTCCTTAAGGCTGATTCCCCGAAGCTCCGCCAGGCAGCGCGCTACCTCAACCAGATTGGCAGGTTCATTCCGTTTTCCGCGAAACGGAACCGGCGACAGGAAAGGACAGTCGGTTTCAATCAGCAGTTTGTGCAAAGGTACCTGTTTAGCGATCGCCCGCAAGTCATGGGCGTTCTTGAAGGTTACTATTCCAGAGAAGGAAATCAGGAATCCCAACTCAAGAGCCTGTTGCGCAAGCTGCTGACTGCCGCTGAAACAATGCATGACTCCAGGAGGGTCAGAGCCGGACAGGTGAGACTTCAGTATTTCGACCGTTTCATCTTCCGCCTCGCGCGTGTGAACAATCACCGGCAGACGCAGGTTTTTGGCCAATTGAACTTGTCGCCGAAACACTTCCATCTGCACGTCGCGTGGGGAATTGTCATAGTGAAAATCGAGTCCAATTTCACCCCAGGCGATGCAGCGCGGGCCTTCCTGTAGAAGCCCAGTAATTCGTTGTTCTGCCTTATCGTCAAAGAGGCGGGCGTCGTGAGGGTGCGTGCCAATCGCCGTGTAGATATTTTTGTGCCTCTCGGCCAACTCGACGGCGCGCTCCAACGCTCCGCTATGTGGATCGCCGGTGCCGACATTTAGAATGGCGGAAACGCCTGCATCCAACGCCCGCTGAATAACTTCCTCGCGGTCTGCGTCAAACTCAGGACCGTCTATGTGTGCATGCGAATCAACAAACATCCAAAAGGAACTGCTAACATGATTCCGCCGCTGCCTTCAGCGATCAAAAACCAATGATCCCTTTGTCCAGCAGGTTCCTTAGCATCCTCAGACTATCAACTTCCCGAAAAGGGCAGATCGACAAGATCGACTTAACATCCCACTCACTGTTAATCCGCGAAAGAAGAAACGCCTCCTGCGGCGCCAGTTGATGATCAGTAAGACCAGCTTCAGAAATAAGAATCCCGGGCACCGCATTGGGCAACAAGGGAGCGGTGTACAACTGTTTGACTAGTTTATCCTCCGCGACTGACAACAGGGTCCGGGCTTCGGAATTCTTAGGCTCCTTTTCCAAAATGTTCTAGTATAGCAACTTCTACCTCATGCCGGGTCAGAATCTCACGGCGGATAACGGCGTCCGAATCAATCTGGGCAAAGCCCAATTCACCTACAAACTTGAGAGAGGGCGATTTCCCGCCGCCCATACCACCGGTAAGTCCGAGAATCATAATAATGGAGCAATGAAAGGGTCCACGAGATTGGGCTTGCGCGGGTTTCACGCAAACCATTAGTCACACGCCGGCACTCTCGACCTTTGGATTTTTAGTACGCCTCCCGAGGCTCGAACGAGGCCTCGCATGTCCCTTTCGATCGACACGAAAAGTGCCCCAGCAGTGGCGAAAGCCACCTGTGACGCCTTCGCGCGCGCATTTGCAAAGCCCGATTTCGAGTTCGTCCAACGGATTTTCTCCGACGTCGAATCGATGTTCGAGGGCCGCTATCTCGACTATCGGCCCATCGACACACCCTATCACGATTTTGAACACACGCTCCAAGTGACGCTGTGCTTCGCCGAAATGGCAGCCGGTCGACAAGAGGCGGGCATCG
>Ga0137403_10004019_pt1 | contig 17430 bp, 14 predicted proteins | sample CZOMad2_1_16fung_FD_122057 | JGI IMG/M metagenome (GOLD analysis project Ga0137403, IMG submission 122057) | Vadose zone soil fungal communities from Angelo Coast Range Reserve, California, USA - CZOMad2_1_16fungal (Hybrid Assembly) | ecosystem: Environmental > Terrestrial > Soil > Vadose zone...
GCCACGCGCACGGCTTTACCGGTTTCCACGTCAACGAAAGTGGCGGCAACCTTGCCCCAGTCGCGGAACTTAAGCGCGCGCTTGCCCAGGCGACAGCCAGTCACGACCATTACCGCGTCAGTGGCGCAGCGATCGATTTCAACGAAGGTAACGATCCGCTTGCGATCCTTGCCTTGTGGCTCTTCCAGGCCAAGCTTCTTCAATCCAAACATGGCCATACGGACGCCCAGAACCTGTCCGGCGCAAAGGTGGCCGTGGGCCACGGCGGCATCGTCGAGATATTCCTGGAGCGTTTTCATTGTTGCGGGCCCTCTTCTTCTGCTGTTTCAGGCTGGAGATCGGCACTGTGCGCATGTACCACAAAGCTGGTCTTTTCTCCGGCAGTAGAGAACGTTACACGGCTGGGGGAGCGTTCCCACGTGGGTGCGGCACAGGCCGGGCCGGGAAATTCCTTCCTTAAAACAGGCTTACGCTTGCCCAGTTGTGAAACCACCAAATAGCTCTTGGATCCATCGTCGGAAGAGCCGCAATAGGCGACATAATCACGATACCAGCTTGCTTCCGAAGTATCGCTATCGAAAGCGGGCAGATTGAGCTGCGCTACATGACCGGTCTGGCGATCAACGCTCATCCAGCCGTCCCGTCGCCAAACCCACTGCTGCGGCTTTTTTTCTTCTGGCAGGGCGTCATTGATGCGGTAGACGCGCCGAACCACGAACTGGCGATCTGTAACTTCATGTAAAGCACCTGTGGTGTATTCGCGGGTCCGGCCATCAATGATCAACTCGCGGACTTTAAGCTGCAGCTTCTCGCCGGAATCTGTACGGACTTCCACGGATCGCCACTGGCCCAAAGCAACAGTATGCGCCCGCGGAACAGCAATGGAGCTGCCAAGCAGCATCAAAAATGTGATGAATATGCATAACCGGCGCATGATGAGGCCAATTATATGACTTCACGGCTGGAGAGCAGAAGCTCCGGATGAATGGACTTTGGGCGGCAGATGTTGGTTAAAAGATTAATAACGCTAATTTCGTGATTGGGATTGTAAATACGAAGTGCCTAAAAGCCTTATGAAGAGTGATCAAGCCGACGCGGCCCCTGAAGAAAATGCTGACTATATTTTGATACTTTCAATTTAAAACAATCGGCCCTAAAATTGAGACTCCCCCCAATTTCATCATTTGCGGGCGCGCCCAATATACTTAAGCCAGCGGCGGCTATCGGGGTATTTGTGCTTTTCGACGACGACTCACAAGATAACAGGGTTCGAGAGTTGCTCGATACAACCCTCAACCCAACTCTACCTTCTCAATTAGCAATGGCACCCATATCGGAGAGGGCAAGGGAGGAGTATGGCCGCTACAAGCAGAGAGCGCCACGCATTCTGGTTGTCGACGACAAATTAGATACCCTTTTACTTCTCCGTGAACTGCTTTCTTCCCGCGGGTATGACATCATTACCGCAACTGAAGCTGAAGAAGCCAAACAGATGGTCCACACAGAACGGCCAGAACTCATCCTTCTGGACGTAGTGATGCCGGGCAAATCGGGCTACGACCTTTGCCGCGAACTGAAGGAAGATCCTTATACCCGCCTGATTCCCGTAGTGATGATTACAGGCCTGTCCGACCGTGATGACCGCGTGCGTGGGATCGAAGCCGGCGCTGACGATTTCCTGAGCAAGCCGCTGTATCCCGAGGAGCTGTTTGCCCGGGTCAAGTCCCTGCTGAAGCTTAAAGAGTTTACTGACGAACTGGAAAATGCCGAGGCTGTGCTGGTGGCGCTGGCGCTGGGCATTGAATCGCGCGATCCGTACACCGGCAACCACTGCGAGAGGCTGGCCCATTACGCTGCCGACCTGGGACACCATATAGGACTGGATGGCGACAGCATCATCGCGCTGAAGCGCGGCGGCTATCTGCATGACCTGGGCAAGGTTTCAATTCCGGACGAAATCCTCAAGAAAGGCACGCGCCTGACCGCCGACGAATGGGACATCATGAAGCAGCACCCGGTGATCGGAGAGTCGATCTGCCGCCCGCTGAAGTCATTCCGCAATGTGTTGCCGATTATCCGCCATCACCACGAGCATTGGGACGGCAGCGGCTATCCGGACGGTCTCACAGGGTACGATATTCCATTGCTGGCGCGAGTTCTTCAGGTGGTGGATGTGTACGACGCATTGCGCACTGCCCGCCCTTATAAACCGGCGCTGAACCATGAAGAGGCCAAGCGCACCATGATTGAGGAAGCGGCCCGAGGATACTGGGACCCCAATCTGGTACCTGAGTTTTTTTCCATGCTCAAAAAAAAGGAACAAGCAGCATGAGCCTGGCAATCGAGTTTCCCTTGTCTAACGAAGGTCTGCAAGCAGCCCAGCCGCAGTACAGCATTGTTGTACCTGCTTACAACGAGCGCGCACGCATCGGCGGGACGCTGGAGCAGGTGCTGAAACATATCCGCGCGCAAAAGTGGAGCGCCGAAGTGGTGGTGGTGAATGACGGATCGCGCGACGATACTGCGGGTTTCGTCAACGAGTTTGCCGTTGACCATCCTGAGGTGCGGCTGATCGAGAACCCCGGCAACCAGGGAAAAGGCTATGCCGTCCGCAACGGCGTATTGAATGCGAGAGGCAAGGTGATTCTTTTCACTGACGCCGACCTTTCGTCGCCAATCACGGAAGCCACCAAATTGTTTGCCGCGCTGGAAAAGGGCGCCGAAGTGGCCATCGGATCGCGTTGGCTTGATCCCTCGCTGCAATTTCAGCGGCAGCCTTTGAAACGGCAGATCATGTCGCGCGCGTTTAACCTGTTCACGCGCGCAGTGCTGACGTTTCCGTACCATGACACGCAATGCGGCTTCAAAGCATTTACGCAGCGCGCGGCGAGGATGATTTTTCCGCTCCAGAAGGTCAATCGCTGGGGCTTCGATGCGGAGATCATTTACCTGGCCCACCACATGAAACTGGCAGTCGCTGAAGTGCCGGTGGCGTGGGGTAACGATGAGCGGTCCAAGATACATCCCTGGCGCGACGGGTTCTACATGGGCGTGGACACGCTGAAGATACGCTGGATGTCACTGACCGGCGGATATCGAAAGCCCGCGGAGATGCCGGAAAAGAAGGAAGCGGTTAGTCCGTAAGCCGTTTCAAGCATCCTTCAGGACGCGGCGGCGCGCAACGAAATAGGCGCTTTCCCGACCACTTTGCGTACAATCTCGACCCCGCGCTGACGATCATAAGTAAGAGTCATCTCAGAGGAGCATGGCCCACAGAGCCAGAAATGTTCCACTCGATTCGCCGCTTTTGGTTTGATTGGCGTGGCCCCCAGCAGCTTATGCTGCGATTGCGGCGATTCAACCATGAAAATTTTGCCCTCGCGCAAATAGACCAGAGGAGTTGAGCAGGAAGGATTGGCGCATTTAGCAAGCATCATTCGCTCCTTTTGCCGGGAATATTTGCTACCAACAACGCCAGATATCGGCGCACTCTATCTCTGGGGGTGGTAGATGCAGAGTTCAGGGATGGGGTTCGCTGAAGAAAGTATTCTTTTTGCACACTAAGTTGTCGGGGGGTACTAACTCTTAGCTTCCGGACAGCGCGGGCAGCAGGACCATCAACGCCGCGATCCACAAGGCCATCCAAATCAAAAAGTTTTTGCTTCCGGTCATTTCTGTTGTGTTCACGGTGAGCCCCTTTCGAATGCTGTTGCTGACCTGGGATAGTGCAAGCCGGGGGCCGTGCAGCTATACCGCTTAATATCAGCAACTTACCGCGCAGGCTCGGAGGGCATGTGTGTCAGATGATCTCTGCTGGCGTGTCCGGGTGAACACAGCTTTGGGACCTATCCACTTTCATCTTTTTATCTTTCATCTCGGATATTGCAGTTCAGGCCGACATTTTCAGGCTGACGCCGCGTTCCCCAGCACTTCGCGCAGCTTGGCCGAAAGAATCTTCATGCTGAAAGGCTTTTGCACCAGGACGGTCCCCGGCTTGAGCTCGCCGTCCGGCGCCAGTGACGGATTGGCATAGCCCGAAATAAAGATCACCTTCATCTCCGGCCGCGAGCGCATCAGCGTTTCCGCCAGATCAGGGCCAGACAGCGGGTGCATTACTACGTCGGTCAGAAGCAGGTCGATTTTGCCGGGATACTCACGCGCCAACTCCAGGGCATCATGGCCGCTGGCGGCCGAGATCGTGCGATATCCCAAATGACTAAGCAGATCGACGATTACGGTACGCAAAGACTCTTCATCATCCACCAAAAGAATGGTTTCTGTGCCGCGACAATGTTCCAAGGGGGTGTTCTCAGTTTCTGCGCAAGCCGAATCTCGAGCCAAAGTATGCTGAGATTGTGTACCTTCCCGCGGTGGGATACAACTGCAAAGCAAAGCCGCTCCAATCGTTCGCCCAATTACCCGTTGGCCGAACGCGCTTTTCCGAAGCTCTTGTGGCTTGTTGTTACACCCCCTGGGTTTTCCGATGTCGGCGATCACGCGCGATGTCGGCGCTCCCGACGATCGGCAGCGCTCTGCGCGCCACCCCCTCCCCCCGGGTTCATCCCAAGTCATCCCATATTGGCGTGGACTTGAGAGATATCATCCCAGGCCATCCCCGCCGACCCCGTCCACGCGCGGTTTTCGCGTGGATGAGCAGAGATTGGCGTAGGTTTCAGAGATCAGGCCCCGATTGGCGTAGGGTTGATGACTACCCCCCGCCCCTACCCCCCTATGTTGACCCAATTCGACCCAAGGTCACCCAACACCGGGGCCCCACCGTGCGCGGTTTCGCGTGATGGGGTGGAAATACGACCCCAAGGTTTTTGGGGTTTTCTGGCTAATAGCTAATGGCTAGGAGCTAGAAGCTTCTTGTTGTCAAAGACCGTTCACCGCACCAACTTTTCGCTCTGGAGCGAATTCCACACTTTACCATTTGTTCGCCTTTATGTCAAGCAAAAACGGGCAGAGAAGCGAGGAGCTTTGCACCCTGGTGAGAAGCCTCCGTGGTGAAACAAAGAAACCTGAGAAGATCCCCTGGTCGGAGTTGGCCAAGCGTGCATGGCTCCCTCAAGGTGTGTATATATTTGCCTTCTCGTTGTTCTTCGGGGTGTGCTGGCACTACCAGCGCGGCCAAACCAGCCAGCCTGGCAACACTTGTCGTCGTCCCCCAAAAACAATCCCCATCTACAGCACCACCACCCCAATCAGCGTGGAGCAGGAGACCCCGCTGTTGAAGTCGACCCGCACCTCCTGGTTGATGGGAAACTGGTTCCGCTGGTCGCCGCAGAAGCTGAAAGTGTTGGTGGTGGTTACACTCTTGATAGTAACCGCGGTGAAAGTGTTCAGCACACCGTTCGGCCCGTTGCTTGATTCCACTTTGACAACAATGATTGTGCCCGTGACGCTCGCCGGAAATCCAGGATTGGAAGTGAAACTCACAAAGGTAGTCCCGCAACCGGCGAGTATAAGCGGCAGCGCGATAAGCGGAAGCAACAGCAAGCGCATGAGACCGACCTACGCCTTGTAAGATGTGCGATCTCAGAGGAATGATTCCTCAGGCTTCAGTGCAGGGAAGTGAGTTCGGATTGCTGGACGTTCCATCGGTTGGTCCGTTTCTTTAGTGGGAATACATATTTAGTATGGCGATTGGGCAGGGATCTAGTGCGCGAGCGCAAAAATGAAAACCATGGGCGATGGGCAGCTTAGATCAGGCTTGTTCCAAGGCTCTCGACAATTCGAGCACTTCAAGATTGGGCGGGCATTCAGGCCAGTTATGCCGCCAGCAGATGATCATGTCACAGCCGTCTTTTCTGTGGCGATGCTTCAGGAAATTGCGGCTCTCAAATTCAAACTCAATGCGGACACGCTGCCACACACCGCGGGCGACTTCGAACATGGCTTCGCAATCAGGGAATTCGGGCTGGATACGAAGAACGACGAACCCGAGCTTGCGGGCCAGCATGCCGAAGACGAAGACCACACCCAGCTCATTCACCGGCTCGTGGGCCATTTCCGGCAGCATCATGGGACGTCCATAGACAGGGCGGTCGCGATGGATGGGGCCTTTGCGGACGCGCGGGCGGACGAAGGCTTTTGCGGCCTTGCGTTGGTTCGTGACTTTGGCGTCACCGAGCTTGAGCACGTCCTGCCAGTCGCGCTCGAGTTTTGATTGGCGAGCGAATTTGCGGAAGGCCTCCGGAATGCGCGTCCATTGGCGGTAGCGGGTGTGAAAGGGCATGTTGCTGAAACGGCCAGTGCTTTCATATTCATGCACGCTGGGAACCTTGCCGAGTTTGCGGGCGACGGCGGCCCAGTCAAGCAGCAGAGTGGATTCGGGCAGGCTAAAGCCGGGGCCGGTGGCTTCAAGTCCGGCGGCGGCCAGGGCGCGTCCGAGGCCTCCGAAGCGCTTGTAAATGACCTGCTCGGAGACGCCGCCGAGAAGGCGGAGATCGCGGAGGTTGGGGTTGCGGCCAAGTCTTTTGGCGGAAAGACGGATGGCTTTGAGGATTTGTGGTTTGGACATGGGGATGCACTGAGCAGCAAGCGGAGTCTTGGGCATTTTTTCCTTTCGGCAAGAGAAAAGCCACCCCATCTGAGAGTGAACCCACTGAGAGTGAACCCAGGTGCGGGTGGCGGAGTTAGTTGCTTTTAATTCTGAGAGTTAGGGATGGAGCGTGGTGGAGCAGTCGGATTGGAGGCAGGAAACGGAAATTGCTCTCCTATTAACTAGTGTCGGAAACAGGGGGGGCCGGGACACTTTTTAAAAAAAATATTTTTAGGGGTGGTGGTTGCACCCGCAAAAGAAGCCACCCAAGTGCGGCTGGCGATGGAGTTAATGGTTTTAATTCAGAGACTTACATCTGGAGCGTGGTATGGCCGGACGGATAGGAGGCCAAAATAAAAAAGGCCTCTACTTATATATGTACGGAAAGTGGGGTTTCCGGGACATGTTTTTGGAATAATATTTTGGGGAGGGGCCCTCAACGCCGTCGTCTTTGCAGTTGTTACTGTCGCCAGCAGTTCCTCGGATCGGCAAGTCCGCCGCGGCGGTTTCTAAGATATTGGAAAAACTCGTATTTGGCTAGGATGAAGACGAGCCGGAAGATCGGGACTTATCGATCCTACCCTTTGCTGCGCAAAAGGGTAGGGTACCCAGCGAGGGGATTCGAAAACATAAGGAGTACATCCCGTCCCCGGTTGTCAGAAACGAATCCGGCTTGCTACGTTAGGTCAATTGAAATCCCCTCACAGAGCTGAATGCGTTTGGGTATCTCCCTCCACTCCGCATCATCCGTGAAATTCTCAGCCACCCATCGCAATAAATCTCCGAAATCACGCAGACGTAGAACTGGCTGACAGCGTGTCGCGAAGTCCTTAGCGTCTGGTGTGAAAGTGGTATTTGTCACAATCATGCCAGCGGCAAAAAACCGATTGGCAGCCATGACACCTAAAAGCTCCCGCAAGGGATCAGGTCCCAACTTGCTATGGGGGTCTCGACGGTGTTTCACTTGCACAGCGCCGAGAAAGGGAAACGGGTAAGACTTAACAGGCGTAAAGATGATATCGATTCCGCCATCTCTGCGAAACGTGCCGCCGCCAACCGGATATGCTTTAAGGCCCATGGCGTGTAGCCTATCAAGCACGAATTCCTCGAATTGTGACGGACTCAAACGGTGCAGTTCATCCGGATTGCTCAATATCCTTGACGATAAAGGGCTGCTGACATCTATCAGCTGGATACGGGTCTCTTTGACATGTTCAGCCAATGGCAACGAGAGTTGACGATCGTCGGTTGTCGGCAAATTTGTAACCGGCTGCATCCAACTGGCTAGGTTCGAACAGGACTGACAAAAATAGAGAATGGGCGCGCCTGCTTGACGGGTCGGACCGAACGGTTCCAGCCGAATGTAAGGACTTCCCTGATTTATTGCCGATCCACAATACGAGCACGTGTAAGGACGTGCAGCTCGAGACATCCGGAGGTAGTTAGTTTGCCCGACGAGCTGGTCTAGTGTTGCAGCAACTGACTTGAAAGAAATTCCGACCTCCCGGCATGCCAGCACCAACCGCGAAGTGGCGAGACGCCTTGCCCCCGAAAGGCATGATTCGAAGTATGACGAGGAAACCCCAACGGCAGGCGCAATATCCGCCGCTGACAACGCACGACGTTCCATCCCCCCGCGAATCTCCGCTAGTATCGTCCGGACCGTTTCAGAGACGTCGGCCATCAATTTGCAAGTTTAGCATCGCAGGGCGGCCCCTCCATAAGAGCGAAGGCCTGAGGTCGTCGCATCGAGAGCAGCCCGCGCGTGGTTCTGGCGAGTGAACTATTTTTTGGGCAGACGTAATTGCCAGGAGGCGGTCTTTCCCCTGAAAATATGAATTAAGGTAGCAAAAACATAGCGAAACATGTAAATATATTTTTCAAACCCATGGCAAACTCCACGTTGACTCTGAAGCGGCATGAATTATGGGCCTTTCAGTATCGTTCCCGTCGTTATTTGCAACATACTACTGACCCCGGGTTAAAACAGCGGTTTTGCGACGTAATGACAAATCTCACAACCCTTACCGCGGCTGGCCAGATTGGTCCTTTGCTCCCTGAGCACGGCGGTGCGTCGTGGATGGAGTTGTTCACACACTTGATGGAGGAATATAAGCTTCGGAATCAACCCTTCCCTCATCGAATCTTGGAAGGCGCGGTCTTGCCTAAGCCGACGTTTCCCAGCCATCCTGCAGCTCAGGGGCTAGTCGAAAAGCTCAAACCCTTCATTCAAAGACCATATGTGTTGAAATTGGGCAAGGCGAGATATTTAAGGGAATCGTTTGAAACGGGTGTTTGGCGGATCTCTCCCGCGTCTACGTATTCAGATCCATCACTCAATTTCGCTCAGCGGGATTCGGAACTTGAGCTTACGACCTTTACGCTCAAGTCTGAAATCAAGTTGCACATACAAGACAAGATAACAGGTGAGTTGAAAACTGAAATCAAGCCCATTGGAGACATCGCTGTTACGTCTCGATCAATCACCGATTACTACGCAGGTTGTTTTTCCAAAAAGCTTGATCTGAGACTGTTCGATGACTTTGAGGCGGATTGTTGCATATTGATCATCGACTATGCTGAGTTTGCAAGAAGGATGTTCGAAGCATTTAAACGGTGGGAACCAGATTGGGAAGGGTATTTTACGGATGTCTCCTATTTGGATCCATACAACTGCAAGAGGGATCAGATAGATCTTTTTTTTGCCAAGCACTTTCGGTATTCCTATCAGCATGAGGTGCGGTTCGTATGGCTTCCAAAAGAACCTAGACATAACCTTGATCACATCTTTGTGAACTTGGGAGACATCAAGGATATTTGTATTTTTGCCACGCTCTGAGGACGCCTTGCTTCCAAGGTGGGCAGCGATTCGCGACTTCCGTAAGAGCAAAAAGTCATCTAGACAGTACCCAATTCCTGAGGGCAGTGGCAGTGATGAGATGTGTATTTCGTTGAAAGTCGCTTTGAGATTGTTCCAGCGGGTTCCCGAAGTAATTCCAGTACTCACGATCGCTTTCAAGTAAGTCTTTTCCGTGAGCCAAATTGGATCGGACGGTGTAGAGCGTCTTGTATTCTTTGGGGAAGTCGTGCTGTACTCCAGGGACATACTCCTGCAAAAATGACTTAAAAGTTTTTGTTACCCGTATTTCGCTTGCTTGCACTCTGAGCAAATCTCGTATTTGTGATCCAAAAGAGCCTCGATTGCTGAAACCACCGCAATAAGAGCTGCAGATCTCGACGCGGGCCACATTTCCGCCACTTGTGCAAACCAGGCGCTCGCCAACGTGAATTGTTCTGAATCTTCGGGGATTAAAGAAAGCACTTTGTCTAGATACTGCCCTATTAAGTCCGGAAATACTTGCTCATATTCCTCGGAAAAAAAGGAGGGATCGTAGTACTCGGCTGTTGGGAACAGCTTGATCGAGGGCATCTGATTTGAGAACGAAAAATCCGCCAGTTCGGGGACGAAACCTGAATACCCGTAAGCTTGTTGTACAAGTCGGACGCTGATCTCTCCATTTTTGAGAATCCCCCAAAAATGACGTGTATATTTCGGATGGACAGATATTGGATTAGTGGACAGACTGTTCAAAATACGCGCCAGTTTCGCTGTTTTCTCCATACGTCTGTATCCGTTAATTGAGCTGTTTGGGCAGGAAGAATATTTAAACTGAAGGATAAACGGATGCGGGGCCATCAGCATTGGCGCGTGAGGAGCATCGGCAGGGATCGGTAGGATTTGGAAGAAATCTTTGTAACGGTAGAAACCGGCTACTCGGTGGTATGCGGAAAAGCCAAGGCCTTGACCAACGACCTGCTTTTGATTTTCGATCAGGATTGAGCTAATGTGAGCGGAAAGGGCAGTCTTTTGAGCCTCGGTAAGATGTCCTTGAATGGTTGAGATCGTACCATCATCCTTGAATTCAATATCAAGATACGGTCCCTCGCTCTCCTCTCCAAATCGCCGAATCGAAGATGAAAGCGGCACAGTTTTATATTCGAAGAACTCATGCAAGACCGACAGAAGCTCGCCTTCCCTGACCTCCGGCAGATGTAGGGTTTTCCCGAACTCCGAATGATGGACAGGCTCTTTCACCATGCAGTTGTCTCCACCCGCAAATTTCGCCATTGTAGAGTAATTTCGACAGGATCCGAACGTTGAGTTTGCATCGGCGTCCTGGTGAGAACTCCCTGACGTAGCGTGGCAAAGGATACATTCTCGGGATCTTTCGACTTGCCCTCAGTTCGCATTGCTTCTTCGGGCGGCGCTCAAGATGACAAAAGGTTCAGAGTTTCTTTTCGCGGCCATAAATGGCGCTTCCACATTAAAGCGGGGGACCCAACTTACTAGTCCGGCGGGGCGATTCTGCTTTTGCGTTCGTCGCTGGCCACGATGCCGTCCTTGATATGGACCACGCGGTAGGCGTGCTCGGCGATGTCGGCTTCGTGTGTGACCAGCACAATCGTATTGCCCTTGCGATGAAGTTCTTCCATCAGCTTCATGATTTCGTTTCCGGTCTGCGAATCGAGGTTGCCGGTAGGTTCGTCGGCCAGGATGATCGAAGGATTATTCACCAGGGCGCGGGCAATGGCGACGCGCTGGCGCTGTCCGCCGGAAAGCTCGTTGGGCTTATGGTTCATGCGCTCGCCCAGATCGACGGCCTCAAGCGCTGCCTTGGCCCGAGCAATGCGTTCGTCAGAGGGCGTGCCGCTATAGATCAAAGGAAGTTCTACGTTGTGCAGCGCGGTGGCGCGGGCGAGAAGGTTGAAAGTCTGAAAGACAAAGCCGATTTCCCGATTGCGAATTCGGGCCAGTTCATCGTCGTCAAGCTCGCTGACCAGGTTGCTGTTGAGCCAATACCGGCCCTGGGTGGGCGTATCCAGGCAGCCGATCAGGTTCATGAGCGTGGACTTGCCGGAGCCGGAAGGACCCATGATGGCAACATATTCGCCGCGGTCGATGCGCAGGTTGACGCCGCGCAGCGCGTGCACCTGTTCCGCGCCCATCACGTAAGTCTTCCACAGATTTTCCGTGCAGATGATGCATTCGGAAGGCGGCGCTATCCCTTTTTCAGAAATGTCCGCGACTTGTGTTGACATCAATTTCTCCTGGTCTGTTGCCACCGCGTACCCCACTCATGCTTTAGTCGTGTAAACCCTTAGACGTTGAAAAAGCGCAAGAGTTACGACTCTCCCAGCTTGACCACGGAATTGTCCACTTTCACGCCGGCGCCGTTGCGCAGGGTCTTGAGGACTTTGTAGCTGCCGGTAATGATTTCGTCGCCCGGCTGCAGGCCGCTTTTGACCTGGATTTCCGTGCTTCCGGTCAGACCGGTGACGACCTCATGGAACTCAGCTTTTTTGTTCTTGACCACAAATACGCCCTGAATATCGGTGTTTTCTTTCTTCACGGGCGCAGCAGGTGCGGTTTTATCGACGGGTTTGGCGGTCTTCTTCTGTGCGTCAAGATCATTCTTGTCACGCATGGTGAGCGCCTGGATGGGAATGGCCACGGCATCATGCGCCAGGCCGGTGGTAATCTTGGCGGTGGCGGAAAGTCCCGGACGCAGGTTGGGCGGAGGATCGGTCAGGGTAATGACAACCTTGAAATCCTTGGCTTCCTGTCCGCCGGAAAGGCTTTGCGAAGTGGAAACACCGGTGGAGCGGATGATGGCGTTGTCTCCGATCTCGCTGATCTTGCCTTTGAAAATCTGGTTGGGAATCGCGTCAATCGTGACTTCCGCGGGCTGATCGAGTTTTACGTTGACGATATCGGTTTCATCCACCTGCACTTCAGCCGTGATGACTGACATATCCGCAACCGTCATGAGAGTGCTGCCGGGAGAGTTCTGTATGCCCATCACGACGGTTTCGCCTTCGTGGACGGGAAGGTTCGTCACGGTGCCGTTAAAGGGCGCGGTGTAGGTGGTCTTGCTCAGAACGTCATTCACACGGGTGAGCTGGGCCTGCGCCTGGCCAACGCGGCCATGGGCGGAATCGACTTGAGCTTTGCTCTGCGCTACGCGCGCGATGTCCTGGGCGTGAACGGCTTCGGCCACTTCATAGGCAGCCTGCTTGGTGTCGAAATCGGCCTTGGAGATGAGTTTATCTTTATAGAGGCTTTGCGCGCGCTCATACTCGAGCCTGGTACGGGCGAAATCCGCGGTGCTGCTTTTGAGCTGGGCCTGTGCGGTGTTCAACGCGGCTTCAGAGGCGACGGCGTCCGTCTGGGAGCTGGAGACGGTGGCGCGCGTCATGGCGACGTCGGCTGCGGACTGAATATTTTCAAGCTGGGCCAGCACCTGGTTCTTCTTGACCGTGTCGCCTTCCCTGACAAACAGACGGACGATCCGTCCCATGGCATTCGCGCCCACGTTGACGATCGTTTTGGGCTTGATCTGGCCGGAGGCCGTGACCTGGGAGGAAATATCCTGTTTATAGACCTTGCCCGTCTGGACGGTGACAACGTTTTTCTGGCTCTGGTTGACGGTAAAGCCAACAATAGCGCCCAGCAGGATGATGACACCTAAGATGATGGCAATTTTCTTTGCGTTCATGAACTACCTTCCGGCACGCCACGGCGGATTATGCACACCTTATATACGCCGGCAGGACTGGGAAAGTTCCTTCGTCAGGCAGGTGTACTCGCATGAAGCGTTCATTTTTATGGTGAGCGGGTACCGTTCTGATTATAACGGTAAGCGGTTCCCCGTTCTACATGATTTGATGAAGTAAAGCGAAGAAAATTGTTAGCAAGAAATGTCCCAAACTGCATTCTAAGGTCGATAAGAAAAGGGCGGAATCGGCGTTCCATCCTTGATTTAAGGCTTGCAAAAGACTTAAAATCCAAGTATCTGCCCGTTTTGAAGGAGGGCTCCGTGCTGTCCAGTTATTCCCGTTTTTATACCGTGTTTTTATTGGTTATGTTGGTTGGTTCAGGGTGTTTTGCAGTCCAGGCCCAGGAAAAAGACTCAAAGTCGGGTGGTTCAAAGTCGGGAAGCTCAGCCCAGGCGCAACCGGATGGACAGCAGGACCCGCTGAAGCGTCCGCGGAAAAAGGACGATAAAGCAGCGAACATTGAAAAACTGGGCGGGGTGTATAAGAAGTGGCTGGATGAGGATGTCCGGTGGATCATCACGGATGAAGAGCTGTCCGCCTTCAAGAAACTGGCCAACAATAGCGAGCGCGATGTGTTTATCGAAGGATTCTGGCAGCGTCGCGACCCCACGCCTGACACGGCTGAAAACGAATATAAGGAAGAGCACTACCGGCGCATCGCCTACGCCAACGAACACTATGCCGCTGGCATGCCGGGCTGGCGCACGGACCGCGGAAGAATTTATGTGATGTATGGTCCCCCTACGTCCATCGATTCCCATCCTATGGGCGGCCCGTATCAGCGTCCAGCGGAAGAAGGCGGCGGGTCAACCTCAACTTTCCCGTTTGAAGTGTGGCGCTACCGGTATCTGGAAGGTATCGGGCAGGAAATCGAAATCGAATTTGTTGACGATTGCAGCTGCGGCGCTTATGAAATGACGCTGGACCGCTCCAAGAAAGACGCTCTTCTGCACGTCCCCAATGCCGGCCTTACCACGATGGAAGAAATGGGCCAGGCCAACAAGGCTGACCGTTTCCGCGGCGGTCTGGAATCCATTGGCTCAGGTCCTTTCAACCAGAACAATCAGTCCAAGCAATTTGACCGCATGGAGACTTTCGCCAAGTTGAATCGGGCTCCGGACATCAAGTTCAAAGACTTGCAAAACGAGCTGGTCACCCATAAATTCCGTACCAACCTGCTGCCATTCGACGTGCAGGTTGACTTCGTAAAGCTGACTTCAGACACGGTGCTGGTTCCGATTACGCTCCAAGTCCCGTTGAAAGGTCTTACCTTCGCCAACAAAGACGGCGTCCAGCGCGCAGTTATCAACGTTTACGGCCAGTTGACCAAGCTTTCCGGCCAGATCGTGCAGACTTTTGAAGAAACGTTGCACCGCGACATTCCGGCCGAGCTGCTGGAAAAGGAAATCAACAACGTTTCGCTTTATTGGAAGGCCCTGCCGATGCGTCCGGGACTCTACCGGCTGGACGTGGTGATGAAAGACGTAAACGGCGACAAGACCGGTATTTTCAGCCGCAGCTATACCGTTCCCGACTTCGGCGACGAAAAGCTCACTTCCTCCACGCTTATACTGGCCGACCAGATGGAGCCCGTCCCGGCCCGTGAAGTTGGCACCGGAAACTTCGTAATCGGTACGAACAAGGTCCGGCCTAAAGTCCAGTCGTCCGATGGCAAACCGGCCTCTTTTAAGCAGAAAGAAAAGATCAATTTCTGGCTTCAGGTTTACAATCTTGGTGTTGACCAGAAGACCAACAAGCCTTCGGCCACGGTTGAGTACCAGGTAGTAAACACCGCGACGAACAAGCATGTGCTAGACTTCACGGAATCAACGGCCCAGATGGGAAACGTTGGCGAGCAGGTGACCCTTGGCAAGAGCCTGCAATTGAGCCAGCTTGACCCCGGCGTATACCAGGTAACCATTAAAGTGAACGATCAGATTTCCAAACAAACGATTTCACCCACGGCCAAGTTTTCCGTACAGCAATAGCTATAAGGGCTCCACTTTAAATTGAGGTGGTGGATATGACCCGCAAATTCGGATGTTTATTGGTGGTCCTGTTGGCATGGGCGCCGCTGCATGCGGCCAGCGTTGGAGCCATTGCGGGATACGTCAAAGACAGTTCCGGGACGCCCCAGATGGGCGCGGTGGTGGAGGTTTTTGTTTCCGCCGCCAGAATGGGTACCACCGTTTTCACCGATTCGCGCGGCTACTACCTGGCCAACAATCTGCCCGCCGGCAATTATTACGTGAAAGTAACGGCCACGTCTTTTCTGCCGTCACTGCGGGAAAATATTCTTCTTCGTTCCGGTGCGCACGTCGTCATCAACCTCACGGTCAATACCCTGGCGGATGCGCTGCGGCTGATGCCTACCCGCCGCTCTGATACTGATGAGGCTGACGATTGGCACTGGACCCTGCGCTCGGCTGCCAATCGCCCTATTCTTCGGGTGCTGGAAAAAGATAAAGACAGCAGTGACAGCGCGTCCCTGGTCGTGGTGTCGCACAATAAATCTGAGCGTGGCGGCAGCGATGATGCGTTAAAGGCCAGCGTCGCTTTCATTGCCGGCGCTGAAGCCGGCGGCTTTGGCAGCGCAGCCGACGTGACCACCGCGTTTGCGCTGGAAAAATCTCTGTTTTCGTCGGGCACTCTGTCCTTTAACGGAAACATCGGCGGTTCGTCCGGCGATCCCACGGGCGTGCTGCGCGCCTCCTACTCGCATGACCTCGGTGATTCTTCCCGCCCGACCTTTACCGTGACCTACCGGCATTTTGCCGCGCCCGGCGTCGCTGTGCAGAATTCGCCCTTTGCCGCCGTTACCATGAGCAGCTCTGACAGCACGACCATTGCCGGCTTCATTGATTTGAATTACGGCGCTGACCTGCAATCCATGGAGTTTGCCAACCGCGTAATCGCGCTTCGTCCGCATGGCTCCGTTGACGTGCATCTCTCGCCCAACCTGCTGGTGGAATATCGTTACGCAACCTCAGAACCTGACATGCGCGCCGCCAAGGGCTTTGACACTGCCCCTGCCGATCTCAGCGAATCAGGTCCCCGGATGGCCCTGCTGAACGGCCAGCCTGAAGTGGAAAAGGCCGCACACCACGAGCTTTCCGTTTCACGCCGCATGGGTGATACCAGCGTGCAGATTGCCGCCTTCTTTGATCAGGTGCACAACGCGGTCCTCACTGGCGCCGGCGATCCTTCCAGCTATTCTGATGATGTGCTGCCAGATGTTTATTCCGGCACATTCTCTTACGGCTACAACCCGGGCGTTAGCAGCACCGGAGCCCGCGTGGTGGTGCAGCGCAAGATTTCTGACGATCTGACGGCCACCGTCGACTACTCCACTGGTCAGGCAATTGTGGCGGAATCAACCGCTGAATGGCAGGCCCTGGCCCAGGCCATGAACACCAGCCGCCAGCATTCGGTCGGAACAAAGCTTTACGGGCATATCCCCTCTACCGGCACGCGCTGGATCGCCTCCTATAAATGGACCAGCGGCAACACGCTCTCCGCCGTTGATGCATTCAACGCCTCGCCCGGCCAGACCGATCCTTACCTCAGCGTCTTCATCCGCCAGCCAATTCCCGGAACGTCCTTCATCCCCGCCAGAATGGACGCGATCCTTGACCTGCGCAACCTGCTGGCCCAGGGCTATGTTCCTGTTATGGGCCAGGACGGACGCACCGTCTACATGGTCCAATCTGCTCGCTCTTTGCGTGGCGGGTTGGCGTTTACTTTCTAGCTTTTTCCGAAGTCCCGACCCTGAGCTCGCCGAAGGGGAGGGAACCCTATTGGCTTACTAAATCCCAAGGTTTAGCTATGGTTTCGCTAGTCTGAAGTTGTCGTATGCCATTTCAAAAAGTTTACAGTGTTCATCCTGAGCGAAGCGCCACAAGAATCCATATTGTGAAGTGATCGACAGGCGCGAAGTCGAAGGATCCCGAGAATATTCCTTATCTGAAATGCCGCAGCAAGGCGTTCTCACCAGATTTTGGTCACCATGATGATCTCTCCCCTTCGACCAGCTCAGGGTCGAGATTTCAGAAAAAGATTCGCGATCATTCGCGCAATTCGCGGCTAAAAGAATCACTTATCCCAGGACTCCCGCCACCTTTAAGTTGTCGGTTTCCTGTCAAATACGTGGTACGTGACGGCGTCCCATGCATTGTGAATACCGACAAATAGCAGCAGCAATGCCGCCGCTCCAATCCCAAACAGCGCCTCGTGTAAATGAGAACCAGCCGCGAAGGCCGATACAGCCA
>Ga0137403_10004020_pt1 | contig 17427 bp, 16 predicted proteins | sample CZOMad2_1_16fung_FD_122057 | JGI IMG/M metagenome (GOLD analysis project Ga0137403, IMG submission 122057) | Vadose zone soil fungal communities from Angelo Coast Range Reserve, California, USA - CZOMad2_1_16fungal (Hybrid Assembly) | ecosystem: Environmental > Terrestrial > Soil > Vadose zone...
CATTCCTTCCACGCGGCGCGGTAAGAGCGGTCATTTCACGATTCACTCACCAGCGGTCAAATCACGTATCCCCAACATGTATGGGGCATTGTATTGACGGACGGGCCGCTCGCGGTGTATTGCAGCGCCAGCCGCGCGGCCCGCGCCGGCCCCAGGAGGCAACCGCCATGAGGCATCGCCTGCGCTCTTCGCTCGTCACCGTGCTCGTCCTCGTCGCCATGGTCCTGGCCCTCGCCGGGCTCTGGCCATCCGCCGAGGCCCAGGCCCCGATCGTCCTGAAGCTCGGCACGGTCAATCCCGGCGAGAGCCCGCGCAACCTCGCCGCCAACGAGTTCGCTCGCGTCGCGGCCGAGAAGTCGAAGGGGCGGATCAAGGTGGAGGTCTACACCAACAACCAGCTCGCGCGCGGGGAGGGCGCCACGCTCGAGGGCGTACAGCTCGGGACGATCGACGTCGCGCCCGTCGGCAGCGCGCCCATCGGCGGCATCTTCGAGCCCGCGTATCTGCCGCTCGACCTGCCGTTTCTCTGGACGAGCCGCGATCAGGTGTGGAAGGTGATGGACGGCCCGATCGGCCAGGAGCTCTTCAAGAAGATGGAGGCCAAGGGCGTCAAGGGTCTCTGCTTCGGCGGCGGCTGGGGCTTCCGCAACATGCTCTCCAACAAGCGCGCGATCAACACGCCCGACGACATGAGGGGGCAGACGATCCGCGTGCAGGAGTCGCCGATCTACGTGGCGATGATGAAGCAGCTCGGCGCCAATCCGGTGCCCATGCCGTGGGGCGAGGTCTACCTTGCCATGAAGCAGGGGACGGTGGACGGCATGGAGATCCCCGTCGTCACCATGGTCTCGGACAAGTTCTTCGAGGTGACCAAGTATTACTCGCTCACCAAGCACACCTATCCCCCGATCTCCTGGTTCATGAACCTCAAGCGCTACCAGTCGCTGCCGGCCGACCTGCGCCAGGTGGTCGACGAGGCGGGCAAGGCCGCGTGCGCGCTCGACCGCAAGTCGGAAGTGGACAAGGAAAAGGGCGAGCTCGAGTTCATCCGGAAGGCCGGCGTGCAGGTCAACGAGGTGAAGGACCTCAAGCCGTTCCAGGACCGCATGGGTCCGGCCTACGACGTGGTCACCACCAAGGTCGGCAAGGACTGGATGGACCGAGTGACGGCGGCGGTGAAGGCGGCGCAGTAGCGCCAGCATGCTCCGCGCGGCGCTGGACAACGTCGTCGAGGGCGTCTGCCTGCTGCTGATGGTCGCCCTCACCCTCGACCTGATGCTGGGCGTCTTCTCGCGCTACGTCCTCGTCCGCACGTTCACGTGGTACGACGAGATCGCGCGGATCTGTTTCGTCTGGGTCGTGTTCCTGGGGGCGGCGGTGGGTGTCCGGCGACAGACCCACTTCCGCCTGCATCTCCTCGTCGACCGCATGCCGCGGCGCGCTCGGCGCGCGATCGCCGTCCTCGGCCAGCTCGTCGTCATCGGCTTCGCCGCGGCGCTCGTGCAGCAGGGCTGGACCTTCGTCGAGCTCGGCCGCTTCCAGCAGACGCCGGTGATGGGGCTGTCGAAGGCGTGGGTCTACCTCGCCATGCCCACCGGCGGCGCGCTGATCATCTTCTTCAGCCTGCTCCCGCTCGGCCGCGCGCTGCGCGACCTCGTCCGGTGATCATCGCGCTGACGGCGATCGTCTTCGCGGCGCTGCTGCTGTGCGCGGTGCCGGTGGCCTTCACCGTCGGCATGGCGGGCTTCATGGGGCTCTGGTGGAGCGGGGCCTACCCGCTGTCCATCATCATCCAGCAGATGTTCCTCGCGGTGGACTCGTTCGTCCTCCTCGCCATCCCGCTCTTCATCCTTGCCGGGGCGCTCATGGAGACGGGCGGCATCGCCGTGCGGCTCGTGGTCCTCGCCCAGGCGCTGGTCGGCTGGATCCGCGGCGGGCTCGCCATGGCCGTCGTCATCGCCGAGTACATCTTCTCTGGCATCTCGGGCTCCACGATCGCCGACGTGTCGGCCATCGGCTCCACGATGATCCCGCCCATGACGCGCGCCGGGTACCGCCCCGAGCAGGCCGTCAGCGTGGTGGCCGCGGCCTCGGCGATGGGCATCCTGGTGCCGCCGTGCATCCTGATGATCGTGATCGGCGCCATCGCCAACGTGTCGGTGGCCGCGCTGTTCGTGGGCGGCTTCATCCCGGCGCTGGTGCTGGCCATCGCGATCATGGCCTACATCTACTGGGACGCCCGGCGCCAGGGCATCGCGCTGTCGCAGCGCACGACGGCGGTGGGGCTCTGGCGGGCGTTCCGCGGCGCGCTGATCCCGCTCGGGCTGCCGGTCATCATCTTCGGCGGCATCCTGGGCGGCGTGATGACGCCGACGGAGGCGGCGGCCGTCGCCGTCTTCTACGCCGCGATCGTCGGGCTGTTCGTGTACCGCGAGATCCGCTGGTCGCAGCTGCCGGGGATCCTGATCCAGAGCGCGGTGGTCACCGCCAACGTCTGCTTCCTGCTGGCCACGGCGGCCGTCGTCGCCTGGATCCTGGTGGTCCAGCAGGTGCCGGCGTCGCTCGTCCACGCGATGGCGGCCGTCGAGGCCGGGCAGGCCGGCTTCCTCGTGATGACGGCGGTCCTCTTCATCCTGATGGGCGCGGTGCTCGAAGGTCTGCCCGCGGTCGTCATCGTGCTGCCGACGTTCCTGCCCGTGGTCAAGCAGCTCAACATCGACCTCGTGCACTATTGCATCGTCGTGGTGGCGGCCACCGGCATCGGGCTCTTCCTGCCGCCGATCGGCGTGGGGCTCTTCATCTCGTGCGCGATCGCGAACATCACGGTCGATCGCGTCGTGCGTCCGATGCTGCCCTACGTGCTGTTTCTCTGCATCGGGCTCCTGTTCGTCATCCTCGTCCCATGGTTCACCCTGGTCCTGCCGCGCCTGTTCGGGCTCTGATCGGTTGTAAGAAGTTCATTCCAGGACTCCATTCCACGAATAGCCCGTCAGACAGACCCGTCTGATCGGCTGACGGATCTGATCGCTGACGGAGGACACGACAATGGAACGGAATCCCTGGAAGCTTGCGACCATCGGCATCGCCCTCGTGGGCACGACCGCTCTGAGCACGGGCCTCACCACGGCGTGGATGCTGCGGCCTGCCGCTGAGGCGCAGGCCCAGGCTGCGCCGGACTCGACGGCTCCCGCCCCGGCCCTGCGTCCCGCGACGCCGTACGTGGCGGCGCCGGCACCGTCCACCGCGCGCGCGTACCCCGCCGTCGCGCGCGCCGAGACTCCCGCCCGCGTCACGCGCGTGGCGTCGACGACCGCGGCGGACTGCAGCACCGGCGGCGAGCGCGCCATGCGCATCGCCAAGCCCGGCGCCATCGGCGCGCTGCTCGGCGCCGGCCTCGGTGCCGGCGGTGGCGCCATCGCCAACGGCGGCAAGGGCGCCGGTAAGGGGGCGTTGATCGGCGGCCTCGCCGGCGCGGCGGTCGGCGCCGGCTACGGCGCGTACAAGACGAAGAACGACTGCGGCACGATCTTCGGCAGCAGCAACGGCTTCAACGCGGCGCCGGCGTCGCCCGCGGACACCGTGCAGACGATGGCACCTGTCGCCGGCGGCGATCGCATCCAGGTCTACGGCGTCCGGTAACACCGGTCGCTCGGACGAACGAACAGGGGGGCGCGCTTCTCGCGCCCCCCGACGTTTTTCGCGCTGTGATATGGTGAGCGCGCGATGAAGTCGCGCTGGAATGACGCCGAGGCCGCGAAGCTCGAGGGCCTCGACCTCCTCGTGTATGCCTCGCGGCTCGTCGGCGCCGAGACCTCGCTGGTCGTCTGGGGCGGCGGCAACACCTCCATCAAGACCGTCGAGCGCGATCACCGCGGCCGCGAGATCCCCGTGCTGCGCGTGAAGGGCAGCGGCTCCGATCTCAAGTCCGTCCAGCGCAAGGATTTCCCCGGCGTGCGGATGGACGACATCCGCGCGCTGCTCGAGCGGCAGGACATGGGCGATCAGGAGATGGTCGGCTATCTCGCCCACGCGCTGCAAGATCCCGGCGGCGTGCGGCCCTCCATCGAGACGCTGCTGCACGGCTTCGTCGACGCGCACGCCGTCGTCCACACCCACGCCGACGCCATCGTGTCGCTGACCAACAACGATCGGCCGCGCGAGGTGCTGGCGGGTGTGTACGGCAAGGACGTCATCGCGCTCGACTACCGCCGGCCGGGCTTCAAGATCTCGCGCGAGGTGGCCGACGCCATCACCGAGCATCCCGAGGCGCGCGCGCTCGTGCTCGAGCGCCACGGGACGATCACCTGGGGCGCCCGGATGCGCGAGGCCTACGAGGCCACCATCGAGCTGATCACGCGCGCCGAGGAGGCGATCGCCGCGAAGAAGAAGGGACGCCGCCTCTTCGGCGGTCCGCGCGTGCCGGTCCTCGAGCCGGCTCGGCGCCGCGCGGCCGCGCTGGCGCTGGCGCCGCGGTTGCGGGGGCGGCTGGGGCGCGACCGCCGCGTGATCGTGACCTTCGACGACGCCGACCGGGTGACGGAGTTCACCTCGTCGGTGGAGGCGCCCGCGCTCTCGCACGTCGGTCCCGCCACGCCCGACCACGCGATCTACACCAAGCGCCTGCCGTGCTTCGTGCCTCTCGATCGCGCGCCGGAGAGCGCCGAGGCGCTGTGGTCGGTCGTCGACGGCGCGATCGCGACGTTCGTGCGCGACTACACGGCGTATTTCGAGGCGCACCGCGAGCCGGGTGCCGAGCTGACCGATCCGCTGCCGCGCGTCGTGCTGATCCCGGGCCTCGGGATGTTCACGGCCGGGCGCGACCGGCGCACGGCCGGCATCGTCGACGACATCGTCCACCACACGATCGACGTCATCGGCAACGCCTCGGCGTTCGGCCGCTACGTGTCGCTCACCGCGAAGGACGCCTACGACGTCGAATACTGGCCGCTCGAGCTCTACAAGCTCACGCTGGCGCCGTCCGAGAAGGAGCTGGCGCGGCGCATCGTGCTGGTGACCGGCGGCGGCTCGGGCATCGGCCGCGCGGCGGCCAAGCGGCTGGCCGCCGAGGGCGCCCACGTCGTCGTCGGCGATCTCGATGAGGCCGGCGCGACGAAGACGGCGGAGGAGATCACCGCGGCCGTCGGCGGCGGCCGGGCCCTCGGCCTGCGGATGGACGTGACGAGCGAAGCCTCGGTACGCGCCGCCTTCGAGACAACCGTGCTGACCTACGGCGGCCTCGACGTCCTCGTCTCCAACGCCGGCGTCGCGCACTCGGCGCCCGTGGACCGGATGGCGCTCGCCGACTGGGAGCGCTCGTTCGCCGTCAACTCCACGGGCCACTTCCTCGTCGCGCGCGAGGCGATGCGCCTGCTGATCCCGCAGGGGCTGGGCGGCGCGCTGGTCTTCGTCGCCACCAAGAACGTGATGTCGCCGGGCAAGGATTTCGCCGCGTATTCGGCGGCGAAGGCGGCCGAGGCGCAGCTCGCGAAAGTGCTGGCGCTGGAGGGCGCGCCGCACGGCATCCGCTCGAACATCGTGAACCCGGACGCCGTCTTCCAGGACAGCAAGCTCTGGTCGGAGGATGTGCGCCGCGAGCGCGCCGCCGCCCAGGGCATCACGGTCGAGCAGCTCGAGGACTTCTACCGCAAGCGCAACCTGCTCGGCGCGCGCATCCTGCCGGAGGACGTCGCCGAGGCCGTGCTGTTCCTCGCCTCCGACCGCGCGTCCAAGACGACCGGCTGCACGCTCACCGTGGACGGCGGCGTCAAGGACGCCTTCCCGCGGTGAGCGCCGGCGCGCTGCGCTTCGGAGTCCAGCTCTCGCTCAAGCCGCCCGTGGAGCAGTTCGACCTCGTGCGTCGCATCGAGGCGCTCGGCTTCGACAGCGTGTGGACGGGCGATCACGTCTCCTTCCACAACCCGATGTACGAGTCGCTCACGCTGCTCGCGACGTACGTGCCGATCACGAGCCGGCTGCGGCTGGGCACCGCGGTCTACCTGCTCGCCCTGCGGCGTCCCGCGATCGCGGCCAAGATCACCTCGACGCTCGACGTGCTGTCGGGCGGCCGCCTGATCTTCGGCGTCGGCGTCGGCGGCGAGAACCCGAAGGAGTTCGAGCTGTGCGGCGTGCCGCACGCCGAGCGCGGCGCGCGCGTGACGGAGGGGATCGACGCCGTGCGCACGCTGTGGCGCGACACGCCGGCGACGTTCAAGGGACGGTTCACGAATTTCTCGGGCGTCTCGATCGATCCCAAGCCCGTGCAGCAGCCCGGGCCGCCGATCTGGATCGGCGGTCGCTCCGACGCCGCGCTGGCGCGCGCGGGGCGCCAGGGCGACGGCTGGGTGTCCTACGTCGTGCAGCCCGAGCGCTACGCGCAGAGCCTCGACAAGATCCGGGCCGCGGCCGCCGCCGCCGGGCGCAAGCTCGAGAATTTCGCCGCCGCGCACCTGGCCTTCGTCACCGTCGGGCGGGACTACGAGTCGGCCAAGGCGGTGTGGGCGGAGGCGCTGACCAGGCGCTACGCCCAGAACTTCGAGCCGCTCGCGCAGAAGTACGGAATCATCGGCACGCCCGAGCAGTGCGCGGAGGCGATCGAGCGCTTCCGCGCCGCCGGCTGCAATTACGTGATCCTCAACCCGATCGGTCCGGCCGCCCAGGAGCGCGAACAGGTCGAGCGTCTCGCGGCCGAGGTGGTGCCGAAGCTCCGTGGCTGACCTGACCGGCGGCCAGCTCGTCGCGCGCGTGCTCAAGCAGGCGGGTGTGGGCCACGTGTTCACGCTCTGCGGCGGCCACATCCTGCCGATCTACGACGGCTGCCTCGACGAGGGCATCGGCGTGATCGACACGCGGCACGAGCAGGCGGCCGCGCACTGCGCCGACGCCTACGCGCGCCTCACGCGCGGCCTCGGCGTGGCGATGGTGGCGCCGGGTCCCGGCGTGACCGACGCCGTCACCGGCGTCGCCAACGCCTACGCCGCGCGGAGCCCGATGCTCCTGATCGGCGGCGCGGCGCCGCTCGGCCTGCGCGGCCTCGGCGCCCTGCAGGAGATGGAGCAGGTGGCGCTGCTGCGGCCGATCACGAAGGGCTCGTTCACAGTGGCCGAGACCCGCCAGATCCCCGAAGTCCTGACCACGGCGATCCGCACCGCCCTGTCCGGCCGGCCCGGCCCCGTCTTCGTCGAGATCCCGGTCGACCTGCTGATGACGACGATCGAGGACCGGCTGGCGCCGATCCCGACCGCGTACGTCCACCGGCCGCGCGGCGCCGCGGAGCCCGCCGCGCTGGAGACGCTCGGCCGGCTGCTCGCGGACGCCGAGCGTCCGGTCGTGGTGGCGGGCGGCGGGATCTGGTGGGACGACGCGGCGGCGCCCCTCGCCGCGTTCGCGGAGCGCGCGGGAGTGCCCGTGTTCATGAACGGCGCGGGCCGTGGGGCGTTGCCGACGAGCCATCCCAACGCGTTCGCCCAGGCCCGCTCCACGGCGCTCGCGCGCGCCGATCTCGTCGTGGTGCTCGGCGCGCAGCTCGACTTCCGGCTCGGCTATGGCCGGCCGCCGACCTTCGCCGAGGACGCGAAGGTCGTGATGGTGGACGTCGACGCCGCCGAGCTGGGGCGCAACCGTCCGCTGGCCCTCGGGCTCGCCGGCGATCTCGGTGCGATCCTGCGCCAGGCGCTGGACGTGGTCCCGAGGTCGATGGCGTCGCGCGTGGCGCCGTGGCTCGACGCCCTGCGCGCCAAGGAGACCGAGAGCCGGAAGCGGATCGCGGCGTTCTGCGCGGCCGACGACGTCCCGATCTCGCACTACCGGCTCGCCGCCGAGATCGCGCGCGTGGTGGGACCCGAGACGATCGTGGTCGGCGACGGCGGCGACGTGGTCGGCTGCGCGTCGAAGGTCGTCTCGCTCCAGCGGCCGGGGCAGTGGCTCGATCCCGGCCCGCTCGGCTGCCTCGGCGTCGGCCCGTCGTTCGCGCTCACCGCCAAGCTCCTGCACCCCGAGCGCCCCGTGATCCTGATCGCCGGCGACGGCGCCCTCGGGCTCAACGGCATGGAGCTCGAGACGGCGGTGCGCTTCGGCCTGCCGCTCGTGTGCGTGGTCGGCAACGACGGCGGCTGGGGCCAGATCCGCAACCCGCAGCTCTCGTTCTACGGCGCGGCGCGCGCGGTGGCCACCTCGCTGCCGGTCACGCGCTTCGATCTGCTCGCGGAGGCGCTCGGCGCGCGCGGCGTGCTGGTGCGCGAGCCCCGCGACCTGGGCCCGGCGCTCGACAAGGCACTGGGCAGCAGCGAGGTCTGGTGTGTCAACGTCGTCCTCGACCCGGCCGCCTACCGGAACACGGGGACGGTGTCGATGGCGATCTGAGCTGAGAGTCACCGTCCTCTGTCCGCACCTGCGCATCGCCGGCGGCGTGCGCGCGATCCTCACCTATGCCGATCGGCTCGTCGCCCGCGGCCACGACGTCACGCTGTCCGTCCCGGCCAAGAGCGCCTGGCGCGCCGTGTGGCGCAACGCGCGCGGCGCCGGCCCCGACTGGATCCCCGGCTTCCGGCCGCTCGTCACGTGGGTGATGCGCTGGGACGCCGGCGCGCTCCCCGATGCCGACGTGCTGCTGGCGACGGCGTGGCAGTCGGCGTCGGTGGTGGCGGCGGCGCCCGCGCGCTGCGGCGCGAAGTTCTACCTCGTCCAGCACTACGAGAGCCTCTACCACGGCGAGCCCGAGGTGGTGGACGCGACGTATCGGCTGCCGCTCCGCAAGATCGTGATCTCCACGTGGCTGGCCGAGGTCATGCGCGAGAAGTTCGGCGCGGCCAGCGACGTGCTGGTCACCCCCGTCGATCGCGCGCTCTTCCATCGCGTCGAGAGATCGGTGACGACGTCGCGGCCGCGCGTGCTGATGCTGCACCACGAGTACGCGTGGAAGGGCGTCGCCGATGGTCTCGAGGCCGTCCGGCGCGTCCGGGCGAGCGTGCCCGGCCTGCGGCTCGTCGGCTTCGGCGTGAAGCCCCCGCGCGAGCGGCAGCCCTATGACGAGTTCCACGCCAACCCGCCGCAAGCATCGCTCGCCGCGCTCTACAGCGGCTGCGACATCTACCTGTGCCCGTCGTGGGACGAGGGCCTCGGCATGCCGCCGATGGAGGCCATGGCGTGCGGGGCCGCGCTCGTGACCTACGACAACGGCGGCAGCCGCGACTATGCGCGCGACGGCGAGACGGCGCTGGTGGCGCGCCGGCGCGACGTGGCGGACCTCGCCGCGCGACTCGAGCGGCTGGCGGTCGACGAGGCGCTGCGCGCACGGCTCGCGGCGGCCGGCGCCGCGTTCGTCACGGGGGCGTTCGACTGGGAGCGCGCGGTCACGCGCCTGGAAGGACTGCTCGCGCGGTCAGCGGCGGGGTGAGGCGGGCTCGCGCAGGTCCTCGCGCGACGCGACCTCGGAGGCGAGCCGGTCCATGCCCTCCTCGATCCCGGCCAGGCGCCCCGCGAGCCGCCGCCGCTCGTCTTCGAGCGCGCCGACGAGGTGGCTCAGCCGCTCCAGCAACGCCCGGTCGTTCGCGGAATTCGTGCTGGCCACGGGGACGGCAGCAGCAAGAGCGATGCCGCAGCCTCCGGACACGCCGGCGCGGGTTTGCGGTGGGGCGCTATGCGGTGCGCTGACACAGGGGCGTCACGGTGTCCGCTCCCGGGACACTGCGAACGCGCGTGCTAAAATCTCGAAAAATGCCCATCTACGAGTACGAGTGCCACGACTGCCGCCGCCGCGTGAGCCTGCTGGTGCGCAGCGTCTCGTCGCCCGAGCCGCCCGCGTGTCCGCGCTGCGGCTCGATCGCGCTGAGCCGGCTGATGTCGCGCTTCGCCACCGTGAAGTCGGAGGAGGCGCGCCTGGAATCGCTGGCGGAGGGCGGCGGGCTCGGCGATATCGACGAGAACGACCCGACGAGCGTCGCGCGCTTCATGAAGAAGATGGGCAAGGAGTTCGGCGACGAGCTGGGCGACGATTTCGACTCCGCCGTGGACGAGGCGATGACCGAAGGCGGCGACGGTGGCGACGCGGACGGCCCCGCGGACACGGCTGGCGAATCCCCGGGCCCCGCCGCCCCGTCTGAGGATTTGTGAAAATCGAGTGCGCCGACCACCTCGACGCGGCCGAGGCCTCCGCCTGGGACGTCGTGGCCGGCGCCGCCCGCCTGCGATCCCCCTTCCTGAGCTGGGCCTGGCAGAGTCACTGGGCCGCGGTGTTCGCCGAGGGCCGGCGGCTCGACGTGCGACACGTGCGCGACGCCGACGGCCGGCTGGTCGCCATCCTGCCGCTCTACGAGACGGAGCCCGGGGCGCTCGAGCTGCTCGGGGGCGCCGAGGTCTCCGACTATCTCGACCTCATCGCCGTCGCCGGCCACGAGGACGACGCGTGGGCGGCGCTCCTCGCGACGCGCGCCGCCGACCGCGTGCGCTGGATGCTCCACGCGGTGCCCGCCGCGTCGCCGACCGTGCGCGCGCTGCCCGGGCTCGCGGCGACGGTCGGGCTCGCGGCCGACGTCACGCTGGAGGAGCGCTGTCCGGTCCTGGAATTGCCGTCGTCCTGGGAGACCTACCTCGCCTCGCTCTCCGGAAAGCACCGCCACGAGCTGACCCGCAAGATCCGACGCTTCGAGCGTGAAGCCCCCGACGGGCGCGCCGTCGTCGTCCGCGGCCCCGACGCCGTGGCGGCGCGGCTCGGCGACTTCCTCGCGCTGCACCGCCGCTCGCGCGTGGGCAAGGCCAAGTTCATGGACGAGCGGATGGAGCGCTTCTTCCGCGCCGCGCTCCCGGCGCTCGCCGCGCGCGACGGCGTCGCGCTCTGGTTCCTCGAAGCGGCCGGGGGGCCGGTCGCCTCCTTCGTGTGTCTCGAGTGGGACGGCACCGTCGGGCTCTACAACTCCGGCTTCGCTCCCGAGCGCGCCGCGCTCTCGCCCGGGCTCGTGCTGCTCTCGCACGTCATTCGCGACACGATCGCGCGCGGCCGCGCGCGCTTCGACTTCCTGCGCGGCGAAGAGCGCTACAAGCTCGAGTTCGAGCCTCGACTGCAGGACGTGCATCGCGTGGTGATCGGACCGTCGGCATGAGCCTGCGCGTCGCGATGCTCAGCGTGCACACGTGCCCGCTCGCCGCGCTCGGTGGCAAGGAGACGGGCGGCATGAACGTCTACGTGCGCGAGCTGGCGCGCGAGCTGTCGCGCATGGGCGCCGCCGTGGACGTGTTCACCCGCTCGCAGAATCCCGCCATCCCGCGTGTCGTGCGCCTGGCCGAGCGCGCACGCGTGATCCACCTGCCGGCCGGGCCGCAGGCCCCGATGGCGCGCGAGCGCGTCCACGCCCACCTCGACGAGTTCGTGGACGGCGTCGAGGCGTGGCGTCTCACCGACGGCATCGAGTACGACCTGGTGCACGGTAACTACTGGCTCTCCGGCGTGGTGGGCCTCGCGCTGCGCGGCCGCTGGGGCGTGCCGCTGGTGCAGATGTTCCATACGCTCGGCGCCCTGAAGAACGGCGCCGGCGTCGCCGCCGAGCGCGAGCCCGCGCTGCGCCTGGTCGAGGAGCGGCGGATTGTCGCCGCCGCCGACCGCCTGGTGGCCGCCAACGCCATCGAGCGCACCGGGCTCGTCACCGCCTGCGGCGCCGACACCGCGCGCGTGGCCGTGATCCCGTGCGGCGTCGACACCGACCTCTTCACGTCGGGCGACCCGGCGGCCGCGCGCGCCGCCCTCGGGCTCGACCCGGGGCCGCTCCTGCTCTACGTCGGCCGCATCGCGCCGATCAAGGGGCTCGAGACGCTGCTCGACGCCGTCGGCTGTCTGCGCGGCGCCGGCACGCCCGCGCGCCTCGCCGTGATCGGCGGTGAGACCGACGAGCCGACCGACGGGCACGAGGCCGATGTCCGCCGCCGCGCGGCCGGCCTCGGTCTCGGCGACGCCGTCACCTTCGTCGGCGCCCAGCCGCAGGAGCGGCTGCGCGACTGGTACGTCGCCAGCGACGTCACGGTGCTGCCGTCGTACTACGAGTCGTTCGGGATGGTGGCGCTGGAGGCGATGGCGTGCGGCAGTCCTGTCGTCGCCTCGCGGGTGGGCGGGCTTCAGAGCACCGTGCGCGACGGCGCGACCGGCCTCCTCGTGCCCGAGGGCGACCCGTGCGCGCTGGCCGAGACCATCACGCGCGTGCTGGGCGACGGCGCGCTGCGCTGGCGGCTCGGCCGCGAGGGCCAGCGCTGGGCCGCGCAGCACCGCTGGCCGTGCGTCGCCGAGGCGATCTGCCGGGAGTACGCGAGCCTGGCCGAGGGCGCCGGCGACCTGGCGACCGGGCGTTGTGTCTGATTAGATGGGGGGCCTAGAAGGGCCCCCCAAACCCCCCGGATGCTCGGCAGCGCCCCGGCGAAGCCGTGGCGCTCCTCGACCCCCAACACTCGGCAGCGCCCCGGCGAAGTCGTGGCGCTCCTCGACCCCCAACACTCGGCAGCGCCCCGGCGAAGCCGTGGCGCTCCTCGACCCGCCGACGCCGCTCCACGTGCTAAACTCCCGCGCGCAGTGGGTACCCTCCTCGATGTGATCGATCTCCAGACGCAGTTCGTGACGCGCGGCGGCGTGGTCCGCGCCGTGGACGGCGTGTCGTGGGATGTCGCGGAGGGCGAGACGGTCGCGCTCGTCGGCGAGTCGGGCTGCGGCAAGTCGGTCAGCGCGCTCTCGATCATGCGGCTCGTGGCGGCGCCGGCCGGGCGCATCGTCGGCGGCCGCATCCTCTTCAAGGGGCGCGACCTCTTGCAGTTGGACGAAGAATCGATGCGGCGCGTCCGCGGCAGCGAGATCGCGATGATCTTCCAGGAGCCCATGACCTCGCTCAATCCCGTGCTCACGATCGGGCGGCAGGTCACGGAAGGGCTGGAGACGCACCTGGGGATGACGCTGGCGGCGGCGCGCGCGCGGGCGGCGGAGCTGCTCTCCATGGTCGGCATTCCGGACCCCGCGCGCCGGCTGCCGCAGTACCCGCATCAGTTCAGCGGCGGCATGCGGCAGCGCATGATGATCGCCATGGCGCTCGCGTGCGAGCCCGCGCTGGTCCTCGCCGACGAGCCCACGACCGCGCTCGACGTGACCATCCAGGCGCAGATCCTCGAGCTGATGAAGAGCCTCTCGCGCCGGCTCGGCGTCGCCATGCTGATGATCACGCACAACCTGGGCATCGTGGCCCGCTACGCCGACCGCGTCAACGTGATGTACGCGGGCAAGATCATCGAGCGCGGCACCGCGCGCGAGATCTACGCCAACCCCCGGCATCCCTACACGCTGGGCCTGCTGCGCTCGGTCCCGCGGCTGGACGAGCCGCGGCGCGCGCGTCTCGATCCCATCGAGGGCCAGCCGCCGGATCTCATGCGTCTGCCGGGCGGCTGCGCGTTCGCTCCGCGCTGCGCGTTCCGCGTCGAGCGCTGCGCCGTCGAGACGCCGCCGCTGCGGCCGATCGGCGCGCCCGGTCACGTCACGGCCTGCTGGGAGGCGGAACGGCTGACCACGGTCCGCGAGCCCGTCGGAGGCCGCCGGTGAGTACCCCCAGGGGGGACACAAGCGAGGCGCTGCTCGAGGTCCGGAACCTCGTCAAGCACTTCGAGATCGGTGGCGGGCTCTTCGGCGGGCGGCGCGGTCTCGTGCGCGCCGTGGATGGCGTGTCGTTCTCGATCCGGCGTGGCGAGACCTTGGGGCTCGTCGGTGAGTCGGGCTGCGGCAAGACGACGACGGGCCGCTGCATCCTGCAGCTCGAGCTGCCGACCTCCGGCGAGATCGTCTTCGAGGGCCGTGAGCTCAGCAAGCTCGGGCCCGACGACATGCGCGCGGTGCGCCGGCGGCTGCAAGTCATCTTCCAGGACCCGTACAGCTCGCTGAATCCGCGAATGACCGTCGGCGAGATGATCGCGGAGCCGCTCGCCGTCCACGACATCGTCCACGGCGCCGCCGCGCGCCGTGACCGCGCGCGGCAGCTGCTCCGCCACGTCGGCCTCCTGCCGCAGCACGCGGCGCGCTACCCGCACCAGCTGTCGGGCGGCCAGCGCCAGCGCGTGGGCATCGCCCGCGCCCTCGCCATGGAGCCGGCGCTGATCGTCTGCGACGAGCCGGTCTCGGCCCTCGACGTGTCGATCCAGGCGCAGATCATCAACCTGCTCGAGGACCTGCAGGCGGAGTTCGGCCTCACGTACCTCTTCATCGCCCACGACCTCGCGGTGGTTCGCCACATCTCCGACCGGGTGGCGGTGATGTACCTCGGCAAGGTCGTCGAGATGGCGGATCGCAAGACGCTGTACGACGACCCGCTGCACCCTTACACGCGGGCGCTCCTGTCCGCGGTGCCGATCCCGGATCCCGAGCTGGAGGCGCGTCGTGAGCACCTCGTGCTGCGCGGCGAGGTGCCGAGCCCGCTCGATCCGCCGTCGGGTTGCGTGTTCCACCCGCGGTGTCCGATCGCCGAGGACCGCTGTCGTCGCGTGGTGCCGGAGCTGCGTGAGGTGAAGCCGGGGCACTGGGCCGCCTGCCTGCTCGCGTGAGCTTCGCTTGACACGGCGGTCGGACCACGGCTAACTTGCGGCAACCTTTTGGACTTTTCCGCCGTTCACACGGCAATCGACTCATATGGGTGGTCGGCCCCGGTCCCGGACCCCCGGCCTCCCAGGAGGTGCTCATGCAACGCCGCTTGGCCTTTCTCCTCAGCGTGGCCATGCTCCTGCTGCTGGCGACGATTCCCGCCGGCGCCCAGGACAAGCCCCGTCACGGGGGCGAGCTCGTGTTCGTCGTGCCGTCCGAGCCGCCGTCCTACGATGCCCACCAGGAAGAGACGTTCGGCGTCATCCACCCGATGGCCCCGCACTACAGCACGCTGCTCCGCGTCGACCCGAACGACAGGACGGGCACCAAGCCCGTGGGCGACATCGCGGAGTCGTGGACGGTCAGCAAGGATGGGCTGACGTACACCTTCAAGATCCGCCGCGGCGTGAAGTTCCACGACGGCAGCGAGCTGACCTCCAAGGACGTCAAGGCCAGCTACGAGAAGATCCTCAAGCCGCCGGCCGGAGTGAAGTCGCTGCGCAAGGAGGCGTACGAGTCGATCGCGTCGGTGGACGCGCCCGACCCGGGCACGTTCATCGTGAAGCTCAAGTACCCGGAGCCGTCGATCCTCTTGAACCTGGCGTCGCCGTGGAACTGGATCTACCGGGCCGAGATCCTGGCCAAGGACCCGCACTGGTACGAGAAGAACGTCAACGGCACGGGACCCTTCAAGTTCGTCGAGCACGTGAAGGGCTCGCACTGGATCGGCAAGAAGAACCCGGACTACTGGGACAAGGGCAAGCCCTACCTCGACGGCTACCGCGCGATCTTCATCAGCGCGAACGCCGCCCAGGTCGCCGCCGTCCGCGGCGAGCGGGCCATGATCCAGTTCCGCTCGTTCAGCCCGCCTGAGCGCGACCAGCTCGTCCAGGCCCTCGGTAACAAGATCACGGTGCAGGAGAGCCCTTGGGACTGCCTGAACTTCGTCTCGATGCACCACGACAAGAAGCCGTTCGACGACAAGCGCGTGCGCCGCGCGCTCAGTCTCGCGCTCGACCGCTATGAAGGCGGCAAGGCGCTGTCGAGGATCACGCTCGTCAAGGACGTGGCCGGCATCCAGGTGCCCGGCACGCCGTACGCGACGCCGCCCGCCGACCTGGAGAAGCTGGCCGGCTACGGGCGCGACATCAACGCGAACCGCGCCGAGGCCAAGCGCCTGCTGAAGGAAGCCGGCGTGGCCGACGGCTTCTCGTTCGTCTTCAAGAACCGCGGCATCCCGCATCCCTACGAGCCGCTGGGGATCTGGCTCATCTCGCAGTGGAAGCAGATCGGCCTCAACGTGCGGCAGGAGATCATCGAGGCCTCCGCCTACCATCCGATGCTCAAGCGCGGCGACTTCGAGGTCGCCATGGACTTCCAGTGCGGTTTCATCGTCGAGCCCGACCTCGACCTGCCGCGATTCGTCAGCACGTCCGACGCGAACTACGGGCGGCACAAGGACACGGTGATCGACGACCTCATGCACCGGCAGGGACGCGCCACCGATCCGGAGGAGCGCAAGAAGATCCTGCGCCAGCTCGAGAAGCGGCTGCTGGACGACGAGGCGCACGTCATCTACACGCTGCAGTGGCACCGGATCATCCCGCATCTGGCCAAGGTGAAGGGCTGGACGATCACGCCCAGCCATTATCTGAACAACCAGCTCGACGCCGTCTGGCTGACGGAGTAAGGCGGATCCCGGGGAGCGCGGCACGCGCCGCGTTCCCGCACGACCATGTGGAAGTACCTCGTCAAACGGTTTCTCTTGATGTTCCCCACGCTGCTCGGCGTCGCACTGCTGACGTTCGTGCTCATCCGCGTCATTCCGGGTGACGTCGTCGAGCTGCGCTACGCGGGGGACCGCGGCGCGGTATCGCAGGACGTGCTGGAGAAGGAGCGCGCGCGGTTCGGCCTCGACCAGCCGCTCTGGCGACAATTCACCACGTGGGTGATCGGGGTCGCGCGCCTGGACTTCGGCGAGTCGATGTGGACCGGCTCACCGATCTGGCAGGAGATCCGGCTGCGCTTCGCGCTGTCGCTCCAGGTGGCGATCATGGCCACGGTGGTGGCGGTGGTGCTGGCCATCCCGCTCGGCGTGGTGGCCGCGCTCAAGCAGGACAGCTGGATCGACTACTCGGTGCGGATCTTCTCGATCGCCGGCCTGGCCACGCCGTCCTTCTGGCTCGGCATCGTGTTCATCCTGCTGCTACTCGTCGTGTTCCACTGGCTGCCGCCGATGATCTACACGCCGTTCTGGGTGGATCCGTGGGAGAACCTCAAGCAGCTCATCTGGCCCGCCCTCGCCGTCGGCTATCGCTACTCCGCGGTGGCCACGCGCATGACGCGCTCGGCGATGCTCGAGGTGCTGCGCGAGGACTACATCCGCACGGCGCGCGCCAAGGGGCTCGTGCAGCGCCTCATCCTCGCGCGGCACGCGCTCAAGAACGCGATGCTGCCCGTGCTCACCGTGGTCGCTCTCGAGTTCGCGTTCCTCATCGGCGGGCTCGTGGTCACCGAGCAGGTGTTCAACCTCAACGGTCTCGGGCTGCTCTTCGTGCAGGCGGTCGCGCACCGCGACTACACGCTCATCCAGGCGCTGGTCATGCTCGTGGCCGGCGTCTTCATCATCGTGAACTTCCTCATGGACGTGGGCTACGCGTGGATCGACCCGCGCATCCGGTACCGGTGAGACATTCCATGGCGTGGGGGGCCCCGATATGGCCCCCCACACCCCCCAGCGCTCGGACGCGCCCCGGGGCAGCCGTGGCGCGCCTCGGATTTGTGAACAGCCTATGGCCATAGCGCGTGTCCCGGTTCCCGAGGCCGTCGAGGCGGCGCCG
>Ga0137403_10004021_pt1 | contig 17425 bp, 20 predicted proteins | sample CZOMad2_1_16fung_FD_122057 | JGI IMG/M metagenome (GOLD analysis project Ga0137403, IMG submission 122057) | Vadose zone soil fungal communities from Angelo Coast Range Reserve, California, USA - CZOMad2_1_16fungal (Hybrid Assembly) | ecosystem: Environmental > Terrestrial > Soil > Vadose zone...
CTCTCGAAACGGCTCCGCGCGGATTCTTTCCGGGTCCGGGTGCATTTCTTCTGGCTCGAATTCGATTCGAGAGCCTTACAAAGCCTCGCGGAGCAGTTTTACCGCGGATCGGAGGGACGGCGAGGGCAGTCGGGGCCGCTTTCAGGTCTTCTTGCCACCGCCCATCGACGGTCAGGGGGGAGGCTTCACCGCATAGACCAGGAGTGCTATCATTGATAGCATGAGAAACGAGGCCAAGACCCAGTTGATCGTGCGCAACCTCGAGGAAGAGGTCGTCCGGGAGCTCAAGCTCCGCGCCGCACGCCACGGCCACTCGGCCGAGGCGGAGCATCGGGAGATCTTACGCCAGGCGCTGCTGCCCGCAGGGGAGCGGAAATCCCTCAAGGACCTCCTCCTCGCGATGCCGGATGTGGGGGAGGACGCCGACTTCGAGCGCGTCAAAGACCGCGGTCGTGACGTCGACCTGTGAGCTACCTCGTCGACACCAACGTCCTGTCCGAGCTCCGCAAGGGCCGGCGCTGCGACGAGGGCGTGGCCTCGTGGTTCGCGGGAGTCTCCGCTGAGGAAATCTACCTGAGCGTCCTTACCGTGGGAGAGATCCGCAAAGGGATCGAGAACATCCGGCGCCGCGACCAGATCACCGCGAAGGTCCTGGAAGCCTGGCTCCTGCAATTGGTCGCCACCCACTCGGATCGTATTCTGCCCGTCGATCAGGCGATCGCCGAGCTATGGGGTCGCTTCAACGTTCCGGATCCTCTATCTTTTCTTGACAGCCTCCTCGCCGCTACAGCGAGCGTGAATGGCATGACTCTCGTCACCCGCAACCTCAAGGACGTGGAGCGGACGGGTGTCGACTGCCTGAATCCATTCCGGGACCCGCCATAAGGTCTCGCGGACTGGCCGCCGCTGGCTGGGTTCAGAGCTTCAAGGCTTCTTGCCCCCATTCATTGGTCGTTGCAGCACGGTGATGCTCGTCGCCTGGTCCGGCGTCGACATCTCGAGCACCACGCCGCGATCGGAGCCTTCCTGCACGTCCTCGATCTTCCAGCAGCCGATCTCCTGGCAGCTCAGCCCCGGAGGTTGATCCTCCCCCTCCGGATTTTTCGGGGTGATCTGCCAGACGGCGAGCAACCACTTCGTATCCTTGGGCAGGTCGTAGAATCTTTCCTGCCGGCCGCGCTCGCTGGCAAACTCCTCCACGGAAAACCAACACGCGGACCCCGTGCAATCAGCACCCGGCCGGCTCCGCCCCTCGTAAAGCGTGATGCTGCGGAGGAAATCCTCGCGGTGCTCGCGATCGGTTTTCTCGGGAGTGAACCGGACCCGGACCAGGTAGCGAAAGCCGCCCGGCAGCAACACGCTGGGCGCGCTGATCCCCCGCCCTTTGCCGGCGGGATCGGTGACGAGAACGTCCTGCTGGAAGGAGACGGCCGACTTGCCGAACGTTTTCGCCGGAGTCTCCTGGGCGACGGCACCAGGAGCCGGGAGCCTCAAGGCAATCAGTGCACAGGATAGGACTCGGGCAGATCTCATAGACACCTCATGAAGGCCCGCTATTATGTCTCGGTTGCCAGCCGACAGGCCTCTTCATAAAGGCGCGCGGACAATCGAATTCCCTTCGCGGTAAGTTGGTCGAGCAAGGTCCTCACTGAGAGGATGAGCCCCCGTTGTTTCGCTGTGAGGAGGATGCCGACAGTTCCCGTCTGGGGAACTCCCAACTCCACGGCCAGGCGTCGTCCTCGCTTCTCGTCGATAGCCACCGTGATATTGAGCTGCTGGGCAAGAATCAGAGCTTCCGCCTCTCCAGCATCGAGCCAGGAAGCGAGGCGTCCTACGGCCTCATGATCCTGTACTTCCATGCGCTTCAGCCAATCGATCTGAGCCAGGACTCCAGCACCGGGGAGTGAATCATGCTCCGTGACCTCTCGATACACGGCAGGCGGCACGATGATCTCGCCGAACAAGGCCGGCAGAAGATCGAGCCGGTCGATTCTGGCCAGGGAGATGAGTGGACCTGCGTTGGAAACGATTCCTGCGCTAGCCATGAAGAGGATGGCTGGCAGCCTCGGCCGTCATGGCTTCTCGCTCCAACTCTCCAGGCCCTGCGTCGAGATAGGGCAGCCGATGCTCGTTCAACAGATCGAGAAAGCGCGATTTCGAGAGACCGAGGATCTCACCGGCTTTACCCGCAGAGATCTCTCCCTCCTGGAAGAGCTCCAGGACGACCCATTCCTTGGCGCGGCGGCCGAACTCGGCCTCCGGGATGTCGAGGGCGGTCAGCAGGTCGCGGGGTAGCTCGATCTCCACCTTCATGGGAACCATGGTCGATCTCCTTCGTACTCAGCATTCTAGCGCGGACCCGCCCGGTAGGCTCGCCTTTTGTCTACTCCGCTGGCTCTTCCCCACATGGTCGAGTCACGCCGCGCTCGAAGAGGGTCATCCTAACACGTCACCTTTTACAAATCTGCCCAGACGCGATCCTCTTCTGGGTCTTCCCAATCACGACGCAGTACCCCTTCAGAAGCAATCACTGTGCGCAAGGATTCGGAATTGCGGAGCTCCTGCAGCGCCTCCGCAATCGGGCCCTCTACTTCCGGCGCTTCTGGGCTGGCGTCGTGCCCTTCCTCGATCACCTCTTTGATGAAATCAGATACCTCCTCAGGCCGCGCGAGCCGCGGGCTCCCTATGTAATATTGTGGCGCCGTCTCTACGCCAGGAACCACGACATACACTCTCGCATGTTCCGGAAGATGAACCTCCTCGCTTAGCTTGACCTGGCCGTTCTCGACGGTCGCCTCGTACGTGATGACTCTCATCTTCAGCCCTTCCCCCGCAGCAGCTGCCGCAGCACATAGTGCAGAATCCCACCGTGCTTGTAGTAGAGCACCTCCTGCGGAGTATCCAACCGCACCCGCGCTGGAAACTCCTTCACCTTCCCATCCTCCCCAGTCGCGCGGACCTGGACGCTGCGGTCGCCTCCGAAACCGTTGGCGATCCCTTTTGCCAGGCCGGTGATGGCGTAGACCTCGCGACCGGTCAGGCCCAGCGAGTCGGCGTTCTGGCCGGCGACGAACTCCAGGGGGATGACGCCCATGCCTACCAGGTTGCTCCGGTGGATGCGCTCGAAGCTCTCGGCGATCACGGCGCGCACGCCTAAGAGCCGGGGACCCTTGGCCGCCCAGTCGCGGGAGGAGCCGGTGCCGTACTCCTTGCCGGCCAGAACCACCGTCGGTATCCCCTCGGCGATGTACTTCATCGCCGCGTCGTAGATGGCGAGCGGCTCGCCGTCGGGGAGGTGGAGCGTGAAGCCGCCCTCGATCTCCGGGGTCATCTTGTTGCGGATGCGGATGTTGGCGAAGGTGCCCCGCATCATCACCTCGTGGTTGCCGCGCCGCGAGCCGTAGGAGTTGAAGTCCTTGGGGCCGACGCCGTGCTCGATCAGGTATTTTCCCGCCGGGCTGCTGGCCTTGATCGAACCGGCCGGCGAAATGTGATCGGTCGTGATGCTGTCGCCGAAGACACAGAGCGCCCGGGCGCCGGCGATGTCCTCGACCGGCGCCGGCTCCTTGGGCATGGAATCGAAATAAGGCGGGTTTCTGACATAGGTCGAATCCGGCTCCCAGGCGTAGGTATCGCCCGCGGGGACGTGGAGGCCGTTCCAGCGCTCGTCGCCGGCGTAGACGTCGCCGTACTGCCGCTTGAACATCTCGGCGCGCACCGCCCGCTGCACCGTCTCCTCGATCTCCATCCGGCTCGGCCAGACGTCCTTCAGGTAGACCGGCTGGCCGTCCTTCCCGGTGCCGAGCGGCTCGTGCGCGAAGTCGATGTCGACCCGGCCGGCCAGAGCGTAGGCGACGACCAGCGGCGGCGAGGCGAGATAGTTGGCCCGCACGTCCGAATTGATCCGCCCCTCGAAGTTGCGGTTGCCGGAGAGCACCGCCACCGCCACCAGGCCGCCGTCCTCGATCGCCTGCGAGATCGTCGCCGGCAGCGGGCCGCTGTTGCCGATGCAGGTGGTGCAGCCGTAGCCCACCAGGTTGAAGCGCAGCTGGTCGAGATAGGGGGTGAGGCCGGCCTCCGCCAGGTAGTCGGTCACCACCTTGGAGCCGGGAGCGAGGCTGGTCTTCACCCAGGGCCGCGTGGTGAGGCCCTTCTCCACCGCCTTCTTGGCGAGCAGACCGGCGCCCACCATGACCGACGGGTTCGAGGTGTTGGTGCAGCTGGTGATGGCGGCGATCACCACCGAGCCGTTGCGCAGCAGGAAGCGCTCGCCGTCGAGCTCGGTCTCGACGCCGGCGAGCGTCGTCGCCGGCTCGGCCACCTCGGCGACGACGACCCCGCCGCCCTCGGAGGTCATCGCCTTGGCCGCCGGCGTCACCGCCGCGGGCTTCCCCTTCTTCACTCCGGCGAGGAGCGAATCGAGCTCGCGGAGGAACGACGGCTTGACCTCGGAGAGGCGCACTCGGTCCTGCGGCCGGCGGGGGCCGGCGAGAGCCGGCTCGACGGTGCCGAGGTCGAGCTCCAGGGTCGAGGAGTAGACCGCCTCGGGCGAGTCGGGGGTGTGGAAGAGCCCCTGCTCCTTCATGTAGGCCTCGACCAGAGCGATGCGCTCGGCCGGCCGGCCGGAGAAGCGGAGGTAGTCGAGAGCCACCTGGTCGACAGGGAAGATGCCGCAGGTCGCCCCGTACTCGGGGGCCATGTTGGCGATCGTCGCCCGGTCGGCGAGCGGCAGGGTCTTGAGGCCGGGGCCGTAGAACTCGACGAACTGGCCCACCACCCCCTTCTTGCGCAGCATCTCGGTCACCTTGAGGACGAGGTCGGTCGCCGTCGCCCCCTCGGGGAGGGCGCCGGTCAGCCGGAAGCCCACCACCTGGGGGATGAGCATCGACACCGGTTGGCCGAGCATGGCCGCCTCGGCCTCGATGCCGCCGACGCCCCAGCCGAGGACCCCCAGGCCATTGATCATGGTGGTGTGCGAGTCGGTCCCCACCAGGGTGTCGGGGTAGGCCCAGGTCTCGCCCTCATGCTCCTCGTCCATCACCACCCGCGCCAGGTACTCCAGGTTCACCTGGTGGACGATGCCGGTGTCGGGCGGCACCACCTGGAAATTGCGGAAGGCGGTCTGCCCCCAGCGCAGGAAGGCGTAGCGCTCGCCGTTGCGCTCAAACTCCTTCTCGGCGTTGAGCAGGAAGGCGGCGGCTTTGCCGTACTCGTCGACCTGCACCGAGTGGTCGATGACCAGCTCGACCGGCTGCAGCGGGTTGATCCGCTTCGGGTCGCCGCCCATAGCGGCGATGGCGTCGCGCATCGCCGCGAGATCGACCACCGCGGGGACGCCGGTGAAGTCCTGCAGGAGGACGCGGGCCGGCATGAAGGCGATCTCGCGCGACGGCGCCGCCTGCGGGTCCCAGGCGGCGAGAGCCCGGATCTCCTCGGCCGAGACGACGGTGCCGTCCTCGCGGCGCAGGAGGTTCTCGAGCAGGATGCGCAGGGCGTAGGGCAGGCGGGAGATCGCGTGGCCGGCCGTCTCCAGCGCCGCGAGGCGGGCGATGCGCAGCGGGCGCCCCCCCACGTTGAGGGTCGCGTGGCTGCCGAAGCTATCTTTCATCGGAAATCTCCTCGAATCGATGGATGGAGGGTGGCGCGGGGAGGCCAGGCCGATCCGGCGGTGGGACCTTCCTTTGCCAGCGGTCAAACGATACCATGCCCTACCCCCGGCGCCGGCAAGGATCTTGTAAACTTCGCAAGATGGGGAACGGGAGGGGGGCCGGGGGTGAGGGCGGGCCGGGGGAGGGCACCAAACCGGCCCGGACCGGGATAAGATGAAGGCTCCATGCCCAAGATCCATTCCGACCTCTCTCCTCCTGTGCTGCTGCTCGCCATGCCGCAGGTGCTCGACCCGTTCTTCCACAAGAGTGTGGTCCTGCTCATCCACCACGAGGAGGAGGGGAGCTTCGGCTTCATCCTGAACCGGCCGACGGGGATCAAGGTGGGCGAGATCCTCAAGGGGATGGAGGTGCACTGGGAGGGTCCGGACGAGGCGGTCGCCCACTTCGGCGGACCGGTGCGGCCCAATACCGGCACGGTGCTCTTCGCCCCACGGTCGGCCGACGAGGTGTCCAGCGGCGATCCCGGCCAGGAGGATGCCGAGGGCGCCAGCGAGGTGGCGCCCGGTCTCGCCCTCACCCAGCACATCGGCGACCTCGCCCAGCTGGCCGGCAACCCTCCCGACCGCTTCCGCCTCTTCCTCGGCTATGCCGGCTGGGGGGAGGGGCAGCTGGTGGAGGAGATCCTGCGGAACGACTGGCTGACCGCGCCGGTCTCGAACGATCTGATCTTTGCCTCCGACCCCGCGAAGGTCTGGGAGGACGCGCTGCATTCCGTCGGGGTCGACCCGGCGGCCCTCCCCTCCTGGACGACGGGCGGAGGCGGCGAGGAGACCACGAACTGACCCAGGCCCAGCCCAAACCCTTCCTCAAAACCGAGCGCCACCATTCGGCGGGCGGGCTCGTGGTGCGCGGTGCGGAGATCCTCCTGATCTCGACCCAGGCCGGCCGCCGCTGGCAGCTGCCCAAGGGGCACATCGAAGAGGGGGAACGGCCGGAGCAGACGGCGGTGCGCGAGGTGCGGGAGGAGACCGGGGTGACCGGACGGGTGGTGGCCGAGCTACCGGGAGTCGAATACTGGTACGTGGAGAAGGGCGTGCGGCGGATCCACAAGAAGGTCGACTACTACCTGCTCCAGTACGTCAGCGGCACCGCCGCCGATTTCGATCCCGAAGAGGTCTCGGGGGCCGCCTGGTACTCCTGGGACGAGGGGATCGCCATCATCAGCTTCGAGAACGAGCGCCGGGTGCTGCGCGTGGCGAGGAAGCTCGACGCGGGGCCGGCGGCAGACTGAAGAGAGGAGGAAGGTATGGGCCGTGCGCTTTTGCAGATCGTCTTGAACGGCGTCGGGGTCTTCGTCGCCAGTCAGCTCGTCCCCGGCATCCACTACACCGGCACCTGGGGGTTCCTGCTCGTCGTCGGCCTGGTGATGGGCATCGTCAACCTCCTGGTGAAGCCCATCGTCACCTTCTTCTCCTTCCCCCTGATCATCCTCTCGCTCGGCCTCTTCTTCCTGATCATCAACGGCTGCATGCTGTGGCTCGCCGCCGCCCTCATGCCGCACCACCTGCGGGTGGACGGCTGCATACCGGCGATCCTGGGCGGCCTGGTGATCGCCATCCTCAACTGGTTGGTCCATGCCTTCACCGCCGCGCGTGACTAAGCCGGGGAAGCCGGGGATCACCCCGGGGGAGGCGCGCCGGGAGTCGAAGCGGGCGAAGAAAGCCCGGGTCGCCGAGATCCTCCGTATCCTCAAGGAGACCTACCCGGGGACCCGCCTCGCCCTCGACTTCCGATCGCCGCTGGAGCTCCTCGTCGCCACCGTGCTCGCCGCGCAGTGCACGGACAAGAAGGTGAACGAGGTGACCCCCGAGCTCTTCCGCCGCCTGCCCACCGCCCGCGCCCTGGGCGAGGCGAGCCTGGCGGAGCTCGAGGAGCTGGTCAAGCAGACCGGCTTCTACCGCAACAAGGCGAAGGCCTTGAACGCCCTCGGGCAGGCGCTCGTCGCCGAGCACGGGGGAGAGGTGCCGGACACCCTGGAGGCGCTGGTCCGCCTCCCGGGTGTGGGGCGGAAGACCGCCAACGTGGTGCTCGGCAACGCTTTCGGCAAAGCCGTGGGGGTGGCGGTCGACACCCACGTGCAGCGCCTGTCGCGGCGCTTCGGCTGGACCGCGGAGACCGATCCGGAGAAAATTGAGCGCGACCTGATGGAGCTCGTGCCGCCGGAGGACTGGGTGCGCGCCGCCCACCTCCTCCAGGACCACGGGCGGGCGATCTGCCTGGCGAAAAAGCCCGCCTGCGGCCGGTGCCCGGTCAACGCGCTCTGCCCGTCGGCGGAGGTTTGAGGGGGGACTGCGATGAGCGAAACGAAGAAGACCGCGGTGGTGACCGGCGCCTCGTCCGGCATTGGAGCGGCCACGGCCCGCGCCCTGGCCCAGGCGGGGTACGCGGTGACCGTGGGGGCAAGGCGGCTCGACCGCCTGGAGGCCCTGGCCGGCGAGATCGGCGGCCGGGCGCTCCCCCTGGACGTGACCGATCCGGCGAGCGTCCAAGCCTTCGTGGCCGCCGTGCGCGAGGACTCCGAGGGCCTGAATCTCCTGGTCAACAACGCCGGCGGCGCGATCGGGCTCGACCGCCTGGAGGACTCGCGCGACGACTCCTGGGAGACCATGTTCGCCACCAACGTGCTGGGGGTGGTGCGGGTGACCCGGGCGCTCCTTCCCGCCCTCGTCGCCTCCGGGGCGGGGCACATCGTGAACCTCGGCTCGACCGCCGGGCGCGAGACCTACCCGGGCGGCTCGGGGTACACCGCCGCCAAGCATGGCCTGAAGGCGCTCACCCAGACCCTGCGCGTCGAGCTCCTCGGCCGGCCGGTGCGGGTGACCGAGGTGGCCCCCGGCCTGGTCGGCGAGACCGAGTTCTCGCTCGTCCGCTTCGGCGGCGACGCGGAACGGGCGCGCGCCGTCTATCAAGGCCTCGACCCGCTCACCCCGGAGGACGTGGCCGACTGCATCGTCTGGGCCGCCACCCGGCCGGCCCACGTCAACATCGACGAGATCGTCCTGCGCCCCCTCGCCCAGGCCCAGGCGAGCTCGACGGCCCCCTTCCGGCGCCCGAGCTGAGGGGTGGCCCCTCCCCCTGGACGGACACGGACTGTTCACGGACGGACAAAGACGAAATTCCGGCCCTCGTGTGCGTCCCTGCTCGTCCGTGTCCGTCCAGGGGGGAGGGTGGTGGAGGTACTATCAGGGACCCGAAGGAGGTTTGCCGTGAACGGAAGGACCGCATCCGCCGGCTTCGCCGTCTGTCTGTCGCTCGTGCTGCTCACGCTTGCGGCCTGCGACCTCATTTTCCCCCACCGTTCGGAGGGGGAAAAACTATGGCGCAAGTACTGCGCCGACTGCCATGGCCTGACCGCACAGGGCAACACCCCGGCCTACATGGGGAACGAGTACGCCGACCTGACCGACAACCTGTGGAAGGACTGCAGCGGCGACGACGCCTCGATCGAGACCGTGATCCACGACGGCGTCTTCGCCCAGATGCCGGAGAACCACGAGCTCACCCGCGACCAGACCAAGGCGGTGATCCACTACCTGCGGGTGCTGCGGCACGAGAAGAAGCCGGAGGCCGTGCCTTGAGGCGAGCCGGTCTCGCCCTCCTCGGTCTGGCGCTCGCGGCCGCCCTCGCCTGCGGCCCGCCGTCGAGCCACCGGAGCGCCGAGGAGCTCTACCCCAAATACTGCGCCAAGTGCCATGGCGCCGACGGCCGGGGGAATCCGCTCCAGGTGGGGCTCTACCCCAACCTCGACCTCACCCGTTCGAAGCTCACCGGCCGGATGGCGCACCTCGCCGTCTACAACCGGATCGCCCAGGGCTACGGGCCGATGCCCGGCTTCTCCCAACGCCTGAGCCCGGACGAGATCAACCACCTGGCCGACTATTCGATGAAGCTCCAGACTCCCCCCACCGGCGCGACGAGGTGATCCGATGGACCCGCAGCGGCTCAAAGACGCCTACCAGAAGCTCCAGATGCTGGACGACCGGCTCACCTACAAGGTCCGCCCCAAACCCGGCGGCGCCATGACCCGCCCCAACCCCGAGCAGCTCGAGCAGGCGATGCGCGACCTCGCCACCTACACCGTCGAGCTCAAGGAGGTCGTCCAGGAGCTCTTCCTGGCGATCGCGGGGAAGGCGAAGGCGGAGGAGAAGTAGGGGGCGGCCAGGGCTACCGTTGGCTCGAAGGGCTTACTCGGGATCGCCGATGCGCAAGGTCCGGGCTCGGAGGCTCGCCGTGCGCGACGGAGAATCCCAATCCCTGGCGGTCACGGTCTCGAAGAGGCCTTCCACGGCGATCTCCCGCACGCATTCTTCGGGGACCTTGACGACCTTCTCCCCCTGGAGGGCCTGCCCGGGCCCCAGCTCCAGAGAGAAGTGGCGACCGATCCCCGTCGGACCGCAGGCGATCCCGCCCGGGATGCTCCCCATGAAGCCATGCTCCGTCTGGCAGGAGACGCCAAGGAGCGCGCCGGGTTGCTGGGAGACGATCACCGGTTCCTCGCCGGTGTTCTGCACCTCGTAGGAGATGAGGAGCAGATGGGGTTCCATCCACTGGAAGCCCGGCCCCAGCACGAGCTCCAGGGTCGGCTCGGGGGGAGTTTCCGCGGACTGGGCGATCCCGGGATGAGAGGCGGCCAGGAGGCCGAGGACGAGCGCGAGAACGGACGGGAGCTTGGTCATATTGGGTTGGACTCCGCCTGCGCTTCGGGAGTTCCAGGGGCGGGGCGGGGGGGCCGGGTTGCGTGGAGGCACTCGGCCGCCGCCTCGGCGGTTTCGAGGGTTTCGAGCGCAGGATAGACATGCATGGACGGTGTATATACACTATAGGCTGTGGATGTCATCTATGAGCTGCGCGGCCAGACATTCGAGTGGGATGCCGAGAAAGCGGCGGCGAACCTCCGCAAGCATTGGGTCCCCTTCGAGAAGGCTTGCGAAGTTTTCTTCGATCCCTTCCTATGAGCATGGATAACCGTATCGAGAAGCGGCTCCGCAAAGACCGGCCGATGACCACCATCAGCATCCGCCTGCCGGAGGATGTCATCGAAGATCTGAAGCTCCTGGCTCCGGAGCTGGGCTTCTCCGGGTATCAGCCGCTCATCCGGGCGTACATCGGGCAGGGTCTTAGGAAGGACCTTGCCCGGTTGGCCGAGATGGATCAGGTGAAGATGAAGGTCGTGGTGGAGAGCCTGCGGCGGCACGGCGTGGACGAACAGGTCATCGCCGAAGCCATCGCCGAGGCCAAGGTAAAGTCGGCCTGATCCTACACCGCAAAATACCGCGCATCCGGGTGCTGGAACACCAACGCCGAGACGCTCGCCTCGGGGTCCATCATGTCGCCCTCGGTGAGCTCGACGCCGATCTCCTCCGGCTGTAGGGCCGCGAAGAGCTGGCGCTGCATGGCGAGGTCGGGGCAGGCGGGGTAGCCGAAGCTGTAGCGCTTGCCGCGGTAGCGGGCGCTCAGGCGGTCTTCGGGGGCGATGCCCTGGGGGTCGGGGAAACCCCAGGCGGCGCGCAGGCTGGCGTGCAGGCACTCGGCGGCGGCTTCGGCGGTCTCCAGGGCGAGGGCCGCGAAGGCGTGGCTCTTGAGATACTCGCCCTGCTGCTTCCAGGCCTCCACCCGCTCCCGTACCCCCTCACCCGAAGTGGTGACGAAGATGGCCAGGTGATCGCCGGGGAGGAGATAGTCGGTCAGGCAGAGGCCGCCCGGCTTGGCCTGGCGCGGCAGGTCCCAGACCGCGGCGGGATTGCCCGTGGCGGGATCGAGCAGGGTGACGCGGTCGCCGGAAACCTCGGTGGGGAAGAAGCGCCAGACCGCGCGAGCCTTGATGCCGCCGTTTCGCGCCACTTCCTTGAGCTCGTCGATCACCGCCTGGAGCTTCAGGAACTTGGGATCGCCCGTTGCCGCGAGCTGGCGGACGGAGCCCTTGATCCCCAGGTGCTTGCCGTAGAGCATCTGTGGGTTCAGGAGCGCCCAGATCTGGTCGAGATCGAGGTCGCGGACGTGGCGATCGAGATCCGGCGGCTTCGGCACCGGGAGGTCGCGGCGCACCTCGGCGCGGGAGGCCGCTTCGAGCTCCGGCGCGGCGACCGCCTCGACCGGGGTCGCGGCATCCGAGAGGAGGAGGCCGGCGACCTCTTCCTCCAGGCCGGGCCGGGCGGTCGCGTCGTTCAGCCGCTCGACGAGCGACAGGCCGTGCATGGCGTCCTTGGCGTAGGTGCAGAGGGCGCCGTAGGCGGGGGCGATCTTGCGATGGGTGAAGCGCCGCGTGAGCGCCGCCCCGCCGACGAGGAGAGGGACCGAGATCCCCGCCGCCTTCAAGTCCTCGGCGGTGATCACCATCTGTTGCGCGCTCTTCACCAGGAGGCCCGAGAGGCCGATGACGTCCGGCTGGTGCTCGCGCGCCGCCTGGACCAGCCGCTCGGAGGGGACCTTGATCCCCAGGTTCACCACTGTGAAACCGTTGTTCGACAGCACGATGTCGACCAGGTTCTTGCCGATGTCGTGGACGTCCCCCTTGACCGTGGCGAGGATCACCTTGCCTCGGCCGGAGCCCTCCTTCTTCTCCATGTAGGTTTCGAGATGCGACACCGCGGCCTTCATCACCTCGGCGCTCTGCAGCACCTCGGCGACGATCAGCTGGTTGTCGTTGAAGAGGCGGCCGACCTCGGCCATCCCGGCCATCAGGGGGCCGTTGATGACGTCGAGCGGCGACGGCCAGCGCGGATCGGCGAGCGCCAGCTCCAGATCGGCGATCAGCCCCTCCTTCGAGCCCTCGATCACCGCCCGCGACAGCCGTTCGTCGAGCGGCAGGTCGGCCCGCGCCGTCCGCGTCTCGACGCCCGCCGAGCGGCCGCGGAAGTAGGCGGTGAAGGCGGCGACCGCCCGTTCGCCGGCCTCGACGTCGCCGATCGGCAGGAAGATCAGATCCTCGGCGAGGCGCCGCTCCTCCTCCGGGATGTCGGCGTAGCGCGCCAGCTTCTCGGAGTTGACGATGGCGGCGTCCAAACCCGCCTTCGTACAGTGGTAGAGGAAGACCGAGTTCAGGACCTCGCGGCCGGCCTCGGGCAGACCGAAGCTGACGTTCGAGACCCCGAGGACGGTCTTGGTCTCGGGGAAGAGCTCTTTCAGCGCCCGCACCCCCTCGATCGTCTGCGCCGCCGAGCCCAGATAGGTGGCGTCGCCGGTGCCGCAGGGGAAGACCAGGGCGTCCCACCAGATGTCCTCGGGCGCCACGCCCATCTCCTCGACCAGGATCTGAAAGCTGCGCCGCGCCACCTCCTCCTTGCGCTCGACGGTGACCGCCATCCCCTTCTCGTCGATCGTGCCCACCACCATCGCGGACCCGAAGCGGCGGGCGAGCGGCACCACCTTCTCGAAGCGCGAACGGCCGTCCTCCAGGTTGATCGAGTTGAGGACCGTCTTGCCCTGGCAGTAGGTGAGAGCCCGCGCCATGACGTTGGCGTCGGTTGAGTCGAGCATGATCGGCACTTTGACCAGGCGGACGAGGCGGTCGAGGAACGCCTCCATGTCGGAGATCTCGTCGCGGTCGGGGTCCTGGAGGCAGACGTCGAGCACCTGCGCGCCGGCCTTGACCTGCGCCCGGCCGACCTCGGCCGCCGCCTCCTGCTGCCCGTCGCGGATCAGGCGCTTGAACTTGCGGCTGCCGAGGACGTTGGTGCGCTCGCCGACGAGGAGCGGCCGGTTGTCATCGGTGAGCTCGACCGCTTCCAGCCCCGAGATCAGAGCCCGGTGGTGATGCGGAACCGGGCGGGGCGTCCGCCCCTGGACGAGATTCACGAGCGTTCGGACGTGCGCCGCGGTGGTGCCGCAGCAGCCGCCCACGAGGTTCAGCCAGCCGGCGTCGAGAAACCGCCCGAGCACCCGCTCGAAGACCTCCGGCCCCTCGTTGTAGCGGCCGTCCTCGTCCGGCAGGCCGGCGTTGGGCACGCAGGCCACCCGGGTGCGGGCGATCTCGGAGAGGGTGCGCAGGTGATCGGTCATCAGCTCCGGGCCGGTGGCGCAGTTGAGGCCGATGTAGAGGAGGTCGGCATGGAGCATGGAGACGGCGAAAGCCTCGGCGTCCTGGCCGCCCAGCATGGTGCCGGTGGACTCGATGGTGGCGGAGACCGCGACCGGCACCCGCCAGCCGGCGGCGGCGAACGCCTCCTCGGTAGCCAAGAGGGCGGCCTTGACGTTCCGGGTGTCCTGGCTGGTCTCGATCAAGAGGTAGTCGACGCCGCCCGCCATGAGGCCCTGGCACTGGACGCGGAAGTTCTCCTTCAACTCCTCGAAGGTGATGTTGCCGGTGACCGAGATGGCCCGCGTCGTGGGACCGATCGAGCCGCAGACGAAGCGCGGTTTCTCCGCGGTGTCGAAGCGCGCGCAGGCCTGCCGGGCGATGCGGGCGGCGGCGGCGTTCAGCTCATAGGCATGGGCCTGGAGCCCGTACTCGCCGAGCACCAGGGGGGTGCCGCCGAAGGTATTGGTCTCGACCACGTCGCAGCCGGCGGCGAGATAGCCCTCGTGTACCCGGTCCACCACGTCCGGCCGGGTGGCGCAGAGGTTCTCGTTGCACCCTTCGAGATCCGGGCCGCCGAAGTCCGCGGCGGAGAGGTTCGCTGCCTGCATGGCTGTGCCGGTGGCGCCGTCCATGACCAGGACGCGGGCCTCGAAAGCGGCCAGAAGCCGGGCCCGGCGTTCGTCCAGGTCGGCGGGTCGTTCCGGTACAGGGACGTCGAAGATGTTGTCGCTCAAGGTCGATCCTCTCCTCTTTCTCGCCGATGCTTCTTTCGGCAGGCAACAAAAAAACCCGTCTCGTTGCATCACGAGAACGGGTTCCTTGCCGCGGACACTTGGTTGTCGCATTGGGCGACCGCATCCCCGTTCCCCCGAAGGAGAGCGGGAGGGCACCTTGGGTGTCCGTCCCAGGTTGCCGAGCCCGGCGCTAGCCGGACCGCTCGTAATGCAATATGCAGGGTAGAGCAGGGTGGCGAGGTTGTCAATGGGCGCCGTGCTGGCGCGGCGCGGGCCGATGGCTTCGCGTCATAGCGAATTTCGCTTATAGTACTTATAAGAGATAAGGCTTATGCTGACCAAGGCGCTCGCCAGCATCCATGCCCGTCTTGGCGGCTGTGCCGTCCCGCGATGGCTCAACCGGACCGGTCCACCTTTGCGCCACCAAGGAGGAAGAACATGACCTCTCGTCGATCGGCTCTCGTCGTCGGGCTTGGATTGGCTCTCGCCGTCCTCGCCGTTCTCCCAGCCCTGGCCGAGCCCCCCGCGGCCGCACCGGGAGGGCCCCCGACCCTCCCCGCGTTCCTGCTGTCGGACTCTGCCTGTGCCTCCCCCACGGTGACTCCGGGCTCGGCCACCGACCCGAACCGCACGCTGGAGGTCGAGCCCTGGTCGACCGCCCAGCCTCTCTGCACGCATCCGCCCTGCCCGACGGGCTGGCTCTACGACTGCTTCTGCATGGAGTGTCATCCCCACTGCGGCAGCGGCTTCTTCTGGGAGTCCGATCTCTGCAGCTGTCAAGCGGTCTAAATCTCCGTGCCCGCCCGGTCCGGCGTGACCGGGCGGTGCAGACCGACTTCGTCTTCGTAGAGTGGAGATGCCAAGAGGGCGCGGAAGAGGGGATCCTCGTGCCGCCGTGCCGGCGCTACCGGCGCAGCTCGGCGAGGGCGATCCCCCGTTCGCCGGCGATCGAGTAGAAGAGGTAGATCCTGCCGTCCTCGACGTGGATCCCCGGGTCGCGCAGCTGGCGGACCGGCACGGTGGCGCCCCCGCGGTCGGAGGGAGCGACCGGCAGGCCGGCCCCCTCGTAGTCCCGCTCCGGCGCCAGGAGGAGGGACGGCTCGCCCGGCCGCCAGCTCCGCCAGTCGCCCTTGAGCTGCATGGGCGCGACCAGGATGCTCTCGGGAGCGTCGCCGATGCGGGAGTAGAAGATCCAGAGCGTATCTCCGTCGAGGAGGACCGCCGGGTGGCGCATCCTGGGGAGGATCTCGGGACCGGGCTCGAACGGCCCCATGCCGTCCCGGGAGCGCAGGAGGAGCCCCGTCTTGCCCTTCTTGGCCAGGGCGTAGAACCATCCTCCGTGCGCGAAGACCCGGAAGTAGGGGGGGCCGAGCTTCTGCGGCGCGGCGGTGAAGTGGAGGCCGTCCCCGGAAGTGGCAAGGTAGGTGACCTGCCGCTGGAGGAAGATCCACGAGGGGCCATGGAAGTAGAGGCGGATCGCCTGCCGCACCTCGTCCAGGTAGACGTCCGGGGAGGCGACGTGATTGAGCGCCGCGGTCGTCTTCAAGGGGAGCACGCCTCCCGGCACGACCGTCCACGGGCCGGCGAGGTGATCGGCCGTGGCCAGGCGGATGTAGCGGCCGAGGTGGTGGGCGAAGTAGAGGTAGTAGCGCCCCAGGGGCGAGGCGACCCAGTCGGGCACCCGGAGGAGCGACGGCCCGCCGATGTAGGCGCCGTCCTCCCCGGCGAGGCCGGGCATCCCGGCCGAGAGGAGAGGCCCCTCGCCCAGGCGGACGGCAGTGAACGGGGCGGGCTCCCCTGGCACGATGGGAAGCCTAGGCCGGAGCCAGCACCGGCTGGCGCTCGCGCAGTTTCTGGAACATCCCCGGCGTGTAGGCGGTGATGTGGCCGGTGAAGGCGGAGGCGGCGACGGTCAGGGGCGAGGCGAGCCAGAGCTTGCCGGGGCCGGAGCGCCCCTTGTAGTTGCGATTGATCGCCGAGACCGTGACCTGGTCGGTGGTCTCCGAGACCCCCGGGCCGCAGCCGATGCAGGCGCCGCAGCCGGGGTGGATGAGGGTGACCCCGGCGCGCAGGAAGGTGTCGGCGAGGCCGTTGTCGTAGACGAATTTCTCGACCGCCTGCGAGCCGCACTGGATGAGGAACTTGACCCCTGGAGCGACCTGGAGCCCGGCGTCCACCGCCTCCTTGACGACCTGGTGGTAGAAGACGAGGTCGTCGATCTTCCCCGCCGTGCAGCTGCCGCCGTAGGCGATCTCGATCGGCACCTCGCCGATCTCGGAGACGAAGGCGCCGTTGGTGGGGTCGGACGGGATACCGTGGTCCGGGTCGCCGGGATGGGCGACCATCGGCTCGATGGTCGAGAGGTCGATCTCGTGCACGCCGCCGGCGTAGACCGCACCCTCGTCCGGCGTCACCGCCCGGGCCCGCAGGCGTTCGAGGTCGGCGCTGGTCAACCCCGGTCGCCACTCGGCGAGCCAGCGGAAGGTCTCGTCGTCGGCGACGACGATGGCGGTCCGCGCCGCGCACTCGGTCGCCATGTTGGTCAAGGTGGCGCGCTCGTCCATGGAGAGGGTGGCGACCCCGGGGCCGGTGAATTCCATTACCCGGTTGAGCGTCACCTGTGGCTTGGCGTAGTTCAAGAGGATGTAGAGCATCACGTCCTTCGCCGTGACGCCGGGGGCGAGCTTGCCCTTGAGCTCGAAGCGGATCGACTCCGGCACCTCGATCGTGGTGAAGCCGGAGTGGACGAGGTCGGCGTACTCGGTCGATCCCACCCCCCAGGTGAGAGCGTTGTTGACCCCGCCCATGCAGGTGTGGCTGTCAGTCGCCTGAATGAAGTCGCCCGGGTCGATCAGGGCCTCGCGCGCCACCTCGTGGCAGATACCGGGCGAGACGCGGTCCCTGGCCGAGAAGTCGCGCACCCCGGTGTGGCGCTGGAATTCGCGCTGCAGCTGGCGCAGGGTCTCGATCTTGTCCAAAAAGGCGCGCATCTTCGGCACCTCGTC
>Ga0137403_10004023_pt1 | contig 17420 bp, 12 predicted proteins | sample CZOMad2_1_16fung_FD_122057 | JGI IMG/M metagenome (GOLD analysis project Ga0137403, IMG submission 122057) | Vadose zone soil fungal communities from Angelo Coast Range Reserve, California, USA - CZOMad2_1_16fungal (Hybrid Assembly) | ecosystem: Environmental > Terrestrial > Soil > Vadose zone...
GCTCGTACCCGGACTCGATCCCAGACAGTCGCCTCACGCTGGCGGGGTCTGGCCGTCCTCTTGCCCCTGGCGTGCACGATGTGGTTGGGGATTGAGGTACTGGGCCGTCTGAATGGCTGGTGGGACGATAAAAGTGATAACGAGGCAACTCGTCACGTCCTGCCACTCAGCGACTGGAGTCTGCACCGAGCCGGATTGCAACGTTGGCTTCGACAGCAATCAGGGCCGCAATTAGTTTTTGTGCGCTATTCTCCAAGCCACAACGTGTTGTACGAGTGGGTCTTCAACCACGCCGATCTGATTCACTCGCATGTAATCTGGGCTCGGGACTTGGGAGACGAGCACAACAGACTGCTTTTAGACCGGCTTCCCGACCGAAAGGCGTGGCTGCTTGAACCTGATCGCCCGGATGCGCAGTTAGTGCCGTACGCTGAGCCAAGCGCACTTAACAGCCCAAGTTCCGTAACGGCAAACGCGGATGATCGGCTTCCGTGGTAAGAACACACTTCAGCCGATGGGAATTTGCAAAGAGTGACCTCGCACGTGTAGGCGATTTTGAGGCTTTGAAAGCACTCTGGATCAGCAAAGTTCAATCGGTTTCAAGCTGCCGCCATTAACTACTTAATCCAAAGCCCTTAAAAGCAATAAAATTCAACGAATTTCAATGGCAGCTGGAATCTGGGTCGGTACCAGGGGGTCGGAGGTTCAAATCTTGCTGGTTGCCAAATATCCGTACCCGATGCCATTGGAGCCAATCGAGGAGGGACGCCGCCCCGAAGCTGGAAGCGAGCTGATGCCGACTGCTATTGAGACATCGGTGAACCACTCCTCTTGAATTCGGGTGTACAGCCCTTCACAATGTCATAGACCTCATCTAAAGAATCACTGGCGACACTGAACGCCCACGCTGCTATTGGCGTGCTTCGAGAGCGGAGGTCTTTTCTTGAGATCTTTTAAGGGGTAACTTTCAAATGTCGCCCTGCGCGTCGTCTACTTCTCCGTTGGCGAACTTCTTACACTGGGTTACGGGTCCCACAGGAGACGTAAGTTCCCCTATCGGCATCTGAGAGGCAGAGCGGGTGGGTTCTAGGGGCAATCCACCAAGGGGATTTTGGCAGCGGTTCTAACGGGAAGCTCTGCTATGACCGATTCTCTGGAACGAGCACCACACATTTCACACCTGTGGTTTACACCTGTGGCACTTCCGTTTTACAGTTTGTTAGAGGTACTCAGGCACTCTTGGGCGGCTTGTAAAGCGTTGAAAGTCCTCAAAAGGTGAGTTCTGAAAAGGCTGGCGTCGGCGGTTCAAGTCCGTCCCTGGCCACCATTTTTTTCTGTAGACTGTGACAGAAACGCCGAAACTTCCCCATCTAGACTATGCGGATTGTCATTAAAGTCGGGACAAGTCTCATCGCACCAGAGGGACGGATCGATACTGTGCGGATGCGGGCTCTCGTTGACCAGCTTGGTGATCAGCTTGGGGTGTCGCGGCATGAGTATCTGATTGTGAGTTCCGGGGCAATTGGGTCGGGGATGGCGAATCTTGGTTTGGGGGAACGGCCGTCGAGTGTTCCTCTGATGCAGGCTTGTGCGGCTGTGGGGCAGAGCTTGCTGATGCACACTTACGAACAGCTTTTCTTCGGCAAGAAGGTGGTCGCGCAACTGCTGCTCTCGAGCGACGACTTTACCTCGCCAATCCGCCACAAGAATTTGCAGAATGCGCTGCACGAGCTAGTCAAGCTAGGCGTGGTGCCGATCGTGAATGAAAACGACAGTGTCTCGGTACGGGAGTTGGTAGGTGCGTTTGGCGACAATGACGAACTGAGCGCGCTGCTGGCGACCACGGTGCAAGCCGACTGGCTGCTGCTGCTGACGGATGTGGACGGCTTCTACATGCCGGGCGTCCGCAAGGAGCCGCGACTGTTGCGCACGGTGCGGAAACTGACGCCAGCCCTGGAAGAGCTATGCGATGGCAAGGGTAAGTTGGGGACTGGAGGGATGCGTTCCAAACTGAGGGCGGCCAAGGTGGCTAGCGAAGCCGGCGTACACGTGGCGATCGTAAATGGGCGGCATCCGCATGCGATCGAGTGGGCGATGGAGCGCAAGATTGGGACCTACTTCCCGCCGAAGCGCGGAGCGCGATAGCCATGGCGAAACTTGCGGAAGGTGTGCTGACAACAAGAACTATGCTGGAGCGGGCGCGTGCGGCTGCGCCTTGCATGGCGGAACTTTCGACGGCGCAGAAGAATGACCTACTGACTCGATTGGCCGACGCGATTGAGGGCGGCGCCGAGCGGATCCTGTCAGCGAACCAGGAAGACATGGAATTGACCGCGGGGAATCCAGATATGGATGAGGCCATGCGCGACCGGTTGCTACTGACGCGCGAGCGTATTGCGGAAATGGCGGCAGGAGTTCGGGAAGTAGCTCTTCTGCCCAACCCTGTGGGCGAGGTTCTTGCGGAATGGGAGCGGCCCAACGGGCTGCACATTCGCAAGGTGCGAGTCCCTTTGGGAGTGATTGGGATCATTTACGAAGCACGACCCAACGTCACCGTGGATACGGTTGCGCTCTCCCTAAAGACCGGCAACACGGTGGTTCTGCGAGGGAGTAAGGAAGCGGCGAACAGCAACCAATGCTTGGTGGACATCATGTGCGGCGTTGCGGGAATGCCAGACGGCACGATTCATCTGCTCGACTCAAGCAGTCGCGACTCGGTGCGCGAACTGATCGAGGCGCGAGGACTGGTGGACGTGATTATCCCGCGCGGTGGCACTGGGTTGATCACTTTCGTGGTGGAGAATTCGGTGGTGCCGGTGATCGAGACCGGGGCGGGAAACTGTCACATCTACGTGGACGAATCGGCGGACCTCGATATGGCCGACGAAATTGTGATCAACGCGAAAACGCAGCGGCCTTCCGTGTGTAATGCGGCGGAGAAGCTGCTTGTCCATGAGCGCATCGCGGCTGAGTATATCCCCCGAATCGCGGCGAAATTACGGGAGCACGGCGTGGAGTTGCGTGGGGATGAAGCGGCGTGCCGCCTGGGCCCGCCGGACGCGATGCAAGCTGCTACTGAGGCTGACTGGGGCGAGGAGTATCTGCGTTTGTGCATGGCGATCGGCGTGGTTAGCAGTCTGGAACATGCGATTGAACATATCAATCGTTATTCCACGAAGCATTCGGATGCGATTGTCACTCGCGACGAGGCGCACGCACACCGATTCCTGCGCGCGGTCGATTCAGCCGCCGTTTACTGGAACGCGTCTACGCGTTTTTCAGATGGTGCCGAATTTGGGTTTGGGGCGGAGATGGGGATCAGCACCCAGAAGTTACATTGCCGCGGGCCGTTCGCGTTGGCCGAGCTGACTTCCTCGAAATACGAAGTAATTGGTAGCGGCCAGATCCGGTAGCAGTCAAGATCCACAGCTCGCTTCTGGGGTAACACTCGGCTCATTCCTTTCGGATGCCAAACAGCCGAGGGATGGAACGCATTCCAACGGGGACGAACGGGGGTGCTCGAGGGTTTTTTCGGGCGTAGACTAAGTGTTTGTTCGCAGTCCGTTTTGGCTCGTAGTGCCAACGCATGGCAACTCATCCCACCACCAACAAAGTCGTGCAAAAGACCTGGCTGCTTTGGGCCTGGAGCTTTGGCATTAACACGGCATTGGTTTTGGTATTTTCGGTGCAAGACTACTATCTCGGACGATCAGAGGGTTCCCATCCCAACTTTTGGCGGATTCTTCTCCCGGGCCTGGTGAGTTTCTGGATTTATGCGGCGATGACGCCGCCGGTCCTTTTGCTCTGCTGGAACTATCCCATCCAGCGGAAGCGATTCTTCTCGCGCCTGTCTCTTCATTTCGCGGCGAGTTTACTTTTTACGATCATCCATGTGACGTTACGGATCTTGATTTATCCCAGGATTGGGGCAAAGGTCATCGGTCTAACCCCCGCCGTCTGGAAGATGATGTTTCTGTACTTCGCATTCGACAACATCGTGAACACGTACGCCATGATTGCCTTTTTAGGACACATGATGCTTTCCTATCACGAGTTGCGCGCGCGTGAACTGCGGAGCGCTCAACTGGAAGGCAAGCTGGCCAAGGCGCAGCTTTCGATGCTCAAGATGCAGTTGCAGCCGCATTTCCTCTTCAACACGTTGAACGCGGTCTCGGCGTTGACGCGTGACCATCCCGAGGCGGCCGAAGACATGCTGGTGCGGCTCAGCGATCTGCTGCGCCGGACTTTGGACAACGATGCAGAGCAGGAAGTCCCGCTTCGAGCCGAACTCGAATTCCTGGGGCAATATCTCGAGATTGAGCAGGTTCGCTTCGCGGATCGCCTGAAGATTGATCTGAATCCGGATCCAGAGACACTGGATGCCCTGGTTCCCAATATGTTTTTGCAACCGCTGGTGGAGAATGCGCTGCGCCACGGAATCGGGCGCAAGGCGCAAGGCGGGCGGCTGGAAATGCGCTCGTGGCGGGAGGATAGCGACCTCATCGTCTCGGTGCAAGATAGCGGCCCGGGGTTCCCCTCGGATCCAAAGACGCCGATGGAGGAAGGGATCGGTCTTACCAATACGCGCTCTCGCTTGCAGCATCTCCATCCCGGAAATCACCAGATTAAGTTCACGAATGCGCGGGACGGTGGAGCGCTCGTGACTTTGCGAATTCCCTTTCGCACTGTGGCGCCAAGCCAAATTCCCTCGGACGAGGCCATTGAGATTTAATCCAGACGATCTGGTCTAGGCGGCCCCGCGGAGCCCATAGGCAGATGACGCCAGCGAAGCAGACCCCTGACCAGGCGAATTTCTGGATTCAACTCTTGGCGCTATCGCATGTCTGCATTCAAAACCGCGCGGAGGTCGAGATACAGCCTCATCTGGCAGATTACGATCCTCTAACGTTTAGGTAGCAAAAAAGCACAAGGGCTCCCTGAGGAGCCCTTGATGGACTGAGTTATCCAGCTCAGAAAGAGAGTCGCAATGCCATCTGGATGAAACGCCGCTCGTTAGGAACACCAATTGCAGGATTAACGCCGCGCTTACCGATGACCTGGAAGTTGTACGGGCCAGGAACTGGAACAGTTACGGGCTGGCCCGTATTCGGATCGATAATCGTTTGGGACGGAGGTGCAAAATTGCCGAGATCCTGTCCTCCACCGGCTTGCACGTAGTAGTTGGAGTGGTTTAGTAAGTTATAGAACTCGGTGCTGAATTGCAGCTTATAGCGTTCCGTTACCGAGAACTGTTTTCGAATCGCCAAATTAATGTTGTAAGCCCCCGCCCCACGAAACGAATTGCGCCGCGTCATATTGGAAGGCCACTTGCAGTTTGTGCCGGTTGATACAGTATTCCCGGCCGCATTGGTCGTCATGTCGCACGTCGGCAACTCACCCGAGCCTGTCAACGGCTCTTGGTAGGTTGGGGTCGTTCCGTCCGGGTTTTCAAATCCCTGCACGGTGAGATATTGGAAAGTGTTCACGCCTGAAAAATCGGTATAGTTGGGCTCAGCAGTGGCAGCAACATTGTTGGCGCTCCCGGTGTACTTGACAGTCGCACCGCTTGGAATTTGGTAACGCGAAAACGCCGTATCGCCACCGAACCCACCGAGACTGTTGAATACCGTGAAGGGATTTCCGGAGTGCGCCGTGATGATCGGAGCAAATTCCCAGCCGTCCAGCGCCTGCTTCACGAAGCCATGCGTGCTTTTGGCATACGGCAAGGCCCACACCGCGCTAATAGCGAGTCGATGCCGGGCGTCAAAGTCCGCACTCCCGTAATCCAGAGCAGGCTGGAAGGGATCCAGCAGGCCCAGGTTTTCGGTTTGCGGTGTTTCGCTGAACGATGAGCTCAGATTGTCCAAGCTGTGCGAATAGGTGTAGTTGACCGTGAAATCCAGACCTTGTCGGAAGAGATTGTTGGACTGGAAGTGCGTGTTCAGGGCGTTGTAGTGAGAATAGCCGCCGAAGCCACGCGTGTTCATGTTTCCGTATTGGCGATTGAGGCGGTCGATGCCGCAGTTGGCGCCAGGTGCTGTGCACAGCGGATCTGCGAGGTCAGTCCCCAGGTAGACGACACCCATGCCTTGGGTATTTACGTTTTCAATCGAGTAGTCGTGAAGGGTATGGGCTCCCGTGTACTCCAGTGCGAGGACCGTATCTTTCATGACTTCGCGTTGCAGCGAAAGATTCCAAGACTGCGAATACGACGTTGGGATGTCCTGGCGAACATAGCGGAGGCTGGGGGGCGGAAGGGGCACTTGAACTCCACTTCCCGCGAAGGGTCCGAGATTGTCGAAAGCAAGGGCCTGTCCGCCTGCCAAGCCGGGCGCGACCGCGCTCTGGAACGTGCTGTTGAACTGAGCGGGGGGATTCTGGATTAAGTTAAAAGTCACATTGCCAAAGTTCCGCTCATAAGCAATGCCGTAGCCGCCACGCAAGGATGTCTTGCGGTCGCCGAAGACATCCCAGGCAAATCCAACGCGCGGGGCGAAGTTTTTCTTGGCAGGAGTCCACAACCCGCCAACCGGACTTGCCGGACTATTGGCGGTGGCGGCAATAGTATTCACTCGGCCCGACGCGATTCGCTCTTGCAGAGTACCCCCGGTTCCCAAAACGAAATTCGAGTCGAGACGGGGATCTTTGTTGTGCTGCACCCCGTAGTATTCCCATCGCAGACCCAGGTTTAAGGTAAGGCGCTGAGACACTTTCCAAGTGTCTTGCCCGTAAAAGGAAAGATCGTTGTATCGATTGCTCCGGCTAAAAGATGGTTGTGCAGCCGGCAATGTAATTTCGCAATCGGGCGTCACCTGCAACGTGTGAGCTGCATCGCGGAAACAGGGGAACTTGCCTTGAGGGTCGACGACAACCTGGAACCAGCCACTCGCCGCATTCATCAGATTGTCCGCGCCCCACGCCAATCCTCCCTTTGTGCCGCTGTTCTCCAATCCTTCGACTGCGTTTTCGTAGGCGCCAAACGTACGATTGTCCCGCGTATAAATGTAGCCGCCACCAAAACGGAATTCGTGTTTGCCATGGTTCCAGCCTAAGGACTGCGCGACCTGCATTACATTCTGCGGGCCGCCAAATGGAATGGAGTTGCCTGGTGTTGTGCAGGAATAACCCGGCAGGCAGAACAAGTTGCCGTTGTTGTCGGCCGCCGCGGTACCGACGTTGAAGTAGAGACTGGGCTGCACAGGCTGAGAGGCAAGCGGCTGTTGCAAGGTTAGGCGGTTCACATTGAGCTTGGTCTCGCTCACAAGGTTCGGGGTCCAGACATGGGTTAGAGAGTAGAGAAGATTCTGATTGAGCTGTGTTTGCCCCGTGTCGAATCCTGAGTAGGGGCTGGTATTAAGGAAACCTGGAAATTCGTTTTGCTTGAAGTTGGCATAACGGACGAACATGGACGTCTTGTCGCCGATGTTGAAGTCGACCTTGTGCACCATGTTCAAGGTGTTTTGCGGTGCGCCGCCGCCTGAATCGCCCGGAGACTGGTAGCTGACCACATCAAACAGCGGGCCGTTGGCGCCTGTATAGGCCGTATAGGCCGCGCTTGACGTCGGAGTCGAGCCAGCACCCAGGGCCGCTGCCGTAATTTGAGAGTTCACACGTAGACCAGGTCGAAGACTGAACTGCCCGAAATAATCCTGGGTCGCTTGCGATGAAGCTGCAATGAATGCCGGGTCGGGCACCACCTGGGTAGTCGTCGCTGAACTCCGGACGCGGGTCCATTCGAGATTGCTGAAGTAGAACACTTTGTTCTTGATCACTGGGCCGCCAATGCTGAAACCGAACTGATTGCGCGTGTACTTGGCTTTCGGGTTGCCCTGCGCGTTGTCGTTGTAGTCGTTCGAGGTCAGCGCCGAGACGCGATTGAATTCGTAGGCGCTGCCGTGCATGTTGTTGGATCCTGATTTTGTAACCACGTTGATCACGCCACCCGAAGCGCGCCCATACTCCGCCGAGAAATTGTTACTCACAACACTGAACTCTCCCACTGAATCCAGAGGAACGGCCTGACCCACTTTCGTGGTATAAAGATCGACGTTTTCACCGCCGTCGAGCAAAGCGTCCGTGCTGGCCGAGCGCTGGCCGTTAATTGAGACGCCGGATCCTCGGATAATTTGATCAACACCGCCTGTACCGGAAGCGGAATCCTGGTTTACATTGCCCATTGTCTGGACGAAGTCGTACGGATCTCGCGTCAGGCTGGGAAGCTCGGCCACCCGAAATTGGCTCACCGTTTGAGTGATCGACGATGTTTGAGTGTCGACTTGGGCGCCGCCCCCTACGACAACTTCGACGGTCTCGCCTGTTCCGCCTACTTCGAGCTTCGCATCTAGCGTGCTTCGGCCTCCCGGCGAAATCGCCACAGTCTGTTTGAACGTGACGAACCCTTTATGGGCCACGGTGACTTCGTAGCTATCCGGAGTGAGGTTAGTAAGAGTGAAGATGCCGGAATCATTTGTGACTGTGGTCCGAATGACCCCTGTGTTGACCGAGGTGGCCTTGACCTCGGCGCCCACCATCAAAGCACCGCTAGAGTCGGTCACAGTGCCGCCAATTGCGCCTTTTTCGAACTGGGCAAATGCGCTTGCCAGGAGAGTCAAGAACAATAGGCCAACAGTGCATCGGGTCCACCTGCGTATAAAGAGGGTTTTCATAATTCACTCCTTCTCGAACCAACGTAAAATCAGTGCCATAACTCGAAATCTGTGACAGGCTCGCGCTGACTGACGTTATTTTCGAAAGCGAAGCAGACAAACACATTTGGTACGAATCCCCAGAATTTTGGGACCATTCTTCCCTTCCTCGGGATGAAGCACATGAACTTCGGCCCAGGAACGGAAACGGACGGTGGGATGAAAGGAGTCCAGACAGGTTCGGACAGTGCTACGACATGAGGGGCGGGTTTTAGATGGACTCAACCAGAGATCGACGAGAAATCTGGGACAAAGGTTCAAGCGAAGAGCGGAGGGCAGTTCCTAGGCCTCGAGCAACTGCTGCACGCGAGCGCGGTAGGTACGACTTAAGGTGAGCTTGCGGCCGTCGCGAAGAACTACGACGTACTCTCCCCCGAACCATGGTTGCAATTCTTTGATGCGTTCCAGATTCACGATGGTGGAGCGGTGAATGCGCAGGAAGCGTTCAGGATCGAGGCGCGATTCCAGGCTCTGCATGGTCTCGCGGATGAGGTGGGTTTCCTTGCCAACAAACAAGTTCAAATAATTGCCAGCGGCCTCGACGTAGTCGATGTCGGTCGTTTTGAGAAACAGAACTCGACCACCTGACTTGATGACGAGCCGATCGGCGGCCTTTCTTCCGCTCTGAACATCTTTAAGCAATGACAACAGCTCAGCATTCACAAGCGGGCCGGCTTTGCGGATTTTTTCCTTCGCGCGAGAAAGGGCCTGCTGGAAGCGGCTTTCATTGAAGGGTTTCAGCAGGTAGTCGACAGCTTGCGCATCGAAAGCACGGAGCGCGTATTTGTCGTAGGCTGTGACGAAAATCACGGCTGGAATTGAGCCTTCGAGAGCGTCTAACAGATCGAAGCCATCGACCTCGGGCATTTGGATGTCGAGAAAAAGGAGATCGGGCTTATCGCGCTCGAGCAGTTCCATGGCCGCGCTTCCACTGCCGCATTCGCCGACTACTTCGATCTCCTTGTCCTGGCGCAACAGATCGTAGATGCGTTTACGAGCGAGGGGCTCGTCGTCCACGATCAGTGCTCGAATCGGCATGACTTGGTCCCGGGTCGCAGACGCGTCAGAGGTGGCGGCAGACATATCGCTCGGCCTGACGTCTTGTGCACCGTTAGACGTAACTCGCGGAAAATCGTTTGTTGTTGCGTTGGGTATCCGAATTTCTCCGCTCGATGCCGTCGTCATAATTTCTTCTCACGCGACCAGAGTTGCACGACTTGAGTGAAGCGAACTAAGACAAAGCGAACTAAGACACCGGTCGTCCCAAGCCCGTCTCCAGATATGATTTTAGGCTTTTACCTGCGAGCACAGTCCATCGAAGATCCCACGCGTCGACGCAAGAGTTGCGATTGCGCCATCGACCGTGATGAATCTCGACCACCGTTCCGCCGCTCGCATTCCTTGAGAGGCGAAAGCGCACGCGCGTGCCCACGCACTCATCGCCAGGAGAGCAATGACGGTTGGCCTCTGCGCACTTCCACTCCACCGATTGTCCCAGCGTGAGGCGTTCTACAATCATGGAACAATCATGCGGTAGGCGCCCTAACTTCAACCGTCCGCCGACAAAGTCTTCGACCGAAGCATCGGCCGACCACCAACGGCGGATGTGGCGCTGCTCCGTCAACGCCAAGTACACCAAAGCCGGTTCGACGTTAAAGCGAAATGCGTGGGAAATGTATCGGTCCCCGCTCGGCGGCATGCTCAATTACAGGCAGTTCGCATGCCAATTCCGGCTACAGTACCTCTCGCATCAAGACAGGGACAAGACGTATTCAGTTTGGGACGGATAGCAGGGCTTGCCAAGGTTCAAGCCGAGTTCAGATGAACAAAGATGAATCCGCCTCCGGGGAACCGGATTCGAGGAAGTCGGTCCTCCGGAATTTCATAGTTAAGACAGCATGTTAAGACTGTTTCGCAGCTGTTTTGGACTGCTCGCTCGCAACCCATTCCCAGGCTCGTTTGCCGTCGGATTGGATCACTGGCCGCGCTTCGCCGTACTGACCCAATCTTCGGAGCACTGTCGTAACAGTAGCGACGGGATCGCGGTGACTCTCGAGCGAGAGTCCCTGAAAGCGGAGGCGGTCGCGAACCTGATGAGGTCGCAACGGTGTACCGGCCTGCAGCAAGGCCATGCGGCATGCATTCGTCAGGCCCGTGAGATGAGAACCAGTTCCCTCGGTAAAAACACTGCCGTTGAGATTGACCATGGCCACAGAACAGTCAAAAATTGAGGTCAATCCCACTAGCGTCTGCTTCACGGCTCCAATGCGCTTCATGATTTCCGACCGTTGGCGCATCAGCGTATCGAGTTCTTGCTGGGCGGCACGGACGACCTCCGCGGCATGATGAGAAAGCTGAGACCCATCGCTTCCCTCGCCTGCGGGGATCGAGTTCACGCTTAATTCGTGAAGTGCGCGAGTAACCATGTTCCAGTGCCTCCTCGGGAAGAACCTCTATCCCTTAGTTAGACGAACGCGCTAGCAAAAGATAGAAGTTCGGGCTGACACTCCGAACAGCGTGACCAAACGTTGTCTAGCTGGGACCGATGACAGATAACGAAAACAAGGCGAGAATCGGAGCACAGAACACCGGGTCCTGAAACCAATGTTGCTTGTATCGTCTTGACAGTAGGGGTTACTGCAAGGCTAGGCGCATCTCGCGATTGTTCTTCTCGAAATTGACTTTCAAGATCCTGTCACCGCCGGATCGAAAGTCCGCGGTAATGGTCTTGGACTCGTCGAAATCGTGAGAGGTGGATTGGCCGTTCACCCGCAGGGTGTGGGGCCCCGCCGAGACGCTGAATTCTGCGACGTCGCTGCCGTCGACACCGTGAAATACGGCGAGGTGCCGTTTGGTTTCCCCATGCAGGTCCGCAGAATAGGCTAGCTTCTCATCCACCCAGACAGAAAGTTTGCCCGCCGCAAAGTGATGTTGAACTTCGATTTTGAGCTTAACGCTCTGAACCGCGACTTCTGCCGGAAGGGGTGGGACGACGCTGGCGTTCGGCAAAGGCTGAAGATGGGCGCCAGACGCCCCTTTCATGACGCGGACCACCTTGGATGGAACCTTAGTGGTTGGCTTGGTTGGAACAATGTGGGCCGGCGTAGTTATCCTCGGGAGGTCGCTGGGTGCCACGAGTTGGGTCGTCTCCGGTGCGGGGGCTATGGGCGAACTTTGCGGAGTTCGTGGCGTTCGGGCCAGCGCCGTATCCGCGAACACTGGCATTGGGTCTTGATTCCTTTTACGGAACGGAACTCCGAAGACGACGACTCCAAATCCCAGCACAAGAACGAGCGCCGCAGACGTCATATAAAGGTTGCTGGGCATGGTCGGCGGCGAGGGCGACTGACGGTTCGCGGGCAACGCGGTTTGAACTCGATGGGTATCGCTGAGCTGATCGGCCGGCGGGCGGGTCTGGTTTTTCGCAGTCTCGTTGCTTACTGCCGCGGTGAGCACCGCCGCGGTTCCTTGTTCGCCGGACAGCCGCTTCCGCAGGGCTCGAATCTCGGATGCGAATTCGGACCCGCGTTGATAGCGCTGCGACGGTTCCTTCGCGATGGCACGATTGATCAAGGTATCCAGTTCAGCAGGCAGTGCAAGATCGAACGAGGTCGCGGGAAGTGGGTCCCAATTCGCCACTTTGTAGCAGACTGTAACTGCGCTGTTACCCTGAAACGGCCGATGTCCAGTGACCATGTTGTAGAGCATCACGCCGAGAGAGAAAAGGTCGGAGCGACCGTCGACCGATCTTCCATCCACCTGTTCTGGAGACATGTAAGCTGGAGTGCCAAGAGCGTGGCCGGGTAATGTCACATTCGAGAGGTTGAGCTTGGCGATCCCAAAATCCGCAATTTTGGGATGGCCATCGCCTGAGAGCAAAATGTTGGCTGGCTTGATATCACGGTGGACGACTCCCTGCTGATGAGCACAATCGAGCGCGTCGGCGATTTCTTCCGCCAGCTTGAGTGCGAGTTCCAGTGGGAGTTTGTTAGTTTCGGAGGAGAGCAAGCCGCTAAGCGATTGTCCGCCGACGTACTCCATAACTATGTATGGCGTGCGCGTCTCGGTTTCCTCGCCAACATCAAAGATGGTGACAATGCCGGGGTGGACTAGACGACCGGCTGCTTGCGCTTCGTGGAAAAAACGCTGCCGGTAATCTTGCTCTTCTTCGGGACTCTGAGAAATCGCTGAGATGGCTTTGATGGCCACGAAACGGTTGATCTGAGGATCGCGGGCCTTATAGACGGCGCCCATGGCGCCGCGGCCTATTTCAGAAACGACTTCGTAGCGCCCAAATCGTTTGTCGGGTCGGCTGCCCATGGGTGCACAATGCTCTCGGCGCTCGAGGAGCGCCCTCTGGCGCGCCAATACCGCGCCTAACTGACGCTAGCGCAGTTCCGTATAAGAAATCGCCTTACGCAAGTAACATGTCAGAGAATCGGAGGTGGGGCGAAGACTGGTGATAGACACTCTAAATGGATAGGACGGAAGCTATGAAAACCTAGGTTCTAAGCTGCTAGCCTAGCGTTTCTCTATCGAACGAACGGGGCTAGCGGAGCACTTCAGAAGAATGCCCGCGACAAACGAGGCCACCGAAGCCAGCAGCCACTCAATCCGCCAAGACTGAACCACCTGCCAGTCGAGAATGGTCTGCGGGTTGGAGAAAATACCTGCCAGCAGGGCGGCGGCAGCACAGGCCAAGCCTAGGAAGAAAGCTACTAGCGGTGCCAGGGAGAGGCCGAACATGCCTTGTAAGCTGCTGATTTCAAAGCGTCCAAGCCACCCGGGAGAAAATGAAAGCTCGCCACGAGTTTCACCGCAGGCATGGCAGAAAGCGGCGCCCGGGACATATTCGGCTCCGCATTCGGGACAGGCGGGGGCCAGACCAGCGGGGGAGGCCTGGAAGGGAACGGACTTCTCGGCGGGGGAGTGCCAGAATTCCTGGGTCGCGTTACGGACTGCTTCAGGCATAAAAAAGGCTGAGCTAGTGCTATTGTCAAGCTTTAAGGCACGCCATCATCCAAATGCTTGACTCGCTAAAGTTCTTATTTACTTATACTTACAATGGAACCCGGGGAGGGTACCGTAGATGAAAGAAGCAAGTTTTACTGTCGGTCTGCATTTTCGCGTCTGTGCGAAATGCGGACCTTACGATTGTCCCTAGTCCCCGAAACCGCGGGAATAGCCAACCTGGTTCCCGAAATGGGTCCACTATACTGGCCCCATGCCGGCCCGAAATACAATCAGCGCCTTGAGCGTCGCCTTTGGCAGGTGTAGGTTCCGCCGACTGGCGCTTTTGGGAACCGGCTACCTAGGCGGTTGGTTGGCTCTGCCATTGTGTGTCGTGGCGTGTGTCTTCGCCACACCAGCGGACCTTCCGGTATTTCGTCCCAACGACCCGATAACCCGCATCGGTTTCGAACGCTTTTACAACATGGATTATGCGCGGGCGATCGAGGATATGGAGAAAGTCTCGCGGCAACACCCCGACGATCCCTTTGCGGTGAACAACCTCGCCAACACTTATTTGATCCGAGAGCTGTTCCGTATGGGAGCCCTCGATCCGACCGACTATGCGAATGACAGTTTTGTTGGGACGCCGCAGCGGCCTGCGACAACCGAGGCCAAGAACAAAATCAAAGATTTGCTGGAACAGGCGACGGGACTCGAGGAGGAGAGACTACGAATCAATCCAAATGATGTGGAGGCACTCTACGCACGAGGGGTTACTCGCGGGATGCGCTCCAGCTACACCGGGTTGATCGACCGCTCGTGGTTGACCGCGCTGCGCTCGGCGGTTGGCTCGCGGCATGATCATGAACGAGTACTGGAACTTTCCCCCACGTTCACGGACGCGAAGCTCATTGTTGGAACACACGATTATGTCGTCGGCAGCCTGCCCTGGGCGGTGAAAATGGCTGCATCGTTGGTTGGATTCAGCGGGAACAAGGAGCGTGGGATCGAGGAACTGTACGCCGCATCCAAGGGTGGGGGCGAAGCCAGCATCGACGCCAAGATATTGCTAGCGCTATTTCTCCGGCGTGAAGGAAGATTCGACGAGGCGCTAACGCTGGTGCGGAAGATGACTCAGCAATTTCCGCAAAACGTGATTGTGGCGTTGGAAGAGGGCGATTTGCTGCGGGCGGCTCATCGGGATAAGGAAGCTGTGGCGGCATACCGGAAGGTTTGGGACGCAGGACACTCCGGGCACTTCCCTTTCGGAAGTTATGAACTGTCTGCGGTGAATATGGGAGACACGCAGCGGGCGATGAAGGACGATACTGGAGCGCTCCTCAGCTACAACCTTATGGAAGAGGCGAGCCATGCAGCCCCGGATTTGCGGCAGAGGGCGGCTTTGGGCGCCGGCGAGATCTATGATCTTCAACAGAAACGGGACCTAGCGGTGAAGAAGTACAACCTTGTGATTAGCTTGGATGGATCCTCGAAGTGGGCCGATGCGGCGAGGAAGTGTTTGAGGGAGCCCTGCCGGTAGCATCCCTTGCAAACTGAATCATCGATCATTGGGTCGCTTGGTTCGCTGCCGACGGTGTCGCCCGGTAAGGCGCACGTCCAAACATGATGCCCGTTTCCACTTCAATCGGCTGCCCCTCGCGCAGGTAGGGCCTGAACTTCCATTGTCTCAACGCATCGGTGATGGCTTTTTCCTGATCCGCGAAAGCGCTGAGAAAGTGAATGTGTTGAACCTTGCCCTCCTTGTTGATAATAATTCGGACCGGAACAGGATTGAACCGGTGCTCGGAGAAGATCGGGTCAACCCGTGCGATCACGTTTTCGTCGCTGGCATAGTCCTTGATGCACACAGGGACAGCGCCCCCGCCGCCCGTTCCCGCTGTCGGACTGGCTTCCGAAGGCAGCTTCATCCTGTTATCCATGTCCAAAATCGTAGTCTTGAGCAGTGTCGTATCGCGGCTGGTGAGCACCAGTTGCACCGCGTGGCAACGGATTTGGGTGGCAAGAACATACCAATGCAGCTGTGCAACCGGAGAGTTATAGGCAAAAAAACTAAGCGCGTGGCCGGCGACCTTGAGCACACTTGGCGGGACTTCCACTTTGTAGTCGGCTTGCAAATTGTCGTTCGTGTAATGGATGAGCTCTCGCGCATTCGTCGCAGGCAACTGTGTAAAGAACAAGTCTTGTGCGGTGATCAAGATGCTCCCTCGACTTGGTCGTTTGTATGAGGCCGCCGGCCTGAACTGCGCGAGCACGTAGAGACCGCTATCGGACGGAGGTGGCCCTTCGTATTTTTCCGTCCAATCCGGAGGTAGAGCGTAGCTGATTCCAAAATACTGATTGCTAAAGACATTGTCGGTGACGCTCCCGCCCTCCGGCCGCGGAGTCATTGAATCACTCGCGCTTGACCACGCTCCTTTTACCAGAATGACTCCCTCCGGTACTTTGGTGAGGGGCTGCGTGTTGTTGGAAAAGTCGCCACCGTTCTGGGGAATGATTTTCTGTTGTGCCTTTTGACCCCAGGCCAGTAGCGGCACAGACAAAGTGAGAACGATCACGAAACAAAAGCAGCGCGAACGCATATTCCTCCCTCGGGGCCCGGCGCTTCAGGCCGGACAGCCCCAGTAAACCAGCCACGCGGTATTTCTGCATATGGAACCATACTGGCGAGACACTTCGTGTCTCGCCAGTAAGCGTGCTGTCCAAGGATGCAGTCAGCAGTTACAACGAGCGCAGGAAGTTGAGCAGATCCTGCTGCTGGCTGGATGAAAGGTTATCGAAATTACTCTCCACTGCGTTGGCCTCGCTCCCCCTGCTGTCATGTGCCTCTATCGCGGTGAGCAGGTTTGTGGTTCGGCCATCGTGGAGCAGGAAGATGCGCTGTCCCAAGCCCCACAAGGGGGCCGTGCGGAACTGGTCACCGCCCGCACCACCCTGCGAGACGTTGTCCGCTAGACCACTGCCCATGTGATGGATCTCAATATCCGAGAACGCGTTCACGGCGGCATTGCTTAAAGAGCCGGTGATCTTTGACTTCTGCGTACTGCCGACCACCGGATTGTGACAGGTCGCGCAGCCGATCGCGCTAAACAAGGCGCTGCCGTTGGCGATCGATTGCGCGCTAACGCTCGTTCCATTCAGCACAACCCCACCTGCTGGCGGCGGGGCCAAGGTGCGCATGAAGTTGGAAAACCCCGAGGCGTCATCGAGACCCGCTGCCGCCGTGGCCGCCCCGGGATTGTTGACGTCCTCTGGGTAGCCATTCCCGCTTAAGTTCAAGCAGCCCGCTGGAAGACCGCGCTGAAGCTGGTCCTCCCCAGGCAGCGGACGGTCTTGCGTGAACAGCAGATTGGAGATCCCCATCTCCACGTTGTAGGCCTCACCGGAAAAGATGTGCAGCGACTTGTTCTGAGCTTTCCAGCCGAAACGGGTGATGGTGCCATCGTTGCCGTTGCGGTTGAGCGCGCCGGAAATGCCAAAACGGTTGTTGTTGTTGGCCGCCTGGTTGTTCAACAGGGTTGAGTCGTCCAAGTTTTCGATCAGGCCCGCGCCAAAGACCGGCGTGGGAATGCGGAAGATGATGTTATTTGCAGCACGTGCCGCAGCGAAACCGGGTTGCGGCAGGCTGCAGGTACTGGCATCCGAACGGCCGGTGACCGTGAACAGGTTTTCCACCCCACCGTTGGGAGCGTTGAGGTTGGCTGTGCCGTTGGCGTTAAAGAAGAACGGGAATCGGGCTTCACG
>Ga0137403_10004024_pt1 | contig 17420 bp, 19 predicted proteins | sample CZOMad2_1_16fung_FD_122057 | JGI IMG/M metagenome (GOLD analysis project Ga0137403, IMG submission 122057) | Vadose zone soil fungal communities from Angelo Coast Range Reserve, California, USA - CZOMad2_1_16fungal (Hybrid Assembly) | ecosystem: Environmental > Terrestrial > Soil > Vadose zone...
GGACTCCATAAGCGAGTAACGCCGCTCGTCGTGAATGTCGAGGACTCAGAGATTCCACCCTTCGTCAAGAAATACGTCAGATTCGCTGAGCTGCCCTCTTACATCGCGGAACTAGCTAAGCGTGCAGGTGGCTTGAAGCCCCAACCAGCGTGATGTTTCTGCCCGAATTTAGATCACCTAGCTTGCGACGCGCGTGCTTGTTCGACGAACTGAACAAAAGCTTGCGGTGACGAGATGTATCCTTGAGCGACGTTCAGCACCCTGCCTTGTCCGTCGAGAACTATTGTTGTCGGATAGCCCTTGACACCCATGTCCCTGGCGAAGCTCTGCCCCTCCCCTCGGTCCTCAGCGTTGACTTTGAGGAAGACTTGTTGCCGGCTCAGCGCAACGATTGCGGGATCTGAGTAGACTGTTTTGTCCATCTTTTTGCACCAGCCACACCAGTCCGTGTAAACATCCGCGACTATCAGCTTGCCTTCGGCTCGAGCAACCTCGATCGCCCGCCGCAGATCACGATGCCATGCGATCGCGCCGCGAACGACTTCAGGGTCTCTGCTGGCCAGAGGTCGCGTTTCACTCTCGGCGGGCATACGCACTACCTCGCGCGCCGAACCAAGGTCGTCGTTGGTTAGAGCCGGAGTGCGTCTCTTCGGGCTCGACTGCGCGCCAGTAAGAGCGCAAAGCGCAATCGAGACGATGACCGTGCCCAGAATTAGAGCAGGAGTCTTTCCCATCAAGTTGTTCTTCCGAATGCGAGGCGATTTCATAGGCGATTATCGGGTGGCCAGACCGACTTCACAATAGTTTTCATCGAGCGCTCAACGCGTCGCAGCGGAAGCGTTGGTCACTCACGCAGAATTGACAGCGTCTCGGGGCTCGGGCTATTCTCAGATTTGCTCTCACAACAGACCCCCGCGCGGGGGAGGGCCGTCCCCGGTGCAAACATTCTTGAAAGGAACTTGAGTGACCGAATACAGGCCGATAATCGGCATACCTTGCCGCTATAACTGGAACACTTTCTACTATGAGCTGCGAGAGACCTACGCCGAAGCGATCTATGCGGCGGGCGGCACGCCTCTGCTCCTGCCGTTGATTGCGGAAGCCGATTACATCGAGTCGGTCATGGCGCACGTCGACGCAATCGCGCTTTCGGGCGCTGTGAACGACGTCGATCCGCTCCGCTACGGGCACGAGCCGAGACCGAAACTCGGACCCGTTGTTCCCCGTCGAGACGAAACCGACATGCTGTTGCTCGCGGCGGCCGAAGCGAGACAACTGCCGGTGCTCGCGATCTGCTTCGGCATTCAATCCCTGAACGTCTATCGCGGCGGCACCCTCATTCAAGACATAGACAGCGAAGTCAAAGAGCCGCTTAAGCACATGCAAGGGGATTTGTTCTGGCGGCGATCTCACTCGATCAACGTCACCGAAGACTCGCTCATCGCCAGGCTCGCGGAGTCGACTCACACGACCGTCAACAGCCATCATCATCAGGCCATCGACATCGTCGGCCGCGACCTCGAACCCATAGCCTGGGCGCCCGATGGAGTAATCGAAGCGGTGATCAACACGCGGCCCGAGCAGTTCGTCCTCGGCGTGCAATGGCACCCTGAGGTCGGCTGGCAAGATGACTTGCTATCTCAGGCGCTTTTCAACCATTTTACCGCCGTCGCCCGCGAACGAGCAGCGTCGCGCGCCGGAGCGCCGGTAGCAGTAAAGAGTTAGGGCTTACTGATTGACGTGTTCGTGGCATTATGCGCAGAAGAGATAAGCTGACACTCACCGTCCTGTGCGCAGGGCACTTCGTCAATGACTCTTATTCAAGCATCATCTATCCGCTCCTGCCGCTGATCAAGCTCAAGCTCGACCTCACCTCGGCTCAGGTTTTCTGGCTAGCGCCGCTCTATGCGATCTCGTCGTCGCTAATGCAGCCGGTCTACGGGTTCATTTCGGACCGCTACTTCAGGCGGTTCTTTGCGGTGTTCGGCCCGGCTATCACCGGCGTCTTTGTATCGATGATCGGGCTCGCGCCATCCTATGGAATTCTGATCGTCCTGCTGGTAGCCGGCGGCATCGGCATCGGTTCATTCCACCCACAAGCCGCGGCGATGGCTGCTGCTGCGGCAAGCGAGCGCCGCCGAGTCGGGATGGCGTTATTCTCAGCGCTGGGCACGCTTGGGTTTGCAGTCGGCCCGCTGGTGATAACTCGAGTCGTTTCCGCGTACGGCTTGGAGCATTCGTACTACATAATCGGAACCGGGCTGGTGATGTCAGCCATATTGTACCGTCTATGTCCGCCGCTCCCGGCGCACAGCTCATCGGCGCCCGGAGTTGAGAAGATCAAATGGCAGTTGCTAGGGGCGCTACGCACCGCGTGGAAGCCGCTCCTTCTGCTTTATCTGATCACGGTGATCCGCTCAGGCTTGCAGATGACCACCAACAACTACCTGCCCTTCATGCTCGAAGACCGCGGCTATGCGTTGACGGAAATGGGCAACGTTATGACGGTGTTTCTATTGCTCGGAGGAATCGGAGGAGTTGCGGGCGGCTTCACTGCAGAGCGGTTCTCCGGACGCGCGGTCACGTTGTATTCAGGCTTGCTGGCCGGGCCGTTGATGATTGGAGCTTTCGCGTTGACGGGCCCGCTGAGCATCGTCTGTTTGGGGCTTGGGGGATTCATGTTGTTGTCGACGATTCCAGTAATCGTGGCGATGGCTCAAGAGCTGGTACCGGGTCAGACCAGCACGGTCTCGGCGTTGATGATGGGAGCAGCGTGGGGAGTGGGCGCGCTGGCTCCTCAGGCGCTTTCCAACTTCGTGCCGGCGTTCGGCTTCCGAAATGTGTTGATCGCGGCTTCCGCTGTAACGACGGTGACCGCCGTGCTGGCTTACTTTCTTCCGCGCGAAGAGCCGCATCGCTCGGTGGTTGAGTCTGATCTGGCAACAGCAACCGCAGTCGGCGATTGATTATCGGGTAAGTACCGCGAGCGGTCGCGATAGCGGCTAGGGTGCGGTCGTAATATCGGGCCAACGCTCGCCTACTTCTAGCAGTCCTGACCCGAGCATACCTTCCGGCTCCCCAGTGACAAATGATCAATCTTGCAGGTAAAGTCGCGATCATCACCGGAGCGTCGCGCGGAATCGGCGCAGCCACCGCGATCAAGTTTGCCGAAGCCGGCATACGAGGACTGGTGATCAACTACAACCGAGATCGCAAGGCAGCCCAGCAAATCGCGGCCGCGTGTGAGAAGCTTGGCGCAGAAGCAATGCCGGTCCGCGCAGACGTCTCGCGAGTCGCGGCCGTCGATAGGATGGTCCAAACAACCGTAGATCACTTCGGGTCAGCCGATATTCTTGTGGCTAACGCCGGCATCTGGAAAGAAGCGGCGATCGAAAAGATGACCGAGCGCGAATGGGACGAAACTATCGATGTGAACCTCAGGTCGATCTACGCGTGCTGCCGCGCGGCTGCCCGCGTAATGATCGATAGGCGGCGCGGCACTATGATTCTGGTTTCTTCAACGGCCGGCCAGCGCGGCGAGCCGTTTCATTCGCACTACGCAGCGACGAAAGGCGCAATCATCTCGATGACCAAGTCGCTGGCTGCTGAACTTGGTCCTCGCGGCATCACCGTCAACTGCGTAGCTCCGGGGTGGGTTGCGACTGACATGACTGAGGATGCTATGAACGATCCGAAACAGCGGCGAAAGATTCGTGAGCTGATCCCGATCGGCCGAGTCGCAACGCCTGATGAAATCGCGGGGCCAATTCTGTTTCTGGCGTCTGACCTCGCGAGCCACGTCAACGGAGAAGTGCTCAACGTGAACGGCGGGTCCGTGATGTGTGGGTAGGCTAATGGTTAAGACGGGACTCGAAATCCTCCTCGACTCAAGACTCAGCCTGCTCGACGGCCCTCGAGTCGGGCTCATCGTCACTCCGGCTTCGATCAACTCCCGCTTCGAGCACGCCGCCGATCTGTTCCATCAACACCCTCAAATCAATCTCACTGCCCTGTTCGGTCCCCAACACGGCATTCGCGGCGAGACCCAGGACAACATGATCGAGTGGCAGACGTTTCGCGATAAGCGGACTACGTTGCCGGCTTATTCGCTCTACGGTGAAACGCGCAAGCCCACTCCCGAAATGCTCGCGAACTTAGACGTTCTTGTTTTCGACATTCAGGACGTCGGCACCCGAGTTTACACATTCATCTACACTATGTCGCTTGCGATGGAAGCGGCGCGCGAATGCGGCAAGCGATTCATCGTGCTCGACCGGCCCAATCCGATAGGTGGTCTTCAGATCGAAGGCAACCTTCTCGAACCTGACTTTCAATCGTTCGTCGGGATGTTCCCGATTCCGATGCGTCACGGGATGACCATCGGCGAGCTGGCGCTGATGTTCAATCGCGAGTTCGGAATCGTCTGCAAGCTCGAGGTGGTCAAGATGGAAGGCTGGCGCCGCTCGATGTTTTACGAAGACACCCGCCTTTCGTGGGTGATGCCTTCGCCAAATATTCCTACCGTTGACACGGCAGTCGTCTATCCGGGCAGTGTGATGTTCGAAGGCACGAATATATCCGAAGGCCGCGGCACTACACGGCCGTTCGAGATCATCGGCGCAGCTTACATTGAGCCGGACGAGTTGATCGAGGAATTGAGGAAGGACAATCTGCCCGGCGTTGTGTTTCGTCCGCTTCATTTCCAACCGACGTTTCACAAGTTCGAGGGCGAGCTCTGCGGGGGGATTCAGATACACGCCATCGATCGGAATGCGTTCAAGCCTGTCATCACCGGCGCGGCGGTCATCAGCGCAATCCGCCGGCTCTATCCCGATGGATTCGAGTGGAAGCAGCCGCCTTACGAATACGTCTACGACAAGTTGCCGTTTGATGTGATCAATGGAAGCTCGCGGCTTCGTGAACAGATCGAGGCAGGAAGGCCGGTGGCTGAGATCGAAGAGAGCTGGCGAGATGGTCTGCGCGAATTCGGCGGACGCCGCGAGACTTATCTTCTTTACGACTAGCGAAGTAGCATAGCTTTAGTTTGTGTCCGGCCGCTCGGGTCAAGAAGCAAATCACCGGGACACAGACTAGGTCTATGCTACTTCGGCCGCGCTCGTCCCTGGTCTATAATGCAAAACATGGAAGCGCTCGACGAACTTCTTCAGCGAGCCGAACAATCTCACGGGCACATGTGCGCGGGGCAGGTGCTCGGCGTTCGAATGGCGATGCTCGGTTGCCAAGCGGTTGGCGTCGAAGACCCTCGCGGAGCAGATCGCAAGAGCCTCATCGTGTTTGTCGAGATTGACCGATGCGCCGCCGATGCAGTCAATACGGTCACGGGATGCAGACTTGGGAAGCGCACTTTGAAGTTCTTCGACTACGGCAAGCTCGCTGCGACTTTCCTCAACGTGAAAACGGGTGAAGCGGTTCGAATCGTCGCTCTCGACTCATCACGCGAAGCCGCCAACTGCGCATTCCCGGAAATCGAGAACAAGTACGAGCGGCAGCTCCGCGCTTACAAGCTTCTGCCCGAAGAAGAGCTCTTCAAAGTCGAGCGAGTACGTGTGGACGTGCCGCCTCAGGATCAGCCTGGGAGGCCGGTTTCAAGGGTGCAGTGTGAAGAGTGCGGCGAAGGAATAAACGATCGCCGCGAAGTCTTACGCGACGGCCGGACTCTTTGCCGCGGCTGCGCGGGAGAATGCTACTACACGCGTGTGTGATTCTCACTTGACCGGGTTCGCCGGGTTCAAATACTTAGCCAGGAATCGATATACGTCCGCGCGCGAGTCCTTCGCGAGCTTCGTGTCCAGCCGGTTGAACACGTGACCGCCGGGAGCGTTCTGATAGATCTTGTACTCGAACTGTTTACCTGCGGCTTTCAGCGCTGCGATCAAGTGCTCGACTTCCAGCGCGTTCACATCTTCGTCGTTGGTGTTGGTATGAATTAACAGCGGCGTCTGAAGCTTCTCGGCGTTCCAGGCGGGCGACCGCTTCCGGTATTCGGCGACGTTCTCGTCAGCAGTTTTACCAATATGATAGGGCGCGGAGAACAAGTCGCGATAGCTCTGGCTCTTGTATCCCATCCGCGCTACCAGATCGCTTACCGGCACTCCAGCGTAGGCGACTTTGTAGTCCTTCGGATGATCGAAGATGTTCATCAACGTGATCAGACCGCCGTGGCTCCAGCCGATGATCCCGACGCGCTCGGGGTCGATGTTCGCGTGGTTCTCGAGCATCCACTGCTTTCCCGCAAACACGTCGTCGACCTCCAGGCCACCGTAGTCGATCAACCGCCAGAATTCACGCCCGTAGCCCGTGCTGCCGCGATAATCGGGCGCGATCACCGCATAGCCTTGCTCCACCATCTCTCGAACCATGTGAACGGCGCTCGATTCAAAGTTGCCATGCACGCCTCCGTGAACGTAAACCAGTAGAGGCAGCTTGGCGGCTGACGCATACTTCCTCGGTATGAAAGTGTATGCGGTGATGATAACCGGATTGCCCGCGCCTTGACCGGTCGGATTGGGAACTACACGCGGAGCGGGCCCGGTATATCGAACCTTATCGACCACCGCGACGTCGTCCAGCGCGCGAATCCACATCAAGTCGTCGATGTCCTTCGACAATACTTGCTGAAGAAAGCCGAGCGCTTCTTCGAGTGCGCGCAACCGCTCTTGCACGGGATCAGCGGGCGGCGCGGCCTGCCGCTGCTGGGAAAATGCAGCGGGCCTGATTAGAGCGAATGACACAATCAACAGTAGTAATGCTCTTGTCGCAACTTTCAAAGGCATAGCGGCTCCTTTTCATGAAGCTTCTAGCGTCTTCGCGATCTCACGCAAAGGGCCAACGCGAAAAAAGCAATCGGTCGTGTTCGCAGGTGGCCTGGTTTCGCCCGAACCTCCAGGTCGGCGAGGCAGGAGTTTACTAGAGGGACTGCCCCTGCGGCAAAGCTTTACTTGCTCACGGCCAATCAGGAAACAGAAGCTCGATCGCGTCCGGCGCGTCGAACCAGTAATCGTAAAAGGCCTCGTCGCATTTCTTGACTCGCTTGCCGTACTGCTCCTCGAAATGGTTCGACCACATCGGGTGTCGTCCATCGATGTCGGTGAAGCCGTACTCGTTAGCAAGGTCCCACGAGCTGAACACTCGGCCTGTCTTGGTGAACACATCGGGATCCGAGGCGAGCGCAGCGACGGCACGGCCGACGTAGAACGGCGTCTCGGACGCGAGAAAGTTCGGGTCTTTCTGCGCTCCCTCTCGCCAGTTCGCTTCGGTGACGCCGAAGTGATCGAGCATCGCTTCAGAACGCAAAAAGCCCGGCGTTACCGCAACCGATGTGACTTTGCGCTTGCGGAGCTCTCTCGCCATCGCGAACGCTAGTCGAATGACCGAAGTCTTCGCCAGGTCATAAAAAATGTTCCCTCGATAAGTAAAGGAGTCTCCATCGGTGATCTCGACGATCAATCCCGGACCGGTCTCGATCAGAAGCGGAGCCGCGTAATGACTGGTGATGATGTGCGAGAACACCGCACGTTCCAGCATCAGCCGTCCCTTGTCGAGCGATGCCTGCCAGAACGTCTTGCCGAATTCGGTCAACGCGTCGCCGCCCCAGACATCATTAACCAGAATGTCGAGCCGGCCTTGCTCATTCCTTACCCGCTCGAAGAGCGATTTAACTTCGCTCTCAACGGTGTGGTCGGTTTGCGCATGGATACCAATACCACCGCGCGCTGTGACCATCTCCGCAGTCTCTTCGATCGTCTCGGACCGATTGTCAGTCGCCGGTTTTCCTCGGACGCTGCGCCCAGTGCAGTAGACTGTTGCTCCTGCTTCGCCAAGCGAGCAGGCAATGCCTCGGCCGGCGCCGCGAGTTGCCCCGGCAACGACGGCGATCTTGTCTTCCAGTGGTCTCATAGAATGTCCTCCCTTTGCCTCCTTAGGTCCTTTGCGTCCCTTATGTCCTTTGCGTCCTAACTCAGAATACGCGCACTTAGTAGACATCCCCTGTCATATTTCTCTGCTAGAGTTATCATCCATCCGAACATCCGTTCTCTGGGAGGCTCATATGCGGGCTGATCGGCTGTTATCAATTCTTTTGTTACTGCAAGTTCACCGCCGTCAGACGGCGCGAGAGCTTGCGCGGCGCCTGGAAGTCTCGGACCGCACCATCCATCGCGACATGGAAGCGTTAAGCGCGGCCGGCTTTCCGGTGTTTGCCGAGCGCGGAAGCGGCGGCGGCTGGATGCTCGTCGAAGGCTATAAGACCAATCTGACCGGGCTCAACAAGGACGAGATCCAGGCGCTCTTTCTCACCAAGCCTCTGCGATTGCTTGCGGACCTCGGCTTAGACAAGGCTTCTGACGCGGCGATGATCAAGCTCGAAGCCGCACTTCCGTCCACGCATCGAGACAACGCCGAGCACGCCCGTCAGCGCATCCACATCGACATCACAGGCTGGAACCGCAGCGACGAGCGCGTTCGGCAGTTGCCGGTGCTTCAACAAGCCGTGTGGCAAGAGCGCAAACTCAAGTTCACCTACGAGCGAGCCGGCTGTGATCCCGTCGAGCGGTTGTCGGACCCGCTCGGGCTGGTAGCAAAAGGGAGCGTGTGGTATCTGGTCGCTGTAGTCGACGGCGACACGCGAAGCTATAGAGTTTCGAGAGTCCTGAGCGCGGAGTTAATCGACGAACCTTGCCTTCGTCCCAAAGGATTCGACCTCGCGGAGTATTGGGAACAGTCGGCCGTGAGCTTCAAGGCTCAGCTTCCTCGGTATCAGGCAACGGTGCGAGCACATCCCGACGTCTTCCCTCGAATGAGTTTCGCCGGAAGGTTCGCACGCATCGAGCACGCAGACCCTCCGGACTCGGACGGATGGATCAGGGTAGCGATGCGATTTGATGTGGAAGAAATGGCGGTCGAGTACGCGTTGAGCTTCGGCGCGAAGTTGGAGGTGCTGGAACCTGAGACGCTGCGCGAGAAAGTCATCGCCGCGGCGAAAAGCGTTATTGCCTTCTACACCGAGGGATCAGTTGGCGATCCGCACATCAGTTAACCCGCTGGAATCGGTCACCGGGGAGGCGCGGCGGTTTGCGGGGCCGGGGCCGAGCCATCATATACGATGACCTGAGTGCCGATCGGCGTCATTTTGCTGAACTCTACGGCGGCGAACATCGGGATTCGAATACATCCGTGACTCGCCGGTTGAGCCGGCACTGACGGGTTGCCGTGAATCGCAATGCCGCCGACGATATAATTCGGATAGTACAGTAGCCCGAAGTCGCTCTTTCTCCAGCCCGCGAGTTTGCTATAGACCCGGAAGCGCCCCACGGGAGTGACAGCCTTTTCAGCTACTCCTTCATTGGTAAAGAACTGGCCGCTTGCGGTCGAAACCGGAAGAATCTTTGAAACCGTTCCCGCGTCATCAATCACAAACAACACCTGCCGCTTCAGATCCACCTCGATATGAGCGAAGCCGGCTTCGCGCGCTGAGGGCCGGCTCGCGGCTCTAAGAGCTTGAAGATCGTCCGGTGTAAGCTTGCCGGTGCGAGCGCGGCGCTCGACCTTTTGAAACGCAATCAGTCCGTGCCGTGAAGCTCCCCCCCATTTTGCGTCGGCTCCTTCGATCCAATAGCCGAGATCGATCAGTCGCTGCTGCGCTTCTCGGATCATCTGTGGCGTAATCCGTACCCTTCGCGGCGGTGGACTTCGGTGAGATTCGCGACGTGTGCGTTGTACAGCGTGGCCTGCGTCTATGGCGGAGCTCATCAGGACTCCAATAAGAACGCTTGCAGCGGCAACGAGCGCCTTTCGCTGATGAAGCGAACACCTCATACTCGAAGTATAACGGCTCTCGCTTTGAGGGTCACATGTTGCTATTATTGCTCGCATTGAGAAAGATGTGTTTGACTGAGGTAACCCCGCATGTCAGGTACGAGCCGGCCCAACTCCAGAAATGAACTTGTACAAGCGCGGTGGTTGCAGGCAGTGGTTTTTCCTCATCACGCGACAACACGAGATCATCACACCAAGGCGAGGACTCATCATGGCACGCGGCAGAAAGTTCAGGTCGACGCGGCGCATCCCCGATACCGAGCGCTCTTTGTTCGAGCAGAAACTAACCGGGCGCTATACGCGCACGCTCGATCGAACTGATCTGCTCGGGCTCATTCGTGGGGGAGAGGACACTCACCTCGAGTTCAAGATCCGGCTCGTCAACACCGAAAAGGTGGTAGCCGAAATAGTCGCGCTCGCAAACGCCGGAGGCGGCGCGATCATATTCGGCGTCAACGATCAGCGGCGGGTCGAAGGGCTCGACAATCCGGAACAGGTTGAAGAACAGCTCATCGACATCTGCCGCAACCAGATCAAGCCTCCGCTTTTCCCGCGCATCGATAAAGTTTCATTTGACACCGGCACTCGCATTGTCGTGCTTCAGGTCGATGATCGCCGCGCGCCGCATCAAACTCCCGATCATCGCTACTACATCCGAATCGGATCGACCAAACGCGAGGCTGAAGGCGCGGAGATAGCCGCGCTGTTTGCTCGGTCGCGCGTCGCCTCGCTGGAAGACATGCCGCTGGTGACCGCCGCGGTAGAAGATGTTGACGAAGCCCTGGTGTGGAGTTACATCCGCGATCTTGAAGGTGAGACGTTTCGCGAGCCCGACGGATTTCCAACCGCGGTGGCGATGCGTGACTTGAGGCTTGCGGCGGACTACGGCGGAAGCATCGCGCCGAGCCTTGCAGGCTTTCTTCTGTTTGGCCGAAGCGCAGCGGTTCAGCAGATCGTCCCACAGAGCCAGATCACGCTCACGCGATTCTCCGGCAAAGACACGGCCTCGCCGGTTGTCGAACGCGCCGAGTTCTGCGGCAACGTGACCCGGCTGTTCGATAACGCGCTTTTTTTTCTAAAGCGCTACGTCGATTTGTGGGACACCCGCCCGCCGCGCGCAGCAGGAAACGGTGAAGGCGACAAGCAAGCGCCAATTCCCGCGCGTGCGAACTACTCGCGCTGCGCGGTTATCGAGGGCCTCACGAATTTGCTGGTGCATCGCGACTACTCGATCGTGGGGTCAAGCGCCCGAGTGTTGATATTTGACGACCGGCTGGAGCTCATCAATCCGAGCCGCACCAACGGAACAACACGCAAGTCGATCGAGTTAGGCGCAACCGAACACACAAACCCACGGCTGCACCATGTGTTCACGAGCGATGAATACGGCATCGAGCGGGCCGAGCGCGGCATACCAGCCCTGAGGCGCGCGCATCACGCGATCGCCCGTCGCGAGCCTCGAATATCGCTGCTTGGTGATGAGTTTCGCCTTGAGCTCTACGGTGTTTGATTCGACTAGCCGGGCTCGTTTACCATTCTCGCGCGGCGGCAGCACCGCAGTGTCGACGTTGAGGGGAGTCCGAATTATGGCAGCACATCCAAAGCGCAAATACACTCTCGAAGAGTACTTCGAACTCGAGCGCTCTACGAATGAAAGGCTCGAGTATTGGAACGGCGAGATATTCTCGATGAGTGGCGGCAGTGACGAACACGATCAGATCGAAAGCAACACTCATCTCTCCCTTCGTCTAGCGCTGCGTGAGCACGAATGCCGCGTCTTCACGGGCAATATGCGCATCAAGGTTCCAAGTTTGCCGCCCTATCGTTACGGAGATGTGTCAGCGCTCTGCGGTCAACCAATCTTCGAGAAGATTGGCGGAGTTGATACGCTGACGAACCCGGCGCTGATCATTGAAGTGTTGTCTGAATCAACGGAAGCGTACGACCGGGGAGACAAATTCACGCACTACAAGTCTATCCCGACCTTAAGAGAGTATCTGCTGATAGCTCAGCACCGTCCGCACATCACTCAGTACTACAAACAAGAGGACGGCTCGTGGGGCTACCGCGAAGTTAATAACGTTTCGACCAGTTTGTACTTGCCCTCCGTTGATTGTGTGCTTGAATTGAGCGAAGTTTATCGGGATGTCATCTTTCCGGCGGCACCCTCGCCTAACATTAAGGAGCCCACAGATTTTATTCTTTGAAAATGTCCCTCGCGGCCCCGCCGTGGAAATGCCGTCCACATGAAATTGTTCATTCTATCCGTTGCCCTCCTTGCAATCGCATCTTGCAAGTCAAGCCAAAGCGCCACAGACGGCGACTCCGTCGCGCTGTCACCGAACCGAGCTAACGAGAGAACCGGTGCAGAGACTAAGCCGAAGGAGCCTTGCCTGAATCTGAACCTCGCCACCGCCCGTGAGCTGATCAAGCTTCCCGGCATCGGTGAAGTGATGGCGAAACGAATCATCGACTATCGCGAGCAACACAGGCGGTTCCGGCGACCCGAAGAGATAATCATCATCGAAGGCTTTAGCGAGAGGAAATACCGAACGATCGCGCGGATGGTTTGTGTTGAATAGCCTGGAAGTTAGATCGCTTTCGATTAACCCGCCCAGACAGATTGTCGTGTGCAATATCGTGCGCTAAAGTAAGCTTCTCCTCGAGCATCGTTTCACAATGCAAAGCGAGCTGCCAATACTGGTTGAAGTCAGGCGAGGCGGGATAGTCGAATCGCGGCACCGCGGCGCAATAGTAATAGCCGAAGCTGACGGGCGCGTCGTCAAGCATCTTGGCGACGACGGCTTCGTCACCTCGACGCGCTCGACTATCAAACCGATTCAGGCGATCCCGTTCATCACAAGCGGCACGGCGGATCATTTCAACGTCGACGAGCGCGAGCTTGCGGTCGTGTGCGCGTCGCACGAGGGAGAACCGATTCACACCGAAACAGTAGCCGGGATGCTTGCGCGAGCGGGCCTCGACGAGAGCGCGCTGCGTTGCGGGGCTCAGGCTCCTTACAACGCAGACGCCGCGAAGAAACTTGATGTTGCCGGGCAGCCGTTCACTCAGCTTCATAACAACTGCTCGGGCAAACACACGGGCATGCTTATGACCGCAGTCCTTCGCCGGCTGCCGCTGGACGACTATGTTTCGGTTGAGCATCCAGTGCAGCGCGAGATCGTCTCGACGTTCGCGCGTATGGCTGGCCTTGACGAACCCCTTCCGATGGCGATCGACGGCTGCAGCGCTCCCACCTTCGGAGTTCCGATTCGCTCGCTGGCAGTAGCTTTCGCGCGCCTGGTCAATCCGTCGGATGAAGACTCGGCAGGCGCCCGGGCGACTCATCGTATAGTAGCGGCTATGATCAATCACCCTGAGATGGTGGGCGGCACAAAAGGAAGATTTGACACTGAGCTTCTACGAGCCGGCCACGGCAAGTTGATTTGCAAGATCGGTGCGGAAGCTTCGTATTCAGTCGGGGTGCTTCCCTGTGAGCGATTCCCTCGCGGCACGGGGATCGCACTCAAGATGGAAGACGGCTCTTACCGTGGTCTGGGACCGAGCGTCGTGGAAACGCTCGCCCAGCTTGGCGTACTCAACGAAGACGAAGTTGCGCAGCTCAGCTCGTATCATCGACCCGTCGTTGACAATCGCCGTGGCCTCAACGTCGGCGAGGTCCGTGCGGTGTTTCAACTATGAACGAAACCATTCGCTCACTCTTTCCAGTCACTGAGAAGTACATCTACATGAATCACGCAGCGGTCTCGCCACTCTCAACGCGAGTGCGCGATGCGATGGCTGGAATCATAGACGATGTGATGCGCCACGGGACCGCAAACTATGATGACTGGTATCGCACCTACGAGCTTGCGCGAAGCGCGGCGGCGCGGCTCGTAAATGCTCGGGCGCATGAAATTGCCTTCATGCAAAACACGTCGGCCGCGATCTCGGCAGTCGCCAACGGACTCGATCTGCGAGCAGGCGACAACGTCGTTACCTGCGACGTCGAGTTTCCAGCGAACGTTTATCCCTGGATACGGCTTCGCGAAGAGCGAGGCGTCACGATGAAGCTCGCTCCCGAACGTGAAGGCCGGATCGATCCCGATGAGCTTCTCTCACTGATCGACGATCGCACGCGCGTCCTCACGATAAGCTGGGTCCAGTTTGCGAGCGGCTTCCGCTCAGATCTTGCATGCATCGGAAAGGCGTGCCGCGAGCGCGGAGTGTTCTTTATGGTCGATGCTATTCAAGGGCTCGGCGGGTTGAAACTCGATGTCGAGCGGGACTTCGTCGACGCCTTTGCGGCCGACGCGCACAAGTACTTGCTGGGAACCGAAGGCGCTGCGTTGCTTTTCGTTTCAGATCGGGTGATCGACCGGGTCAAACCAATCACAGTAGGTTGGACTTCGGTGAGGAACTACGACCAGTTTTCTCATGCGGCTTTGGACTCCAAGTTGGACTATCGCGAGGGCGCATTGCGTTTCGAGTGCGGCTCACTGAACACAGTTGGCGTGTACGGCCTCCGAGCTGCGCTCGATTTGTTTCTCGAGATCGGTCCGGAAAAGATCGAACAGTACCTGCTGAGCCTCAGCGATTATCTGGCTGATCGGCTCGCGGGTAAGGATTACAAAGTGGCCGGCTCGCGAAATCTGGGTGAAACGTCTGCCATAGTGACGTGCCAGCACCCTCGGCATTCTCCCGGCGATCTGTTCCGGGTTCTCCGTTCGCAAAACATCATAACGGCTCCGCGGATGAATCGTCTGCGGATATCGCCTCACTTCTACAACACCCGCGAAGAGGTCGATAAGCTTATCGAGGCGCTGCCGGATTGAGTACCTGCGGTGCACTCGACCACTAGAGCCGGCGTCTGGTGCGGGCCTTGGCAGGGCGGGTTGAAGTTTGATACCCACAAGAATATATTTGATTACCAATTAGTTTTTGCTTGGCACGCGCCGAGGCATTGTCGTTGAATTAAGAAAGGGAGGAGCGCAGATTATGTCAATTCGATTAGGAGACACAGCACCAGACTTCACAGCGGAAACAACCGAAGGCCCGATCCGATTCCACGAGTGGATCGGTGACAGTTGGGCCGTTTTATTCTCTCATCCAAAAGACTTCACTCCAGTATGCACCACCGAGCTGGGAGAAGCCGCTCGACTGAAACCCGAATTCGAAAAACGAAACTGTAAGATAATCGGCTTGAGCGTCGACCCGGCCCACTCGCACAAGAAGTGGGCAGAAGATATCGAAGAAACGCAGGGTCAGAAGCTAAACTTCCCGGTAATCGCCGACGCCGACCGAAAGGTCTCTGACCTGTACGGGATGATCCACCCGAATGCCAGCGACACGTTCACCGTGCGGTCTGTGTTCGTGATTGGCCCTGACAAGAAGGTCAAGCTCACGATCACCTATCCGGCGAGCACCGGACGGAACTTCGACGAAGTTCTGAGAGTGATCGACTCGCTGCAGCTCACTGCGAAGTACAGCGTCGCGACTCCAGTGAACTGGAAAGATGGCGACGATGTGATCATTGTGCCGTCAGTCTCAGACGAAGACGCCAAACAGAAATTCCCCGGCGGGTGGAAGACGCTTAAGCCTTACCTGCGCGTCGTGCCGCAGCCCGGCAAAGAGAAGAGCGCGAGCGGCGATTAGTTCGCTGGAAATGAAGAACCAACCTTGTAGGGGCGCCCTCCGCTGGCGCCCCTTACTCATTAACGAGAAACTATACACGACGACGGGCACCTGCTGAGGAACGCCCCTGCAAGTTCTCTCCCTACGTTGGCGGATCAATCACCGCCTTCAGGAGCTTCCTTCAATTTGCGCTTGGCGAGCTGTTGCCTCACTCCCTGGGTGTACAGCTTTAGGAACTCGAGTATCGACAGCGTCTGAGGGGCGCCTTCGTAATAAAACGTGCAGGCGTTGCCGACCTCGCGCTGCAGCAATCTCAAATCCATGGGGTCAAGCGGGAACTTCAAGCAAGCTTGCGGGGCATGCGGGGTCGTGTAGATAGAGCATCGAGTGTTAAAAGGACCTTCGTCCACAAAGAAGGGACATTGGAACTGGATCTTGCAGCAGAGACCACAGCGATTGCACTCGCCTCGTTGATAGGCCTTGTAACGGTAGAGGATATTATCGGGCAGCAAATTCGACAGAACCGTTCGACGCATTGCCCCATAAGTGTGAATTGAAAACGGTGCGCGCGCGACCTTTTTCGTCACCGCTAGAGTCATTTGCCAATACATCCATCGGCGCGACGGCACCTCGGGGGGCAGGCTGGCAACTGCGGGCTGGTCGGGGATGATGTTACCAAAGACGTGAAGGACTCGACTGCCCGGCTGCTTCTCTTGCGTCATTATCTATCCTTTCTATTTCAACAAAGCGAGTAAAGCGCTCGTGAGCCGCGAAGATCTACAGTTCGGGGGGTTCTCTTCCAACAAGCGTAGCCGCCAGGTAATGCTCAAGGGATACGTATGGTATCACAAGGAAAAGGCAAAGGAAAAAGGCAAAGACGGCGGTTTGCTCCTTCCCTTTCGGTTCTCCGCTTGCTCGATTTGATTTATACTGGTCAACGACGATGCTGTAGCCGAACATCCATCGCGAGAAGGACGCCGGAACGGCGTCCGCAGGAGTCCCATCAATGGCGGCAGCTAGATTCTGCTCCGAATGTGGTGCACGACTAAAGGTAAGACGGCCCGCTATTCTGGCCTTTCCTTCGTTCTGCCCACGCTGTCCGCCACGGTTCAGGCGCATCCGCCTGACATTGATCGCTGTTCCGTTCTTGTGCGCGGTGATCGGGTTCGCGATCGGCCATTACACCAGCGCGCGTGAGCCTTTCTATTTCATCGGCACTCCGGTCGATCTGGGCGCGAACCGCGTTGCAGGCTCGGCCGACCCCAACAATCGCCTTTCATCTCCGCGGAGCGAGACGCTCACCCACCCCGAACAACTCGTCACCTCATCGAGCACGACAGAAGCAATCTGCGGCGCGCGAACAAAATCAGGCAAGCCCTGCCGGCGCAAAGTAAAGGGGGGCGGCTACTGCTGGCAACACCGTGACAGGCAAGCGCCGAAGAAAGAGGGATCTGCTGGACAATAAGAGACGGATAGTCAGATTCATCGAGTTCAGTGGGAAAGAGAGGCGACACGCTTCTCCAGTTCCCGGGTTATGCCGGCCGGATCATCGTCGCGTGTGAAGCTTACCGGCTCGCCGATTGCAACTGTTATCTGACCGCTCCGTGCGAATTTCTTGCGTGCTTTCTTGAGCTCGTACAAGCCGTCTATCCTCGCAGGCGCGATCGGCACATTGAGATTCTTAACCAGCAAGCCTATGCCTTCCATGAACGGCTTCATCTCGCCGTCCGGAGAGCGTGCGCCTTCGGGAAACACCAGTACGCTGTAGCCCCTGTCCATAGTCTCGCCGGCAAACGCAAAGCTCCTACGGAAACCGCTCTTCTGTGGGAGCGGGAAGACATTGAATAGCGAAACAACCAGGACGTATTGTGCGAGCCATATCAATCGGCGGAACCAGCCCGTACCCGCCGGAGGATGTCGCCAGCCGCGCAGGACCTCGCCTTCCATCGCGA